>Ga0315277_10005905_pt1 | contig 16082 bp, 15 predicted proteins | sample YL17G05_15_MG_FD_203695 | JGI IMG/M metagenome (GOLD analysis project Ga0315277, IMG submission 203695) | Sediment microbial communities from Yellowstone Lake, YNP, Wyoming, USA - YL17G05_15 | ecosystem: Environmental > Aquatic > Freshwater > Lake > Sediment | place: USA: Wyoming | collected...
AGCTCAGCGACCTGCGGGAGAGCGGCAGCATCGAGCAGGACGCCGACGTCGTAGCGTTCATCTACCGCGAGGATGTCTACGTGGGCCGGGAGCAGTGGCAGGCCAGCCACCCGGAGGCCTCGGGCGATACCTATCCGGCGGGCATCGCCCAGATCATCGTCGCCAAGCACCGCAACGGGCCCACCGGGACCGTCCACCTGCGCTTTCGCCAGCGCATCGCCAAGTTCGAGGACCTGCTGGTGCGGGAGGAGGAGCCGGTGTGAGCGAAGTCGGCCCGACTGAGCTTGCCGAAGTCCCCTTCACCGGCTTCCCGCCGGGGGCCCAGGCCACGCCCATCCCCAGCCTTTTCTTCACCCGCCTGCTGCCACGCCTGACCGACCCGGTAGAGCTGGGCCTGGCCCTCTACGTCTTCTACCTGCTGCACCGCAAGAAGGGCTATCCTCGTTTCCTCACCCGAGACGAGCTGGCCGCCGAGGGCGACCTGGCCCTCTTCCTGGAAAGGGCTTCCGGCGATCCTGACGGCTCGGCAGAGGGGCCTGCCTGCCGGTCAGACAGACGCCGGGCCGCCCTGGAGCGGGGGCTGGCGGCCCTGGTGGGGGCCGGCTTCCTGCTGCCGGTATCGGTCGAGGGGCCCGATGGTGGGCAGGAGATCTACTTCCTGAACGCCGCCGCCGACCGCCGGGCCGCCGAGCGCCTACAGCGTGGCGAACTGAAGATCGCGCCTTGGCGGCCGCTGCCGGAGGCGGAGCCGGTAGAACCTCGGCGCAGCATCTATGCCCTCTACGAGGAGAACATCGGGCCCCTCACGCCCCTGGTAGCCGACGAGCTCCGGGAGGCGGAGGAACTCTACCCGCAGGAGTGGCTGCGCCCGGCCTTCGAAAGGGCGGCCACTCATAACAAGAGGAGTTGGCGCTACGTGGCTGCCATTCTAAGACGCTGGGCGGCGGAAGGACCCGACTATGCGCAAGCTGGAGGAGATACTAAGACGGGACCTGGACGCCCGGGCCAACTCTCGGGAAGATACCGGGACCTGGTCCGCCGCTGACGAGGAGGTTGCGTCCGCCGGGGAGCCTGCCTGTCCCCTCTGCGGCGGCGCCGGCTTCGTCAGGGCGCCGGTGAGCCTGGGCCACCCCGACTTCGGGAAGGCCCTGCCCTGCCGCTGCATCGTCGAGGAGAGCGAGGAGCAGCGTTCCGCCCGCCTGCGCCGCTATAGCAACCTGGGCTCCCTTATCCGCCTCACCTTCGACAACCTCATCGAAGCGGGCCGCAGCAGCAACCCCCGCGACCAGGAGACCTTCGCCCTCTGCGTGGCCGCAGCCCGCGAGTTCGCGGAGGAGCCCCGAGGCTGGCTGGTGCTGCTGGGGCCCAGCGGTTGTGGCAAGACTCACGTCGCCGCCGCCATTGCCAACGGCTGCATCCAGCAGGGGCGCCCCGCCCTCTTCGTCGTCGCCCCCGACCTCCTGGATCACCTGCGGGCCTCCTATGGCCAGGCCCGCCTGCCCGCCTCCGCCGCAAGCGCATCCGCCTTGGGTGTGGGACAGGCAGAGGCCGATGGCATGCCCGGCGAGGACCTACCCTACGGTCAGTTCTTCGAGCAGGTGCGTAACGCCCCCGTCCTGATCCTCGATGACCTGGGAGCCCAGAGCGCCACTCCCTGGGCGCAGGAGAAGCTCTTCCAGCTCATCAACCACCGCTTCAACACACAGGCGCCCACGGTGGTAACGACGGCGTTGGAGCTGGAGGACCTAGACGAACGGCTGGCCAGCCGCCTGGGCGACCCCTCCCTCGCCCGCGTTTTTCGCCTGGGGGCGACCCGCTCCCCAAGGGCAGGGGCGGCGCCGACCCTCTCGCTTCCCCTCCTGCGAGACATGACTTTCGAGAACTTTGACGTGAGGAGCCTCTCACTGCCGCCGGAGAAGACCCGCAACCTGCGCGATGCCTTCACCACCGCCCGCAATTATGCCCAGGATCCGGAAGGCTGGCTGGTCCTCCTGGGCGGCACCGGCTCCGGCAAGACGCACCTGGCGGCGGCCATCGCCCACGAGTGGCAGGCGGCGGGTCGCCGGTTCGAGTTCTTCTTCGTGCCAGACCTGCTGGACACCTTGCGGGCGGCATACGGCCAGGAGGAGGATGTCCCCACCTCCACCGCCGACCGACTGCGCACCTGCGACCACCTGATCCTGGATGAGCTGGGGGTGCATGGCTCTACGCCCTGGGCCCAGGAGAAGCTCTTCCAGATCCTGAACTACCGCTACAACGCCAAGCTGCCCACCGTCATTACCATACGGGGCAAGCTGGAAGACATCCCCGAGTCGTGGGCATCGCGCATGTGCGACCCCAAGGTGAGCCTGCCCTTCGAGATAGAGGCGCCGGACTACCGGGGTTTGCCTCGACGCCGGCAGGACGAGGGTGGAGAGGGCATGGGCCGCCGTCGGGGGAGGGGCAGGGCTAGCCGCGATTTCGGCGGCGGCGCTCCTTGAGGGCCACCCAGTCGCGCAGCGCCCAAAGGGTGGTCTCGAAGGCCAGTCCCTCCCAGGGGATCTCCTCGGGCCGAAACCAGGCCGCCTCCAAGCACTCCCGGCCCGGCATGGGCGGCGCCCTGCCGACCCGGGCCTGGAAGACCACCACCAGAATGCCCGGTCCTCCGCCTGGGGCAGATCCGCCCAGACGGGCGGCCGTCTGGCCGCCTCTGCTGGAGGGGCGGGAGTAGACACCCAGGAGGGGCCCCAGGGTCAGGGACAGCCCCACCTCCTCTTCCGCCTCGCGCAGGGCGGCCTCCTCCGCCGTCTCGTCAATCTCCATGAAGCCGCCGGGGAAGGTCCAGGCCCCGTAGCGAGGCTCGATGGCCCGGCGCATCAGGAGGATACGTCCTGCCCGCTCCGGGATGGCACCGACCACCACCTTGGGGTTGACGTAGTGGATAAAGCCGCACCGGCTGCAAACCAGGCGCAGCCGGTCCTCGCCTTCCACCAGGCGCTCCTGGAGCTGGCCGCCGCACTGGTGGCAGAAGCGCGGTATGGTCAGGGTTTCCAGAGATGTGGCCATTCGGATGAGAATCTCGCCAAAATAGCGGGCTATTCCCTTGATTTCTGCCTCAGGGCTGGCCTATACTTCCCGCCGTGACCCGGCTGTGACTTGAACCTGCCTTCACCAGCAGGGCGGTCTGTGGTGTCCCGTTCGGGATGACGAGGCCCTCTTGAGCGGCCAGGCCACTCGCCGGCGAACGCCCGCGTCGGTCGTCGGCGAGGCCCGCTTGCCCGCCGGGCGGACCTTCTGAGAGGCGCGGGAAAACCTGTCAAGGGGGGACGCCTGAATTGGCCCTGGAAGACAAGACCATAGCCTGTCGTGATTGTGGAGTGGAGTTCATCTTCACTGCTGGCGAGCAGGGCTTCTACCTGGAGAAGGGCCTGCTCAACGAGCCTCAGCGTTGTCCCGGCTGTAGGACGACCCGTCGGCGGGAGCGGGCGGCGGGCAACAGCCGAGAGATGACCACCGTCGTCTGTGCCATGTGCGGCGGCGAGGCTGTTGTGCCCTTTGTTCCCAGGCTGGATCGGCCCGTCTACTGCAGTTCTTGCTTCGAGAAAGTGAGGTCCGGCGTCGCCAGCTAGAGCAATCTTCCTCTAATTCTCCCGAGGGCCGGCTGCACCGGCCCTCATTTCTTCTCCGACGCTCCGGCTTCTCCAGGGGCGACCTCGGCCAGCCTGCTTGGCGCATGGGTGGGCCCGCTGGAGCCGGTTTCGCCAGGCTCTGCCGCTGCCACCGGGTGGCCTTCCACCCAGCTCTCGCCCCCTTCCCAGACCTCCTTCTTCCAGACGGGTACTATCTCCTTGATCCGGTCGACGGCGTAGTGGCAAGCCTCAAAGGCCTCCCGCCGGTGGGGGGCGGAGACCACCACCAGCAGGCTCGTCTCCCCGACCTCCAGGCGCCCGATGCGGTGGCTGATGGCTATGTCCGTGATGTCCCAGCGGGAGCGGGCTTCCTCCGCCACCTGATGCATCTTCTTGACGGCCAGGGAGGGGTAGGCATCGTACTCCAGGTAGAGGACGCGCCGGCCCTGACTGTGATTGCGGACGACCCCATAGAAGAGGGCAACAGCCCCGCTCTCGTCACGGCGTACCAGGTTCACCAGCCGCTGCGGGTCCAGCGGTTCCTCCGTCACCTGGAATCGATCTGCCTCTGCCCCCCCGCCTGGGGAGGATCCGCCCAGACGGGCGGCCGTCTGGCCGCCTCCGGCGGAGGAGCCCCCGCTGACCGGTGGGATGAGGGCTACCTGGTCGCCGGGGCTGAGGCGGTGCTCGTTGGGCACGTACTCCTCGTTGACGGCGCAGACCAGCGCGCTCATGAGGGGCACGACGGCGGGGTACTGGCTGGCGATCTGTTCGCGCAGGGCAGCCACGGTGGCCCCGTCGACCAGCTCCAGTTCCACCTCCCGACGTCCGACAAGGTCGTGGAGGCCGGCGAAGAGCCTGACGGAAACCCTCACTGCTCTCTCCCTGGTGGCGTCTACGCTCGAAGAAGCGATGTGCATCTAGTATAGCGCACCGATGGCCTCGGGTCGCTCTCGCTGCGCGTGACGGCCTTCCGAGCAGAGGGTATACTGCGGGCTGCCCCCGCCTGCCGGCGGGCGGTCTGGCGAGGTGATGAAAGGGCCTCGTGGCAGTTCGTGGTTCGACAAGCCTGCCTGCCGGCAGGCGGGCTCACCACGAGCGGAATCTAGAAACGCTCGTCCTGAGCCTGTCGAAGGGCGACTTCCTCGAAGAATCTCTTCACCCTGCTGGGGCTTTGGGGAGGTGACTTGGCTGCGCCTGCTGTCCTCTCGACTCTGGGGCGGGCCGCCCTGGACCTGCTGTTTCCACCCCGCTGCGCCCTGTGCGGGCGCCACGGCGCCGCCCTGTGCGACGATTGCGCGCTCGCCCTCCCGCGCGCGAACCCGCCCCGCTGCCCGCATTGCTGGTCGCCGCAGCGTCCAGGGTGGGGCTGCCGGCGCTGCGGCGAGCCCGCCTCTGGCGGACTGGCCCTGGAAGGCCTGCGCTCCCCCTACGTCTTTCAGGCGGGCGCCCGCGAGCTGGTCCATGCCCTCAAATACAACTACCACTCCGCTCTCGCCTCGCCCATGGGCGAGCTCATGGCCCGCTACCTGCTAGGTGAATCCCTGCTCGCCGACGTACTGGTGCCGGTGCCGCTGCACCCCCGTCGGCAGCGCGTCAGGGGGTACAACCAGTCGTTCCTGCTGGCGCGGGAGGTATCGCGGCGCCTGGACCTGCCCCTGGCCGCCGGAGCCCTGGTCCGCCGCCGCGACACACCTCCGCAGGCCAGGGCCGTGGAGGCCGACGCCCGCCGCCGCAACGTGGCCGGTGCCTTCGATTGCCGGCCGGGAGCCGTAGCCGGCCGTCGCGTGCTGCTGGTGGACGACGTCACCACCACCGGGGCCACCCTCGACGCCTGCGCCCGCGTTCTCCTGGCGGAGGGTGGGGCCTCCTCCGTCTGGGCCCTCACCTTCGCCCGGGAGGACTGAGCGATGGCGGTGGACCAGCGACCCGTGCTGGTGGCCTTCCTGGGCGGCATGGGCGGCTCCCCGGTGGAGGAGATGCTGGCGGAGGCTCTTCGAGCGGCGGCCCTCGACAGCCTGGAGGAGGCGTTGGGAACGGGCGCCTTCGCCGGCGCTCTCCTGGCCACTGACACCCCCGATCGCCTGGGCCGCCTCCCCCACGGCGTCACCGTCGACCCTGACTGCGGCTCGTTCCACTTCGGACGGCGCCTGGCGGGGCTCATCGAGCAGCACCACACAGAGAGCGTCGTCTACTTCGGGGCGGGCAGCGTCCCCCTCCTCCGCGGCTCTGACTTTGCCGCCATCGCCTCCGGCCTGAGGGCGGCGCCGCGCGTCGTCATCAGCAACAACTTCTACTCCGGCGATCTGATCGCCTTCCGGCCCGCCTCGGCCCTGCTGGGCGTAGAGCCGCCGGCGGCCGACAACGCTCTGCCGCGCCTGCTGCGCGACCAGGCGGGGCTGGAGAGCCTACCGCTGCCCCGGAGCACCGCCACACAGTTCAACATAGACTCGCCGGCGGACCTGGCAGCGCTGGCCCTCCACGGCGGTGCCTCCGCGGAAGGCGGATCCGCCTCCGGCGGAGGCCCCCGCCTGTCCTGCCTCCTGAGCTCTCTGGACCTGGACATGGCGCCCTACCGGCGCTGCCTCCCCCTGCTGACCGACCCGTCGGCGGAGGTGCTGGTGGCGGGACGGGTCGGAAGCCAGGTCTGGCAGTACTTGGAGAGGGAGACGGCCTGCCGGGTCCGCGTTTTCTCCGAGGAGAGAGGGATGGTGGCGGCGCAACGGGCGTCTGCCGGCGGCAAACGGGGCGGCACCCGATCTCTCCTCGCCTACCACCTCCAGGCAGTGGGCGTGACTCGCTTCTTCGAGGAGCTGGCTACCCTGGGCGACGCCGCCTTCATCGATACGCGCGTGCTGCTGGCCCACCTGGGGCTTCACCCCTCGCGCGGCGATCGCTTCCTGTCGGACCTGGGGCGTGCCAGTGAGATCGAAGACCCGTTTCTGCGCGAGTTCACGGAAGCGGCGGCGCGAACCGCCATCCCCATCGTGCTGGGCGGCCACTCCCTGGTCTCCGGCAGCCTCATGGCCCTCATCGAGGCCGCCTGGAGAGAGTACGACAGGACGCTGAGATAGAGAGTTCCTCAGTTTCTTGACACCCTTGGGGCCCATTGCTACAATCGGCCTCGCTCTGGGCCCGCAGCCCTCGGCCTGAGCTCGGGCCGAAGGCCGCTTTGGGCCGCGGGCCATCGGGTGTGCGTCAGTGACCCCCGGAAAGCCTTCCGCCTATGGCCTACCAGACGCTTGTGCTGGAGCGGGGCCGTCCCCTCGCGTACCTCCGCCTTCACAGAGCCGAACGCGGCAACCTCATCGATGGCCAGACCGTCCAGGAGATCGAGGCTGCCTGCCGGGAGCTGACCGACGACGAGGCCGTGCGCGCCGTCATCCTCACGGGTGAAGGTGATGCCTTCTGCCGGGGGTGGGACCTCTCGGGGCTCGACCCGGAGCGAGAATCGCCCCTGGCCTGGGCGCGCCGCCAGGGAGTGCTGGGGGACCCCTTCGGCTGCCTTGCCCGCTTGCCGCAGCCGGTCATCGCCGCCGTCAACGGCGACGCCCTCAGCGCGGGCCTGGAGCTGGCCCTCGCCTGCGACGTCCGCCTGGCCACCGAAGAAGCCCGCTTCGCCTGCCCTGAGACCGGCCACGGCGTCATCCCCTGGGCAGGCGGCACTCAGCGGCTGCCCCGCACCGTGGGGCGCGGCAAGGCCCTGGAGATGATCCTTACCGGCGAGGCCGTGGACGCCCAGGAAGCCCTGCGCATCGGCCTGGTGAGCCAGGTGATGCCCCGGGGACGCCTCCTGGCCGAGGCCGAGGCCCTGGCCGGTCGCATCGCCGCCCGCGGGCCCATTGCCGTACGCTACGCCAAAGAGGCCGTGAGCCGGGGTCTGGACATGACCCTGGAGCAGGCCCTGCGCTACGAGACGGACCTGACCATCATCCTCCAGACTACCGAGGACCGCGCCGAAGGGGTGCGCGCCTTCCTCGAGAAACGCACGCCGAGGTTCAAGGGGACGTAGCGCAGGCCTCAAAATGAACTATGAGCCACAGATGGGCACAGACAGACACAGATTGCCCGCAACAGGTTCCGCCAGCCTTGGAATCTGTGTTCTATCTGTGTGAATCTGTGGCAAATTAAATGGTTTAGGGCCATTAGGCCTCCAGGAAGAGGTGGAGGGCTGAAGCCCTCCTCTACAGGGACTGAGCCGAGATGTACGTTATCCTCGAACAGGACGAAGCCTGGTCCATCATGACGCTTGTCGTCTCCCAGGTCCTCGACCACGCCGACCTCTCGGATGAGGGCCGCGCTGCCGTCCGCCGCTGGCGCTCGGCCCGAGCCGATGGCACAGCCGAGATGGCCGACCTGGCCCCGGGCATGAACGAGGCCCTGGGCGGACAGATAGACGACCGCACCGACCGCATCGTGAAGCGCAGGGGGCGCTTCGTCCGCTCTCGGGAGCGTGGATCACCATGAAGGTCGAGATCGACAGCGACGAGACTTGGGCCCTGATGTCCCACGTGGTGGACCGCCTCCTCCAGGAGACGGACCTGTCTGACGCGGACCGCGCTCGCATCCGCCGCTGGCGCAGCGAGCAGATGCGCCCCGCCGGCGAGCCCATGAAGCTCCTGACCCGCAAGATCAACGAGGACCTGGCCCGCGCCCTCCAGACCAAGCAGCGCAGCCAGATCAGGAAGCCCGATTGGGTGTAGACGAAGGGACCGGGAACCAGGAAAAGGGAACCAGGAGGCGGGGCGGACGAGTTCCAGGTTCCTAGTTCCTTTCGCCGGAGGCGAATCCGCCTCTGGCGGAGGTTCCTCCAAAGCCATGGACGCCTTCGAGACCATCATCTATGAGAAGCGGGGCGAGATCGCCTGGCTGACGCTGAACCGGCCGGAGGTGCTCAACGCCGTCAACCTCCGGATGCGCGACGAGCTGTGGACGGTCATGGAGGCGGTCCGCGACGACCCCGACCTGCGCGTCCTGATCATCAAGGGGGCCGGCAGGCGCGGCTTCTCCGCCGGCGCCGACATCACGGAGTTCGGCACCGCGCCCTCCTTCGTCGAGGCCCGCCGCGCCCGCCACGAGCGCGACCTCTGGGGCCTCATGCTCAGCCTCCCCCTGCCCTTGGTGGCCGCCATCCACGGCTTCGCCCTGGGGGCCGGCTGCGAGATGAGCATGTGCTGCGACTTCCGCATCGCCTCCCAGGACGCCCGCCTGGGCCTGCCGGAGGTGAACCTGGCCTACATACCCTCCGCCGGCGGCACCCAGCTCCTGCCCCGCACGATCAGTCCGGGCGTCGCCATGGGGCTTATCCTGTCGGGGGACGCTATCGATGCCCGCGAGGCCTGGCGCCTGGGGCTGGTCCAGCGCGTCGTACCCCGCCGCCGGCTCTACGCGGAGGCGGAGGCCCTGGCCCGCTCCCTGGTCGGTCGCCCCGTCGAGGCGCTGCGCCGCGCCAAGCAGGCCGTCCTCCAGGGGCTGGACATGCCGCTTGATCAGGGCCTGGCCCTGGAGGCTCGGCTGGCCTCCCTGGCCCTGGCCTCGGCGGAGGCAGAGGCAGGGCTGGCGGCCTGGCGCTCAACATCGCCGTGACATAACATCGGGCTGACAGTCTGCACTGGGGGAGAAGGATGAACACGGCCGAGTTTCTGCAAATCAGCTCTATGGTAGTGCCCGACCGCGAGGCCCTGTTCTGCGAGGGCCGGCGCATCACCTACATGGAGATGGCCCAGCGGGTCAATCGGCTCGCCAACGCTCTCCTCTCGCTGGGCATCTCCCGCCGCGACAAGGTAGCGGTGATGTCTCTGAACGGTCCTGAGGTCATCGAGACCTACTATGCCTGCGCCAGGATCGGGGCCACCTTCGTCCCTCTTAACTACCGGGCCAAGCGCGAGGAGATCGCCTACATGATCAACAACTCCGAGGCCGCGACCCTCTTCGTGGGCCCGCGCTACCTGGAGCTGATGTCCGCCATCCGGCCCGAACTCGGCGCGATCAAGAACTTCTTCTGCTACGGGCCAGCGACGGGGGGCATGAAGTCCTACGATGACCTCATGGCCTCGGGCAGCGACGAGGAGGTCTTCGTCGAGACGGAGGAGGACGACCCCACGATGCTGCTCTACACCAGCGGCACCACCGCCCTGCCCAAGGGCGTCGTCCTCACTCACCTCACCCTCTCCGTCTACGTGACCAATACCATGAACCCGGCCGACCCGGAGGCTGAGCGCGAGGTGACCCTCCTCTCTGTGCCTCTCTACCACGTGGCCGGCGCCACTGTCCCCCTCTCGGCCATCTGGGGAGGCCGCACGCTGGTCATCCTCCCCCAGTTCGAGCCCGAGCTGTGGCTGGAGGCAGTCCAGAACGAGCGGGTGACCCACAGCTTCGTCGTCCCCACCATGCTCAAGCGCATCATGGAGCACCCGGACTTCGACAAGTACGACCTCAGCTCCCTCCAGCTCATCACCTACGGGGCTGCCCCCATGCCCTACGAGGTGGTCCGCCGCGCCGTCGAGGTGTTCAAGTGCGGCCTCATGAACGCCTACGGCCAGACCGAGAGCACGTCCACCATGACCTTCCTGGGGCCGGAGGACCACCGCATCGAGGGCACAGAGGAGGAGAAAGCGAAGAAGCTCCAGCGGTTGCGCTCCGTGGGCCGCGCCATGGATGACATCGCCATCGCCATCATGAACAGCCGGAACGAGATGCTGGAGCCCCACCAGGAGGGCGAGATCTGCGTCAGCGGCGCCCGCATCATGCGCGAGTACTACAGGCGGGAGGACGAGACGGCCCAGGCCATCGTCGACGGCTGGCTGCACACCGGCGACGTGGGCTACCTGGACGAGGACGGCTACCTCTTCATCACGGGCCGCACCAAGGACCTCATCATCCGTGGGGGCGAGAACATCTCGTCAGGGGAGATCGAGGCCTGCCTGGAGGAGCACCCCAAGATCCAGGACGCCGCCGTCATCGGCGTCCCCGACCCGGAGTGGGGGGAGAAGGTAAAGGCGGTGGTGGTGCTCAAGCCGGGGGAGACGCTCACCCTGGAAGAGATCGTCCAGTACTGCAAGGGGCGGCTGGCCAGCTTCAAGGCTCCCTCGGAGGTAGCCTTCGTGAAGGAGCTGCCACGCAACCCTTTGGGCAAGGTGCTGAAGACGGAGCTGCGGAAGGCGCACGGCACCTAGCTGCGGTCGCAGGTATCGCGCCGTCGCTCACCCGCTGGCTCCCAGCGCCTCGTCATCTTCACGCCAGCCACCACCTCGATACGGTCCTTCCGCTCGCGCGTGCCCAACAGCCTCGGCCCCTTTCTGGTATGGTCCCCTATGCTAGAATGGTGCGACCCCCTTCGAAAGGCCCAACCATGGACCTCGGCTTGAAGGACAAGGTGGCCATCGTCACCGGCTCCAGCCGCGGCATCGGGCGCGCCATCGCCCTGGCCCTGGCGGAGGAAGGCTGTCACGTCGCCCTCAGCGCCCGCGGCGAGGAGCGCCTGCGCCAGACCGAGGCCGAGGTGCGGGCGAAGGGGGTCCGCGCCCTCGGCCTGGTGGTCGACCTGACGAAGGGCGAGGACATCGAGCGCCTGGTGGCGGAGACGGCCGCCGCCTTCGGGCATATCGACGTGCTGGTGAACAGCGTCGGCGGCTCCTGGGCGGGCGACGAGGACGAGGCCTGGAACGCCGCCTACGAGGCCAATATCCTGGCGGCGGTGCGGGCCACGCGGGCGGTGGTGCCGCACATGCGGCGGACCGGCGGCGGCAGCATCGTGCACATCGCCTCCATCTGGGGTCGTGAGTCCGGCGGCCCCATCCCCTACAACGCCATGAAGGCGGCCATGATCAGCCACGCCAAGAGCATGGCCCTGGCCCTCGCCCGCGACAACATTCGGGTGAACTCGGTGGCGCCGGGCTCCATCGCCTTCCCCGGCGGCTCCTGGGGACGGCGCCTGGAGCAGGACCCTGAGGGCATGAAGGCGTTCGTCGAGGCCAACATCGCCATGGGTCGCTTCGGCCGGCCGGAGGAGGTGGCGGCGGTCGTCGTCTTCCTGGCCTCGGAGCGGGCGTCCTGGGTCACGGGCGCCTGCATCAACGTCGACGGCGGGCAGACCCGCTCGAACATCTAGCGGGGGGAGGGCGTGTCCCTGGAGCGATACCTGGGCCAGCTCTTCCTGACCTGGTTCAACCAGCGTCACGGGCGGGATTTCGCCCTGCTGCCCGAGACGGGGCCTGCCGTCGGCGACCGGCCGGCGGAGGCTCAGCTCTGGGCCGGCGACGGCCAGTACCGCCTGGCTCTGGCCGTGGACCGCCTGTACGAGAGCGAGGATACGGCCTGGGACAGGCGCCGGCTAGAGGTAGAGGACCGCCTCACCCGGGCCCTGCACGCGCCCTATCTGCTCTGGATGCCGCCGCAGGCGCGGCTCCCGGGCGCAGAGCCCGAAGAATCGGAGTTTGCAGTGCGGGTACAGATGGGGGCGGCGCCCCTGCTGGCCGGCGGTCGCGGCGAGGTGTCGCTGCCGGTGCCGCTTAGGCTGGGGAAGACGCAGGACGACGGCGCCTACGTGTCGGTGGTGGGCGGGCTCTCCCGCCACTGGACTGCCATCTCCGAGCGAGTGCGAGGCGCTTTCAACCTCGACAGCACCGCCCTTCACCGCCTGTCGCGGCGGCCGGAGGTGCGGGAAGAGATCTTCGCCCGAATCGCCGACCACAGCTCCCGCCTGTCGGTGGGAGAGGGCGTGCAGTTCGAAGCCGAGGAGGCCTGGACCGTCCAGAAGCTGGCCGAGGGCGAGGAGGTGCTCATCGCCGGCTGTCCGCCCGACTTCGACCCCACGGACGGCACAAGCCTGCGGCGGCTGATGCGCCGACGGGTGGCGGCGGCCAACGAGGCGCTGGGCTCACTGGAGGCGGACCTGAAGGCCCTGGCTCTGGTCGGGGTCTGGGAGTACGCGGAGGACGAGGGGGCCAGCGCCATCCTGCGGGGCTTCGACTCGGCCGTCTTCAGCCACATCGACATCATCGCCATCCTGACCGATGGGGAGGTGCGCCCGGCCCTGTCGGCGCGGACCCTGCCCTGGAGAGGATGAGGTCAGGGTGAAGCCCAGGGTCGGCATCATCGGGGCCGGGTTCATCGGGCGCTTCCACGCCCGGGCCGTTCACGGCCTTATCGGGATGGGGCTGGTCGACGCCGAGTACGCCGGCGTCTGCGACCGCGACGAGGAGCGGGCGCGGCGCTTCGCCGAGGTCGCCGGCCTGTCCCTGTGCACCACGGACCCCGATGAGCTGATCAGCTCGCCGGAGGTGAACGCCGTCTACGTCTGCACCCCCACCGGCTCTCACAGGGACCTGGTCATGAAGGCGGCGCGGGCCGGCAAGGCCGTCTTCTGCGAGAAGCCCCTGGCCAGGAACCTGGAGGAAGCACGCCAGATGGTCGACGCCGTCGTGGCGGCGGGCGTCCCCCACCAGGTCGGCCTCGTGCTCCGTCATTCGCCCATCTTCAGGGTGATGAAGGACCTGATGGCCGATCCCGGCCTGGGCCGCCCCATGGCGGTCATACTCCGCGACGACCAGTTCTTCCCCATCCTGGGACACTACGAGAGCACTTGGCGCAAGGACTATGATGTGGCGGGCGGGGGCGCCCTCCTCGAACACAGCATCCACGACCTGGACCTTCTCGCATGGCTCGTGGGCGACGTGGCGGCTGTGCTGGCACGTACGCACAACTTCGCCGGCCACGTGGGTGTCGAGGACCTGGCATCCGTCTGGCTGCGGTTCCGGAGCGGCGCCGAGGGACACCTGGTCTCGGTCTGGCACAACGTCCTCAGCCGGCCGTCCCTTCGCCACATCGAGGTCTTCTGGGAGAACGGCTACTTCGCCTGCGACCAGGACATGTTCGGCGAGCTGAGGTATCAGACATACGCCACGCCCGACGGTGTGCTGGCCCAGGAGGAAGTGAACGAGCGCTACCTGAAGCTCGTGGGCCTCTCAGGGGCGGAGCACACGGAGGCCCTCACGAAGTTCTCTCTGGAGGACTACTTCTTCCTCCGAGACCTGGCGGAGGGAAGGAGGCCCTTCCCCGGCTTCGAGGTGGCTCTGCGCGCCCACGAGCTGGTGGACGCCGTCTACCGCTCGGCCGCCGAGGGGCGGGAGGTGGCGCTGCGGGCATCTGAGCAAGGGCCCGCCGCCGGCGGTCATCAACTACTTGGATTCATCTCTGAGGGTTGAAACCCTCAGCTCCGAGGAAGCTGCGGATTTATGGTCATGAACAAGACAACTCGACACAAGGAACCCCACCCGCAAGGTTCCCGAAGGCCAGCCTTCAGGCTGGCACGGCAGCCAGGCTCCCGCCTGCTGGCGGGCAGGCAAGCCTGGCCTTCGGAGATTAACCCCCTCGATGTGTCGGCTTATTATCTCAACGACCATCAATCCGCTGGAGTGGTTTACTTAGTTCATGACCTTAGGCGACGATGGCCGAGGAAAGTAGCAAGACCCCATGACTTCCGAGACAGCCGAAGACCTGCCGCTCTCCGGCTTCACCGTCCTCGAGCTGGGTGAGGGCGTCTCCGCCCCTTACTGCGGGAAGCTCCTGGCCGACTACGGGGCGGACGTGATCAAGGTCGAGCCCCTGGAGGGCGACCCGGCCCGCCGCCACGGCCCCTTTCCGGACGGCCCTGCGGGCGTCGGCCTGCCCGTCCGGCCAGCCTGTCCGGCCTGCCTGTCCGGTAGGCAGGCAGGCGGGCGGGCGGGCCTGCCTCACCCGGAGAAGAGCGCCCTCTTCCTCTACCTCAACACCAACAAGAAAGGCGTCACCCTGGACTTCTCGACCGCCAGCGGGGCGCGGCTCCTGCGCCGCCTGGTGGAGGAGGTGGACGTGCTGGTCGAGAACCAGCCCCCAGGGCGTTTGGAGGAGCTAGCCCTCTCCTATCGAGAGCTGACGCGCCTCAACCCCAGGCTCCTCATGATCTCCGTCAAGCCCTTCGGGGAGGGCCCCTACGGCCGCTGGAAGGCCACGAACCTGACCTCCTTCGCCTCCGGCGGCCAGATGTACCTCACCGGCGACCCCGACCGGGAGCCCCTCCTGAACGGCGGCTACCAGGCCGAGTACCAGGCGGGGCTGAACGCCTTCGCCGCTACCCTAGCGGCGCTGCTAGGGCTGGCGGTGATGGAGGTAGGCCAGCACATCGAGGTCAGCGCCATGGAGTGCCAGGCCTGCGTCCTGGAGAACCACCTGCCCGACTACGCCTACCGCCGGTCGGACGCCCTCAGCCGGCGGCGGGGCAACGTCAGCTCGGCCGTCATCGGCCTCTACCCCTGCCGGGATGGCTACCTGGGCATCCACTCCATGCCTCGCCAGTTCGCAGCCCTGGCCCGGGCCATGGGGCGGGAGGACATGCTGTCGGACGAACGCTTCCGTGACGCCCGCTCCCGCCTCCTCCACAACGACGAGCTGACGGCGGAGATCTACGCCTGGGCCGCCACCGTGACGCGGGCAGAGGCCCGCCGCCGGGCCGGGGAGTTCCGGGCACCCCTGGCCTGCGTCCTCAACCTGGAGGAGGCGCTGGCCTCCCCCCAGATGAGGGCCCGTCGCTACTTCCAGGAGGTGGACCACCCGGTGGCCGGTCGCTGGGTCTACCCCGGGCCGCCCTTCCGCCTGACCGACGGCCCGCCCTCCAATGGCGGCTGGGGATGGCGGGCCGGCCGCGCCCCCCTCCTGGGCGAACACAACGAGGAGGTCTTCGGCGAGCTGCTGGGGCTGGAGCGGTCGGACCTGGGCCGGCTGCGGGCGGCCGGCGTGGTCTAGGGGGCCGGGTAACGCATGTACCGTCTTCCTCTCTCCGGCATCCGCGTTCTCGACCTCACAATGGGCTGGGCGGGCCCCTACGCCAGCCGCCTCCTGGGCGATATGGGCGCCGAGGCCATCAAGATCGAGTCGGCGAGGGACTGGGATGTCACCCGCGCTCTGCATCTGCTGGGTGGAGACGCGGAGAAGGGCTACAACAGGTCGGGCTACTTCAACCACCTGAACCGGAACAAGCTCGGCTGCGCGCTGGACCTGTCGCATCCCCGGGGTAGAGACCTGTTCCTGAAGCTGGTGGCCCTGAGCGACGCCGTCATCGAGAACTACCGCGGCGGTCTCCTGGACGGCCTGGACCTCTCCTACGACGTGCTGCGGCAGGCGAGGCCGGACGTCATTCTGGTCTCCATCTCGGCTCACGGCAAGGATGGGCCGGAGGCGGGCCACGTCGCCTATGGCACCCACGCTGAGCAACTGGCGGGGCTGGTATCGCTGACGGGCTACACGGACCGGGGCCCCCACAAGTCCGGCATCAGCTACGGCGACCCGGTGGCGGGCATCTCGGCCGCCGCCGCCCTCTGCGCCGCCATCCTCTACCGGCGCCGCACGGGCCGCGGACGCTGGGTGGAGGTAGCGCAGTGCGAGAGCATGACCAGCCTAATGGGCGAGTTCTTCGTCGGCTTCAGCATGAACGGCCAC
>Ga0315277_10005906_pt1 | contig 16082 bp, 12 predicted proteins | sample YL17G05_15_MG_FD_203695 | JGI IMG/M metagenome (GOLD analysis project Ga0315277, IMG submission 203695) | Sediment microbial communities from Yellowstone Lake, YNP, Wyoming, USA - YL17G05_15 | ecosystem: Environmental > Aquatic > Freshwater > Lake > Sediment | place: USA: Wyoming | collected...
TATCGGAACCTGTGGATTGGCTCTGGGGGTGGGGTTCTCTGCACGCTACGTGATGTTTGCGTCCAACTTCGGCCGCAAACATCTTTAGAGCCGTACTGCCTGGGCCGAGAGGCCGGGAATAGAGCAAGACGCGGAAGAGAACGTGGATGACGCTGGCGGAGCTGGCTGAAGCTCTGGGCGCGGAACTGGTGGGCGGCGACGGAAGCAGCAAGGTGCTTGGGGTCGCCGGCCTGGAGAACGTGGGTCCGGGGCAGGTAGCCTACGTGGATGATGAGCGGCGGCTGCCGGCGGCGGAGGCGACACCCGCGTTGGCGCTGATTGCGCCGCTGGCTTGCCGCTCGCAGACCAAGCCGGTGCTGTCTGTGGCGAACCCTCGTCTGGCCTTCGCCCGCGCGCTTGCCCTGTTTGCGGGGTCCGGGGGCCCACCTCTCCAGGGCATCCATCCGACGGCGGTGATTGGCGAAGGAGCAGTGCTGGGCGAGGGGACAGCGGTCGGCGCCCACGCGGTGGTGGGAGATGCAGCCCGGCTGGGCGCAAAGGTGCAGGTGCACCCGCTGGCGGTGGTCGGCAAGGGCGTTCACATCGGGGACCACTCGGTCATCCACCCTCACGTAACCCTCTACGATGGGGTGAAGCTGGGGGCGCGGGTGGTCATCCATGCCGGGAGCGTGGTCGGGAGCCCGGGGTTCGGGTACGTAGAGGACGGCGGCAAGCTGGTGCACATCCCGCACATCGGGACCGTCGTCATCGAGGATGATGTCGAAATCGGCGCCGGTGTCACCATTGATCGGGGGACCACCGGGGCGACGGTGATCGGAGAAGGCACGAAGATTGACAACCTGGTGCACGTCGCCCACAACGTGAGGATCGGCCGCAACTGCCTGCTCGCGGGACAGGTGGGGCTGTCGGGCAGCGTAACCATCGGCGATGGCGTGGTGATGGCCGGGCAGAGCGGAGCCGCCGACCATATCACCATCGGCCCGGGGGCGAAGGCCGGCGCCCGCGCGGCGATCACCAGGGATGTGCCCGACGGGGCAACGGTATTGGGCACACCGGCGCGGGCGATCGGGGAGCAACTGCGTATCGAGGCCGCCCTGCCCAAGCTGCCGGAAGTGGTGCGCAAGGTCCGCGAGCTGGCGGAGCGACTGGCCGAGCTGGAGGCGAAGCTCGGAAAGGGCGAGCCCTAGGCGGCCATATAAGCATACTGCACGTGCCCATACCAGGCGACCCGGGCGACGGCTTCCAAGCCGTCGCCTTTGCCGCCGATGGGGAAGCGGAATACCTGGCGTGAGCCAGCCTCGATGCGAAAGCACTGCAGGCGCGGCTCCACCACCGCCAGGCCTCCCCAGACGATGCCTGGGGCGTACCCCCCGGGCCATGTCTCCGGCGGGGTGATGATGGTCACCTCGCCCTCCACGTAGTCTGGGTTCGGGTTGTCCACGGTCACCAGGAATGCGTCGCCATTCCGGGTCAGCGCCGCGGAGAGGGGCCGGATCCCGCCGACCGGCAGCACCTCTTGAATGGTGTGCACCCCGTCGCGCGTGGTGGCGCGCAGGAAGCACGGTGAGGCATCGGGGGGGACCACGATCATGATCTCGTACACCGCCTCCGAGCCGGCGGCGATGCGATAGGGAACCTGCCGCGGGATCAGGGTCCACTCGGCAGGGCCCATCACCTCCACTCTGCCGCTGATCTCGCGGTCAGAGTCATTGCTCAGGCCGAGGCTGAACCGGGTGTTCTTGCCGACCGGAAGCTCGCCGCGCATCCACAAGGTGAGCGGCTGACCGCCCAGCGGCGCGGCCCCCGCGTTGTGGTCCCAGTAGCGGGAGAAGCGCACCTCCCCCGGTTCGCCGGCCGGTCCCAGGTCAGGCTGACCACCTTCCGCCGCGGCCAGGGGCGCGAGGCGAACACCCAGGGTAATGATCTCGTTCGCGCCCACTTCCACAGAGACGCTGGGTGTCTGCGCGCCGCCGCGGAGCAGCCCCCCCCGCGGCGCGGCGATGGTTAGCGCGGCGCCCCGGCTCTCCAGCGAGTCGGACAGCCAAGCCTCCTGGGGGCTTGCCCCGAAGTCAACGCGTGCGGAGGTTGGCGTCCCGCGTGACTCATACATGCGGATCAAGACCTCACGCCTGTCTTGACCCGCGCCCTCAGTCTTCGGCCTCGCCGGCTTGCACGCGGTGATGATCAGGTTGGGCTGGTCAATGAAGCAGAGGCTGAACTGAGGGGGGAGATCCCCGGCCTGCAGGGGCGCTTGCATGGCGATGAGTGGGTTGCTGATTCCACCGGCAATCCTGGTGATATCTCCCTCTCGCCAGTCGCCGCCGTGAGGCACAATCGCGTGCTGGGCGCGGAGGAGGCCACCCGCGCCCAACAGCACCAACAGCCCCTGTGCCCGGTCCCCGGCCACCGCCAGCGGTCCGGTCCCTATCAGCGCTACACTGCCATTGTGGGGCGGGGAAGCCTGCCCGGCCGGGGTCTGCGCGGCCCCGCCGACGAAGTCGCACTCCTCAGGAATCGCCAGCCGATCGGAGGCCACCGCTGCCGCCAGCACTTCGATCAGACGCGGCACGCCCTTCGGAGACGAGGTGTCCGCGATCAGCGTGGGGATGGCACCGCTCCCGCTGTGTACCAGCACCCCGGCCCATTCATCATCCCGAAGCGCGCTGGCCAGAGCCGCCGATGCCCGCGGGTGCTCTCCCAGCAACCGCTGCGAATACGCGTTCTCTCTCCCCAGCGTGATGCGAAGAGCGCAGGCAGTGGACTGGCTTTCCATCTCATCGCTGTCCAGATAGGGCGCGCAAGGAACACCGCGGCTAAGCAACGCCTCCTCCAGCGCACGCAGTGCGGCCCGCTGCCTGAGATCGCTGGAGGTGATGATTGCGCACGGCCCCAGTGGGACCGCCCGCTTCCGTTCAGAACCCGACATCACCAGCAGCGAGGGGACCTCACCCACATCCACCCAATCCCGCGCCAGCCAGAACCCCCGCCCAGGCGGTTGTCCGCCGCTGTCCAGCCATGCGTTGTGCTCCCTCCGGAGCACCGCGCCGAAAGGCGTCCCACAGACGATGGTTTCGGCCGGCACGCTGAGCGGGAGGCGCAGGGCCAGCGCGTGGCCGCCTCCCGTCGGGTCCGACACGCTCGTGCGTACATCCACGCGAGGAAGGCCGTGGTACAACGTCACGCGCTGACTCACGCGTGCGCCGCTGGAGGATACGCTGCCAATCGAGAGCTCACAGGAAACAGGCCCCTCCCACACGAACGGCCGCTCCGGCCGCTCAGTGGGTACCACTTCGCCGGACGCCGCGAGGGCCACCAGCTCAACTCCCAGGCCCCGCTCGCGGTCCAGGAACTCACGCCCCGTAGCTTTATCCCGCAGGCTGGTTAGCCCCCCTCCGGCCGCCGCCTCCGCGCTCACCGCGAGGAACTCGTTCTCGATGGTAGCAGAGTCCACAGGTTGTCCGGTGACGATTGGCGGCATGGCGCGAGCCGGACGCAGATACCAGGTGCGATAGCCAAGCGCCGGCACGTTGGCCGCGACGAACCTTAGCAGTGTCCGGGGCGTCTCGGAGTTCTCCCCCGCGGGCGGCTCGCCCACGCATTCCACCGGGACCTTCCGCCCGTGGTCGTCAACCAGCTCGAAGCCAGAAGCGAGCGGTCCCTCCAGGGTGACGGAGGCCTCGCAGAGATCGGTGCGCTCCCACCCGGCGGTGTTGAAGACGATGATCGCCGTCCCCTCCCGCGGGGCGCGGCGGGCGCGCCGTGTGTCAACCATGCCGGAAAGGTATGTAAGAGAACGGTTGCTGACTTCGGTGGAAAGCTCCACCGCTTCCCGATAGCAGGCGAGCAGGTCGAAGCACCAGGTGCCGCCGGCCTTGCCAGCGTGGCCTTGGGCAAACAGCGTCTGCCTCCACGCCTTGTCGAGGGCCGCCTGTGGATAGCGAGCGCCAGCGAAGTGGGCGATGGTGGCGAGCCGCTCCGCGGAGAGAATGGCATTCTCCGCGAGGTGGCTGGCCTGGCACAGCTCCCAGTTCCGCGGGTTCAGGGCGGCGGCCCCGCCGAGTTCCTCGCCGAGCAGGGGAAGCGAAGCGCGCCGAAGCTGCGCCTCCGGCTTGACTGCGGCGAGGTAGCGCTTCGGGGTGCTGAGCACCAGCGAGGGGGTAAGCTGCGCCATCTCCGCCGCCCGGCCGGAGAGCCATTTCGGCGGCGAGGTGGCCGCGCCGCCGAGCAGCAGCAAGTCGTGGTTGAGACCCAGGCGCGCCTGCCTGCTGAAGCTCTCCGCCGCCGCTGTGATCAGCTCGTTCAGATCTCCAGGCAAGCAGCCGCCTTCCTCTGTGGCAGACCATCCCAGTTGCAGCTTGAGCATCACTGTGCTGCCATCCGGCGCCATCAGATGGCAGAAGGCCGGCAGCCCTGGCCTGGCCGGCCCTGTTCGGGAAGCCTGCGATCCCTCGGTCACCCAGACAACCACCTCCACCCCTACCCTGGCCAGCAACTGCGGAAGCTGGAGGCATGGGCGGGCCGCGTCTGGCAGCAGGTAGGTGACAGGCTTCAGCCCCATCGAGCCATCGTGCGCCAGCAAACCGAGAGCCAAGTTGCGGAGCAGCGTCTCGCTGTGCGCGGTCTGCAGTGAGAGCTGGTAGTAGCCAGCAAACGCATCGAGCCGGCCCGCCTCCGCCAGTTCCCGCAGGAAGGGCCGCTCCTCGCTGTGGGCGCGCAGGAAACACCCGAGATGCTCCTGGTCGGACAAGGCGATGCAGTAGCCTTCCTCGGCCCGGCAAGCTGAGACGTACTCAGCGATCAGCTCGAAAGCGCGGCGCGTGGAGGTGCGCTGATCATCCTCCCCCGCGCCCGGACGAAGAAGCGGCGCGAGATGGACTACCACCTCGGCCGTGGACTCAACGGACCACGGCGGCTGAAACACTTCACCTGCCATTCCGGCCCCCTATCCCATGACCTGATGATAACCAGGGGTGGTCAGCGGATGCGCGGCGGTCCAGTGGGTCCGCCGCCGAGGATGGGCGGCGGTCCAGTGGGTCCGCCGCCGAGATAGCGAATGCGATCCTGGTAGCGAGCGAGCACGGCCTGGTTGTGCTCGTCTCCTCCGGGGTAGTTGGCGCTCATGTAGACTGGCGGCGTCACCCCCCGCTCGACCAAAGTGGCGATCGCTTGCAATATCACGGCCTGGAGTATGGCCGAGCCGATGGCGGTGGACATAGGCGCCACCTTCTGCGCAAGCCCCGGCACCTCCACCGCCGCGTCGCCGGGATCGGCGTGGGTGTCAACCACGATGTCCGCCACTTCGTGGAGCCGCTTGCCCGAGGAGTGCCGAGAGGTGAGGGTGGCCGCGTAGGTGCGCCCGGTGAGGGCGATCACTTTCACCCCGGCCGCCTTGGCGGCAAGGGCGACATCCACGGGAGCGGCGTTGCGGCCGCTGGTGGAGATGATGATAATGGCGTCGCCGGCGCGCGCACCGGACCGCTGGAACGCCTCCGCCGCCCATCCCTCCTTGCGCTCCCATTCACTCGTCTCCGTGACCGGCACATGGTGCAGCAGCACCCGCTCGTCGAAGATGGGCTGCACCAGGATCAGCCCGCCGGCGCGGTAGAAGACATCCATCATCAGCGCCGTGCTGTGGCCGGTGCCGAAGACGTAGATCAGCCCGTCACCCGCGAGCGTCTCCGCCAGCGCCGCCGCCGCCTGCGCCATCGCCGCGCGCTCGCACTCCTTCACCTCCGCCAGCCGGGCGGAGAGCAGATCGAAGTAGCGATCGGTCCAACGCGGCGGACCCACTGGACCGCCGCCCCTCCTGTGGCTCATCGCCTATACTCCAGTCTCCCGGTACTCGGCCTCGGCGCGCTCATTGAACTCCCTGCCGCCCGGGCGGTTGATGGACCGATAGACGTGGGGCTTCAGGCCGCGTGCGAGCATTTGGCCAACCGCCTCACAAGTCAGCGCCCAGATGATGTAGCAGAATGTCAACCCGGAGGTGGGCGCCACCTTCGCCTCCATTCCCTCCACCTCGACGATGGCGTCGCCCACCACCCCGCAGTTATCTATTACCACGTCTGCGACCTCGAAGAGATGCTGGCCGCTGGAGTGCTCGCCGGCGACCGCGCTGCTGTAGGTCACATTGGTGATCGCCACCACGGAGACGCCGAGCCGCTTCGCCGCCAGCACAACCTGCACCACAGAGGCGGTCTTGCCCGAGACGCTGTTCACGATCAGCACATCACCCGGCACCAGGCCGCTCCTCTCCACCGCCAGGTCCGCGGCCGCCTCATCGTGGGCCTGGCGGAACTCCTGCTGCCTGCGCGAGACAACCTCCTGCCGCCGCGGCGCGGGGCGCGACGCGACGTCGAACGAGAACCGCAGCGGTGTCATCATCAGCAGCCCGCCGGCGCGGTGAATCGGCTCGTGGGAGCAGTGGCCGGTGTCGTAGATGTGCAATCCTCCACCCGCCTTCGCCGCCTCCGCGATTAGCTCGCCGGCGCGGCGGAGGGCATCGGCCTGGGTAGTGCGGATGCGGTTGAGGGTGTCGTCGCAAGCATCGAACCAGCGCTGCATGGCCATGAATGGGCTCCTGACGCGAATGTGGGAGTCCTGTTCTCTCCGTCCCTCCCGCAATCCTCCACCGGTTCGGTCCGGCAGGGGATACCGCTGTTCCGCCGAACTGACGAACCACCATGGCGCGGGGGGAGCGGTACGAGGAGGTGGCGAGGGGGATCGCCGGCTACCTGGCTGCGCGTCAGCAGGAGGACGGCAGCTTCCCGGGGCCGGATCACTACGGGGCGGCGTTTTCGCTCTGGCTGTGGCTGCAGTTCCCCGACCAGTGCGGCGCGCAGGCCGAACGCGCCTGGGAGCGCTTGCAGGCGAGCCCACCCCAGGACCACGGCGAGTTCAACGCCTACGCGCTGCTGCAGTGCCGGGATCGCCTGGGGGCCGCGAAGGTGGACGAGGTGCTACGGCGCATCCCCTTCGGGCGGCGGCACTCGGCGAACTGGATGCTCCTGCGCGCGGTTTGCGCGGCGATGCCGGGACCGTATGGGTCTCGCCTGCTCTCGGGGCTGGAGGGCAAGCTGGCGCTGCTCTTCCATCAGCGGCGCTGCTTCATCCACGACCGGCCCAAGGTCAGGTCCCTCGCCTACCACGCCTTCTGCGGCGCGCTGCTCGCCGACATCTGGCGGGCACGGGGAGCGAAGTGGGCGGGGAGAGCGGCCGCCCGCGCGGCGGCCGCCATCACCCCCTTCATCATGCCCAATGGCGATGCCCTCTACCTCGGGCGCGGCCAGCAGCAGGTGTTCGGCTACGGCGCGCTGCTCCACCTGCTGGAGAGCGCGGCCCAGCTCACCGGCCGAGAGGACTTCGCCGCGCAGGCGGCGCGGGTGCTCGACCACCTGCTCGCCTTCCGCCGACCGGACGGCTCCTTCCCGCTGGTGCTGCTGGAGGGGGAACCACAGGAGCCCTGGACGCCGGACGCGGCGCGGCCTGGTTGGTATAGCTACAATCGCTATGCCGACTACCTGCCGTTGCTGGGATGCTTCCTGCTGAAGGCCGCCGACCCCGACCTGCGACCGGTTGGCCGCACGCTGAGGGCTCTCCGCCACCGCTGGCTGGAGACCGTGAAGAAGGACCGCTACGTGGCCGTGCTCTCCGCCCCCGGGGGCGCGACCGCGAATGACATGGCGTTTCCGTATATCTGTGTGGATGGCGAGTCCCTGTTTCCGTGCTACGGGGGAGAGGGGCAGCGGGTGAAGCCGGAGGCGATGCCATTGCCGTTCGGGGTGCTGCGCGGCGGGCGGTCCTATGCCTTCCGCGATCACCTCACCTACCGCCTGCGCGGCGCAGATCTCGTCGGCGTGTCGCCGCTGGTGCGACACGAGCGGAGCTTCGTGTTCGGCGAGAAGGGGTTCAGTTGCCACGACGACATCACCTTCCGAGGGCGGGTCCCATTCGCCAGCTTTGCCCCGGCCAACTTCCTGTTTCGGAATCTGCGCTCCTCCGAGCAGGGTGACTTCGAGACCTGGCACGGCCGCGCCAGGGCTCGGCTGCGTCTGGTCCCGGAGGGTCGCTCCTTCCCGGCCGCCGCCACCACCGCCAGCGGGGTTCTCGCCGCGCTCCGCCACACCCGCGGCGCGTTCGACACGCGACCGGGCGAAACCATCTCGACGGAGCTGAGGGTGTGGTTTGTGTGACTCGCACCTGCACCCCAGGCACGTACCACCTCCTCCTCCACCTCCCGGAGCCGGCGCGCATCCGTGTGGGCCGCCTCGGCGTCTTCACCTTCCCCCGCGGCTGGTACGTCTACACCGGCAGCGCGATGAACGGACTGGAGGCGAGGATTGCGCGCCACCGGCGCAGGCGGAAGAAGGTGCACTGGCACATTGGCTACCTGTTGCGGCATGCCGAGATCGTGGAGGTGGTGACGGTCCGCACGCGTCGGCGCATCGAGTGCCAGCGCAACCGCAAGGTGCTCGCTCTCCCCGGTGCGCAGGTGGTGGTGAAGGGCTTCGGGGCGAGCGACTGTCGGTGTGTGGCGCATCTGGTGCACTTCCCGGAGAGGCCAAATCTGTAGGGGCGCACTACGTGCGCCCCGCCTCGCGAGGTCGCCCCGAGGACGGGGCTCCCACATGTTGGCGGCGGGCGCAGGCGCGCCCGCCCTACAATGCCCGCAGGACTGCTGCGGGTAGAACCCGAATAACGCCCGCCATGAGTGAAGACGGCGCGCAAGACAGGCTCCCGCCCGAAGACCACCTCACGCCGGCCGAGACGCGGCGAGCGCTGTGGGTGGCGGCGATCGCCTGGGGGGTCTTCGGATCTGCGTGGGGTGCAATGGTATCGGGCGCGCCGTTCGTGGCCTTTGCGCGCGAGAAGCTGGGGGCCTCCACGTTTGTGTACGGCCTGTTTTCCTCGCTCCCATTCCTGGGGGTGCTGGCCCAGCTCCCAGGGTCGTGGTGGGCAGAGCATACCAGGCGGCGGAAGTCGCTGTTTCTCATCACCGCGACGCTGAACCGCGCCATGTGGTTCGTGGTCGCCGCCCTGCCCTGGATCATCCCAGAGCGCTATGGCGGGGCGCGGGTGGGGGCGCTGCTGGCGCTGGTGGTGGTCGGGTCCACCGTCGCCCACGCGGGCACCCCCGCCTGGGTCTCCTGGTTCGCAGACATGGTGCCGGAGAGCATCCGCGGGCGCTACCTGGGGAAACGCCAGGCGCTTGCCACCATTACCGCGGTAGTGGTGTCCGCGGTGGTCAGCCACATCGTGGATGTGAACGACAGCTTCCACACGTTCGCGATCCTCTTCAGCATCGCCGCGGTGTTCGGGCTGGCGGACATCGAGTTGTTCCTGCTGGTGCGGGAGCCGGCGATGCCGAAGCGGGAATCGCCCTGGCGGCTGCGGGACGTACTGTTCGGCCCCCTCAGCAGCCGGCCCTTCCGCGGCTACCTGCTCTACGCCTTCAGCGAAGCCTTCATGTTCGGCTTCGCGGGCCCGTTCTTCTGGCTGATGGGGCTGGAGGTACTGGGGATCGGCAAGTTCTGGTCCAACTTCTATGTCGCCCTGGTGCCGATGATCTTCACCGCCCTGGCGCTGCCGGCCTGGGGATCGGCGTGCGATCGGTTCGGGGCAAGGCCGCTGGTCACGATGGGCACCATCATGTCTATCTCCTTCCCGGTGTGCTGGGTGCTGGCGACTCCGGGACACTATCACGCCCTGCTCGCCACCTGCGCGGTGATCGGCGGCCTCTTCGGCGCGGCGATCAGCGTGGGCGACATGAGCATGCTGTTCTCGCTCACGCCCCGAGAGGGCCGCTCTGCCTACCTGGCGGTGTTCTTCCTCGCGGCCAACCTGGGCTGCGCGCTCGCCCCGGCCCTCGCCGGAGCTGTCGCACAATTCCTCCGCCCTGTGCACTTTCACCTCGCGGGCTGGACCTTCGGGCAGTTCCATTTTCTCATGTTCATCTCCATCGCCCTCCGGCTGCTCCACGTCATCTTCGTCATCCCCCGCCTGCCCGACACCCGCTCCCAGCCGACCGGGGATCTGGTCAGGCATCTGGTAAGGAGGCCGTTCCGGAGGGGAGGCGAGGCCGGCGACGGCTAGCCCACCGCAGAGGCGCAAAGAACGCAGAGGGACGCAACGGCGAACCGCGGGGCGCCCTTTGGGTCGTCGCCCCGAGGACCCTCCAGAGACGGGCGGGCCGGGCTCCCACAGATGGGATGTCGCGTCTAGCCGGAGGCGGCGAGGATTTCCCCCGCCTTCACCCTCACCTCGTCCCAGACCTCCGGGTCGTTGGCCCAGACCTCAAGGTTGCCGACCGATTGCTCGCCGAAGGGGGTGGCATGAATGACGGAATCCACCAGCCGGTCCGCCTCCGCCCCCCGGCCGGCCTGGCGCAGCAGCCAGAAGTACTCGTAGTCCTGGAGGCCGCGCCGTTGCGCCTTGAGTCGTATCGTCGGCACGGGATTCGGCGAGCCGATGAAGTCTCCGCGGTAGATCAGCACTCCGGAGCCGTTGTACTCCACGTGCTTGGTAACCCAGTTGAGCGCCTCAGTCCACGCCTTTCCCCCCTCCCACTCGAACTCCCACTCGCAGTAGCCGCACTTGTGCTTCCACGCTGCCCAGCCTAAGCCACGGCAGGTGAGCAAGTCGAGGTCGAGGAAGGTGTTGGACCCGCACGCTGAGTTTGCCGCCTGCTCGTAGATCATGGGACCGTAGAACCAAGGCTCGACCCCTTTCTCCCGGAAGTGCGCCATCTTCTCCGCATCGAAGCCAATGGTGTGGCAGACCCACAGGTCAACGTACGGATGGAGCTTCTCCATCGCCTCCCAGGAATAGCCCCCATCCACCCGAAAGGAGAACCATCCCTTGCCCATGCCCCGACGAAGCAGATCGGAGTAGTAGATCATCCGCTGGTAGGCTTCCTCGTAGTAGGATTCGTCCAGCCCATCCATGAAGACGATCTTCCTCACCCTCCGCCAGTTGGGGTCGGCATCGAAGTGCGCCCGGATCTGCCGGCCCGTTTCCACCCACACCGCCTCGTACTCCGGCGTCGCTCCGCCCTCGGGCATCACCACCGGCCACGCCCCGGTGTGCCTCCCGGCCTTCTCACAGTCAAATGGCAGCAGCAGGTGAGAGATCGGCAGGCCCACCCCCGGGCCCCAGTATCCGTTCGCCTCGGTGAAGGCGGACCCGTCGAGATAGCGGCTCAAACGGGCATCGTAGTCGGTCCAGTCTATCACCACCTGGCTCCCCTTCACCTCCAACGGAGGGACGTAGCGGGCCACGCCCGGCTGGAAGCGGTGCTGGCGGCACATCTGGTAGTAGCGCATCTCCAGGTCGGGGTCCATGCGCGCCAGTGAGTTGTTGTAGATGTCACCCTTGCAGTGGATCTCGTCCGGCAGCGCGAAGTCCCACACCTCCAGGTCCACGGCTATCTTTCGCTCTCCCCCAGGCCAAGAAACCACCAGCTCACCAAGATAGCTGCCCGGAGGCGCTTCCCCGCGCTCCCGCGGCACATACATGTCCACCCACACCGTCTGGTTGCGCTGCCGCTCACCCATGGCGTTCCGCTTGTCCGGGAGGTCGAACGTGAGCGGCTTGCCCGTGGCCGCGGGGATGAGCGCGTCCGGATACCAACCCAGCCCCAGAGAGCTCTTCTCGTATCCGCTCGACGGCTGCTTCACCTCCACATACCAGGCCTTGGACAGGGCCACGTTGCGGCCCGCCAGCTTCGCCCCGGCCGGGCCCTTGAGCTCGGAGAACCGGACCTGCACGCCGGCAAGCGGCGCCTCCGACTCCACGATCACCTGAAAGGCCACGAACTCGTTCCTCGCCGCGTGCAGGCGCGCCTTGCCTGTGGCTGCGTCCCACACTCCATTGCGCGCCTGGTAGTCCCCGGTCGGGGAGTCCTTGTGAAGGTCCGGCCGCTCCTCGAGGTACCGGCCTGTCTGCGGATTCACCCGCACGCCATCACCCGTCGCCCAAACACTCACTGATGCACTCACCGTGTTACCTCCTCCTATCAACAGCAAGCCGATGCAGACCCCGACAACAACCAACAGCACGCCTGCAATCCTGACCACATGGCACCTCAGCTTGTTCCCGCCGTGGTGGACAGCCGGATGACCTTCCGCGGCGAATCCGCTCGACGCCGCGGCGCGGCATGCCCGATGTAGTTTACCGGCGAGCCATCCGCTTCCGCCAGCGCGTTCAAGTTGGCAAGCGCTTTGTCCAGCAGATCCCGGCTCATCGCCACCGGCTGGCCGTGCCCCGGATAGAGCATCGCCGGCTTCAAACGGAACAACTGCTGCAGGGAGCCGCGGTAGTCTCCGACATGCGACCCCCAGTGCGCGTCCATCCACCCGACCCCGCCCCAGTCGAAGGTGATGTCACCCACAAAGAAGTCCTGCCCCATCTGCCAGGCCACGGAATCGGGCGTGTGCCCGGGGAGGTGGCGCACGATCAGCGAGAGATTCCCGATCTCCACCGTGTCGCCGTCGTCAACGGTATAGTCCACCAGGTCCTTGGGAAGCCCCGGCACGGCAATGCAATAGGATGGCTTGTCTACAGACAGACGGTGTGCCACCACCCTGGCAGGCGATTGCTCTCGCAGGCGGGCCAGCGCCCCGCAGTGATCGTGGTGGAAATGCGTCACGAACACCACCCCGATGCTCTCGGCGCCAATCCCCACCTTGCCCAACTCCTCCAGCTTCGCCGGCAGCTCCGGCTCGCTTCCCACATCCACCAGGGCGTGGCAGCCTTCGCCGCAGGTCAGGGCGTAGACTACCTCATTGCCGCTCTGAACGCGCCAAAGGCCCGGCGCGACTTCCATCCTGCCTACCTCCCCCCGCTCTGCGAAGCGGCCGTGCCGCCTCCCACGAGCTCGCGCGATCGAACGCCCTCTGGGTTCGTCGGCGGGGGGCCGCCATCCTCCTGCGGGTTCCGCGGGTGGGGCAGCCTTCCCGCCCAGGCCGGCCCTGAGCGGAGCCTGCCCTGAGCCTGCCGAATGGGTCGAAGGGGCTATCTCTCCGCGTCGCAGACCTACCCGGTGGGGGCGGGAGCTTGACCCGTTCTGCCACCCCGCCTACAATCGCCCCATCGCGGGCTCAGAGGAGCACACCATGGACCTGACCGGCAAGCGCGTCGCCGTTCTCGCCGAAGACAGCTACGAAGACCTGGAGCTGTGGTATCCCGTGCTTCGCCTGCGGGAGGCGGGGGCGAAGGTGACCATCGTCGGCACTGGCTCGAAGAAGACGTACGAGAGCAAGCACGGCTACCCGGTGACCGTGGACACGCAGGCCGATCGCGTCTTTCACTCCGACTTCGACGCCATCATCATCCCCGGTGGCTATGCCCCGGACCGCCTGCGGCGCTACCCCGCGGTGCTCACGCTGGTAAGGGAGATGTCTGAGCAGGGGAAGCTCGTCGCCGCCATCTGCCACGCCGGCTGGGTGCCTATCTCCGCGGGCATCGTGAAGGGCAGGCGTCTGACCTCGGTCGCGGCCATCAAAGACGACCTAGTGAACGCCGGCGCGGAGTGGGTAGACCAGGAAGTGGTGGTGGACGGCCACCTCATCACCTCCAGAGCACCGGAGGACCTGCCGGCGTTCTGCAAGGCGATCGTGGAAGCGCTCGCCCCGCGGTAGCCGATTCCCAGGCGCTTACCTTCACTTCATCGCCAGCGTGGCCATGATCTCTTTCCTGAGCTTCGCGCCTTCCGCGGCGGCAGCACCTGTCGGGTAGATGAAGTTAAGGTTGTACTCGGATCCACGGAAGATGAACTGGTAGCTTACCCCCGTCTGCCCATTGTCTCTCTCGGCATGGCTCAGCACCGCGGGGATATCGCCGGGGAGCTTGGTCTTGTCCACTGAGTAGCTGACGTAGTGGTTCCCCGCGATGTCAATGCCTTCCCTACTTACTTGAGCAGCGAACTCTTGCTTGTCTTTGAACAGGCCTTCGAACGACTTGTCGTTTGGCTGTTTGGCGATCTGCAGCATGCAAGCATCGCCCGGCGCGGTGACGATCAGCAAGAGGTCGGCGCCCATCTGACTCTTCAGATACTCCTTCATCCTGGCGAAGCTCTCGGCCTCGTACTGCGACCACTCCCCGGGGTAGCTGAGGGACAGCCGCCCACCCTCAAAGTGCCCGGCGAGACTGGGCTGGGGCGTGGGGGCGGGCGCAGGAGTGGGCAGCTGAGCGCGTCTCGCCTCCCTGGCACGTCCGCCTCTTCCGGCCTCCGACACCCTTTGCTGGCGGTCCCTGCCGGCGCCTCGCCCGCGCGGTTGCGGGCTCCCCTTGCTGCACCCACCTGCGAATGCGCAAGCCAGGGCCAGCAGACCCAGCAGCATAGTGCGCAGACACCTCTGCATCTTCGCTCCTCTCTTGCCTCTCGACAGGCCGGCGCGCATCGCTCTGCCTAGCCTTCGCGACTCGTTCGGTCGTCAACGATCATCTTGCGCTACCACACACGTATACGTTTTCCCCCAGACGGCCTGCCACCTCGCAGAGAAGGTCTTGTGTGTTGGAGACGCGTACACAGGGCCGCCTGTGGCGGCGCAGTGCGCTCCTGCTGCATCTCCTTTGCGCCTCTGCGGTGACGGACTCTACCCTCGCCTCCTCGCCGCCTCCAACGCCTCCCGCTCCCACCGAAACGCGATCTTCTCGGGCAAACCATCCAGGGCAAACCATCCCAACCCCTCCGCGTCGCTGCCCGCCTTCTCCTCCCCGCTCACCACCGTGCCGAGGCAGCAGATGTTCAGCGTCGGCTCCTCATCCGGCCCGTATACATCCATGAAGAACCCCAGCACTTCCGTCGGCTCGATCAGCAGGCCCGTCTCCTCCAGGATCTCTCGCTTCGCACCATCGGCCGGGTGCTCGCCGGACTCCAGGAACCCGCCGGGGATGTCCCACCACCCCTTGAAAGGCTCCAGCGCGCGCTTGACCAGGAGCACCTTGTCCTCTCTCACCACCACCACCCCCACACACGGCGCGGAGTTGTTGTAGAACACCCACTCGCACGCCGGACATGCAAGCAGATGGCGCTGCTCAATCGTGTGCGGCTCCAGCTTGGTGGCACACAGCGGGCAGAAGGTGTAGGGCATGGGGGAGGTCTTCGTAAGGCAGGAGCGCGTCTCCTGCCCGTGGCCGCGAGCCGGCCGCGTCGATCGCTTGACAGCCTTGCCGGGTTGTGAGACTCTGCAGGCGCCAAACTGCATAGGGGTCCTTCGCGTATCTCGTGGCTGCGGGCGTGGGCCTGCCCACAGAGAGGGGAACGGACGCCATGGGAACCGGGCTGCTGGTATTGGCGTTGCTTGGTGGCTTGGTTGGCTTCGCGGCCTATGTGATGGCCCGCTTGGGGGACCTCTCAAACGCCATCGCAGACCTCAAACGAGAGATCGGCCGCCTGCAGGCAAAGGGGGAGACGGCGGAGCAGCCAGCGGCCCGGCCGCCGGCGCCCGCCCGCCCCGAGAAGGCCCCCGCTGCTCCACCTCCTCGCCCTGTTGTCCCTCCGCCCCCCGTGGTGCTGCCGCCTCGTCCGGTAGCGCCGCCTGCCCCGCCGATCCCGAGCCCTGCGCCGCCACGCCCGCCCAGCTGGCCGGAGAGGACCGAACCGGCCCCGCCGCCTCCCGTGACTCCAGCGCCGCCCCCTGTCCCAACGCCCTCCCTGGCGCCGGGGAGGGCAGCCCAGGCCTGGGACACCGCCCGCCTCGAATCCCTGCTTGGCGCCAACTGGCTCAGCAAACTGGGGATAGCCGCCCTGGCGGTGGCCGCCGCCTTCTTCGTGAAGTACGCCTTCGAGTCAGGCTGGATCAGCCCCGGCACGCGCATCGCCATTGGCGTCGCCGCCGCCCTGCTTCTCTACGGTTTCGGCCAATGGCTAATCCGAAAGCCTACCTATCGTCTGTATGCTCAGGTGGTGATGTCCGGCGGCATCGTCATCTTGTTCATCTCTATCTACGCCGGGTACAACTACTACCACCTGTTCGGATACATGTGGGCCTTCGCCGCGCTTGCGGTGGCCGTGCTGGCCGCCAGCACCCTGGCCGCCAGGAACGACACCGAAGCAGTGGCGCTGCTCTGCCTGGCAGGCG
>Ga0315277_10005907_pt1 | contig 16081 bp, 12 predicted proteins | sample YL17G05_15_MG_FD_203695 | JGI IMG/M metagenome (GOLD analysis project Ga0315277, IMG submission 203695) | Sediment microbial communities from Yellowstone Lake, YNP, Wyoming, USA - YL17G05_15 | ecosystem: Environmental > Aquatic > Freshwater > Lake > Sediment | place: USA: Wyoming | collected...
AAGAGTCCCAGGAAAACCGCTTCAGGATGATAATCACTGACGGGGTCTTTTCCATGGACGGGGATATTGCCAAACTGGATGTTATTTGCGACCTGGCGGAAAAATATGATGCCCTGGTTCTGGTGGATGATTCCCATTCCACCGGCTTTGTCGGAAAGACCGGAAGAGGGACGCATGAGCACTGCGAGGTTATGGGCAGGGTCGATTTAATCACCACCACGATGGGTAAAGCTTTGGGAGGTGCATCAGGCGGATGCGTCAGCGGCAGAAAAGAGCTTATCGATTTGCTTCGCCAGAGAGCCAGACCTTATCTATTCTCCAACACGGTTCCACCGGTTATCGTCTCTGCTGCCAGCAAGGTCTTAGACCTTATTTCAAAGACCACTGAAAGAAGGGATAAGTTAGAGAAGAACACCCTGTATTTCAGGAAAAAGATGACTGAAGCAGGTTTCGATATAAAAGAGGGGATCCATCCGATTGTTCCCATAATGCTTTATAATGCCAAGCTGGCTTCTGATTTTTCCAAAGACCTTTATTATGAGGGAATCTACGTGATCGGATTTTTCTTCCCGGTTGTTCCTCGTGGGGAAGCCCGGATCAGGGTTCAGATCTCGGCCAACCACGAGATGGAACACTTAAACAAAGCCATTGAAGCCTTCGCTAAGATCGGTAAAAAATATGACATCTTAAGAAAAGATAAAAAGGCGATAATAGAGAAATACGGACTATAAAAAAGGGAAGACGTGAGACGTAAAACGTAAGACGGAAAAAAACAAGAAAGATGTAGGGGCAGACCTATGTGTCTGCCCCTTTTTCTCTAATAAAAAAATGTCAACCAACTACATATACTATAACAAGTACTATAACAAGGAAAGTCGTAAGATGTGAGACGGAAGACGGAAAAAAAGATAAGGTAAATGTAGGGGCAGGCTCCCGCGCCTGCCCCCTTATTTTTTTCTAATAAAAAAGTGTCAACCAACCTTTTGGGTATAGTTGCCCTACGTAGTTTTGCCCACAATTGCCTACCAATAAGATAAGGCTAAAGTCTCAAGAACTTGAGGCTTTATACTCCAAGTTTATGAGAGAAAATGTCGAAAAATGTTGACAGGAAAGAAATTTTATCTTTAATTAAGAGGAAGAAGACCAATATTGTCATAGAATTCATCGTTTACCGTTTATGAGCAAGGTTCATAACTCCACAATAACGGAGGTCATAATGGCTTACAGTACATTCAGGGGGCTTTACCAGGCAGAATTAAAAAGAATAAAAGAGGCGGGGTTAAATAAAGAAGAACGTTATATACTTTCACCCCAAAAGGCAGATGTTGAGGTGGAGTTTCCTCCAGGTGCGGAGAAAAAGGAGGTCATCATCTTCTGCTCCAACAATTACTTAGGCTTAGCCAGTCATCCGGAACTTATCAAAGCGGCCCAGGAAGGATTGGAAAAATACGGCTTTGGTCTGGCGTGCGTCCGGTTTATCTGCGGCACCCAGGATATACACAAGGAGCTGGAGAGAAAAATCTCAGAGTTTTTAGGCACAGAAGATACCATCCTTTATACTTCCTGTTTTGATGCCAATGGCGGGCTTTTCGAAGCTCTTCTGGATGAGAGCTGTGTGGTGCTGAGCGACGAGCTTAACCATGCCAGCATAATCGATGGGATCAGACTCTGCAAAGCGGAAAGGAAAAAGTTCAAGCATAATGATATGGCAGATTTAGAGGAACAGCTTAAAGAATGCAGTAAATACAAAGTCCGGATGATCGCCACAGACGGGGTCTTCTCTATGGACGGGGATATCGCAAAATTAGACCAGATCTGCAATTTAGCCGAAAAGTATAATGCCTTAGCGATGGTGGATGATTCTCATGCCACAGGGACTTTAGGAAAGAGTGGAAAAGGCTCAATTGAGTATCGTGGAGTTGAAGGAAGGATAGATATCATCACCAGCACTTTGGGAAAGGCGCTGGGAGGTGCTTGTGGAGGATTCACCAGCTCCAGAAAGGAGATAATAGACTTGTTAAGACAGCGCTCCAGGCCATATCTTTTCTCTAATACCTTGGCTCCTTGTCTGGTTTACACCAGCATAAAGGTTTTAGAGCTTTTGAAGAAAAACACAGAACTTTTAGATAAACTGTATAAGAATACCTTATATTTCAGGGAAAAAATGAAAGAGGCAGGGTTCCAGATAAGGGAAGGGGTTCACCCGATTTGCCCGATTATGCTTTACAATGCCAAACTGGCTCAGGATTTTGCTAAAGATCTTTATTACGAAGGTATCTACGTGGTGGGATTTTCTTATCCGGTGGTGCCTCAGGGGCAGGCTCGGATTAGAGTCCAGATCTCAGCCGTGCACCAGACTGAACACCTGGACAAAGCTATTCAAGCCTTCATAAAGGTCGGCAAAAAATATGATATCCTGGGAAAGGATAAGGATGCGATAATTGAGAAATATGGGATGTAAAAGAAAATGACGAATACCGAATGACGGATAAGAGCAGTAAGGGCGGGCTCCCATGTCTGCCTTTAAATTTTTGAGACCTAAATAGATCCACAAGCAAGGCTGAGGCCTTGCCCTGCAACCTAATCCTTTATTTTTTAATTCCGATAAATATTATAAGTACCGTAATCTAATCATCCTAAAAAGGGGGGGCCCTTTGAAATAGATTTCCATTTCCAAAAAGCCACTTATAAGGTAAATTTTACTTGACGGAACAAGAAAAAGACCTATTCTAAGTGAGAAGACTTAATCGGTAAAATAAGTTCTCTTTACGAAAGGAAGGAAATAATGAAAATCAAGCTGAAACTAAATTATCTTTTCTGGGTTGGAATGTCTGCTGTTCTGCTTTTAGTAGTCTGGTTGATTTATAATATGTATGCAGAGAATAGGGAGCATTTGACCCAGCAGTACAACTAACAGCAATTGCACTTAGCCCAGCAGATGGTTACACAAATGGAGGACCTTTTTGACGAAGCAGCCAGAGATTTGAACGTTTTAGCAGAACATCTCAAGGTTAAAGGAGGCTGCAACAAAGAAGATAGGGCTGATATGGAAGTTGTTTTCAATGAGATGAAGAAGAAAACTACTTCCTTAAGAAAGCTGGACAAAAAAGGAGTTTTAACCTGCATAATCTCAGATGGGAAACAAAAAGAATTTGCCGGAAGAGACTACAGCCGGGAAAGTTATTTTATACAACCCCAAAAAACTGGCAAGTCCTTCATCTCAAATGTGATACTGGAAAATGGCCAAAAGAGAATATTTATATCAGTTCCGGTCTATGCTAAAATGGGGTCATCTAATTCCGCCTTCAGCAGACCTGCAGGAAAGTTTGATGGGGTTTTAGCTTTTACCATAGATTTGAATTTCATTACCTCATTCCTTATGCCTCACTTGAAACCCGTTAGGGTAAAAAATTTCTGGATTCTGGATGATGAGGGGACCTTGCTGGTTCAGCCCCGGCATCCGGAGATGGAGCTCAGGAATATTTTTAAGAACAAAGGCGGTTGCCAGAGTTGCCATACCTCTTTTGAGATACAGAAAAGGATGGTTAAGGGGGAGACCGGGACCGGCGAGTCTGAGGTCAAAAGTAGCCAGAGAAACCTGATAGCTTTCGCCCCTCTTAACATAGGAAACCGGCATTGGTCTGTAGCTGTAACTACGCCTTCATTTGAGGTACTGGCTTTAGCAAAGCACAATTTGAGAGATACCTTGATCTTAACATTAATCCTGTGCTCCTGGTTTTTAATGGGCGCAGTCTTTCTCTTTCAAGCCAATAGAAAAAAGATCAGAGCAGAAGAAAAGATAAAAGAGGAACAAAAGTATCGAAATTTAGTTGAACATGCTCATGATGCTATTTGTATCATCCAAGACAATCATTTCAAATTCGCCAACCAGAGGTTTTTAGAACTATCCGGTTATACCTGGGAGGAATTAAGCCATCTCGATTTCACGGAAGTAATCGCGCCAGAACATCGGGAAATGGTGGCTGATAGGTATCACAAGAGACAAAAAGGCGAAAATGTGCCTCCAAATTATGAGTTTATCTTTTTGACCAAAAACGCTGGAAGAAAAGATGTAGAGCTAAGCGTTAGTTTAGTAGAATACCAAGGGAGAGTGGCATCCTATTGTTTTTTAAGGGACATCACTGAACGCAAGAAAGCGGAGGAAGCATTACGGGAAAGCCAGGCAAAACTTCAAAGCATCTTCAGCGCTGCGCCCGCAGGCATTGGGATGACGATTAACCAAACCATCGGAAAATTAAATACTCGGCTATGCGAAATAACCGGCTATTCTAAAGAGGAGTTGTCTGGAAAGAGTATAAGCGTTGTTTATCCATCAGACCAAGATTATCTTTCCGCCAGGAGTAAGATCTACAATCAACTGAGAGAAAAAGGGCACAGCACCATTGAAGCATCGTGGAAGAGGAAAGACGACAAGTTGATCTCCGTGCTACTAAATTGTGCGCTACTCAAACCAGGCGATTTCTCGCAAGGAATTACGTTCACAGTTCTTGACATCACCGAGCGTAAGAAGGCAGAGGAAACAATTCGAACCGAGAGAGATAAACTTGAAAGCGTTACAAAAAACATTGGCGTCGGACTCGCCATCATTTCTAAAGATTACCGGACGCTTTGGGCTAACGACGTCTTGAAGCAGATCTTCGGTGAGGTCAAGGGTAAGCTTTGTTATAATACCTACAATGGTCGCACCGACATTTGTCCCGGATGTGGAGTGCGAGAGGTTTTTGAAAGTGGAAAAGAAATGGTGGTTCACGAGCAAGCGGGGAAGGATAGACAGGGCGAAACGATCTGGTCACAGATCATAGCCACTCCTGTCAAGGACAAAGATGGGAATATCAGTGGAGCGATGGAAGTGGTTGTGCCTATCACAGAACGCAAGAAGGCAGAGGAGGAGATAAAAGACCTGGCAAAATTCCCTTCTGAGAATCCGGACCCAATTATGCGGATTTCAAAGGATGGCATCATTCTATATGCTAATGATAGTAGTTTGTCTTTATTGAATGAGTGGAGAACCTCCGTCAATCAGCCCGCTCCTGACTATTTGCGGCAATTAATGACTGAGGTTACTAATACCGGCTTACGGAGAAACATTGAGATCGAGCACAAAGGCAGGATTTTGTCCTTTATCGTTGTTCCGATTTGTGATGTCGATTATGTCAATTTGTATGGACGGGATATCACTGAACAAAAACAAGCGGAGGAAAAGATAAAAAAGTCTGCCAAGGAATGGGAAACGACTTTTAACTCTATCAAGGACTTGGTTTCAGTTCATGATGAGAATTTAAGGTTTCTAAGAGCGAATAAGGCTTGTGCTGAGTTTTTCAAAACCAAACCAGAAGAACTTGTTGGAAAGACCTGTTATGAGGTGTTGAATGGGACAGAAAAGCCTTGCTCGGATTGCCTTTACAAGCAGGTTTTGACAACTAAAAAGCCAGCTAAGAGGGAATTTTTTGAACCTCGTCTGGGACTTTATCTCGAAGCCTCTGCCCATCCTGTATTCAACCAGCAGGGAGAAATTTCTGGCTGTGTACATATTGTTAAAGACATCTCCGAGCGCAAGAAGGCGGAGGAGGCACTTCAGGAGGAGAGAAACAAACTTCAAGCCATAATCGATTCTATGGAATATGGCCTGACCATTCAAGATCGAGACTATAACATCATATTCCAAAATGAGGCTTTGAAGAATCTTTTTGGTAACGGACTTGGAGAGAAATGTTATCAAGCTTACGAGTTCAGGGACAAAATCTGCGATGGATGTCCCGTGCGAATGGCAAGTCCCATACTACCGAGAGGAAGATAGTGTGGCAGTCGGGCGAAATTATGTTCTGGGAAAACACGGCCAATCCCATAAGAAATGCAAGAGGAGAGATTGTTGCATGTCTCGAGATAGCAAGGAATATAACTGAGCGCAAGAAGGCAGAGGACGCACTGCACGAGAGCGAGGAGAAATTCAGAACTGCATTTGAAACCTCTCCAGACCTTTTCTACAGGATAAGTCCGGAGGGGAAGATATTAGATTGCAATCAGACAGTTCTAAAAAAGCTGGGATATTCTGAGGAAGAAATCGTTGGGAGATCGATTTTCGAGATTTGTGAACTTTTTACAGAGGGATTTGGAGATGACCCTAAGGAACTTTTCCAAAGAATATTAAAAACCGGTAAACTGAGAAACAAAGAATTTAAAATCATAGCTAAAGATGGTAGAAAGATAGATGTAGAGATGAATGTTAATAATATTTATGATAGTAAAGGAAATGTTTTGGGCTCAATTGCGGTTCAGCGCGACGTCACCGAAAGAAAAAAGCTTCAGCAGCAATTGGTTCAGACCGAAAAATTGGCCGCAGTGGGAACTTTAGCTTATGGGATAGCACATGAGTTTAACAATATCTTAGCCGGCATTATGGCGAATGCGGAGTTGGGGCTGATCACCGGTGATCCAAAGCAGTTGAAGGAACGATTTGAGATCATTGTGAAGAGCTCAGAGAGGGGATCAAGTATCGCTAACAACCTTCTGCCCTTTGCCAGAGGAAAAGAAGCGAAAAAAGAATTAATCGATATAACCGAACTCTTGAAAAGCGTTTTATCTATTACCCATAGAGAGTTAGAAAAACGCAATATCCAAATAATAGAAGAATTTAAACCTGTTCCTAAAATCTACTGCGACCCTGGTCAGTTTTCCGAGGTGTTTTTGAATATGATCACCAATGCTCGCGATGCAATGCTACCTAAAGGGGGTGTTTTGACCACTCAGGTTGAACCGGATGGAGACAATATCCGGATTATTTTCAAAGATACCGGCTGTGGGATACCGGAGGAGATAAAGGGAAGAATCTTTGAGCCTTTTGTCACCACCAAGGGAGCTTTAGGGAAAAGCGATATCCCCGGAACCGGCTTAGGACTTTTCCTCAGCTATGGGGTAGTAGATAGTTACAAGGGTAAAATCGAGGTAGAATCGAAAGTTAGCAAAGGGACCAAATTCACCATACTGATTCCCATTTCTAAAAACCTGCCTCTTCAACCTCTTATTGAGACCAGGGTCGAATCCCCCAGAGAAATTCAGAAGAGATTAAAGATTCTTTTAGTGGATGATGAAAAGCCGATCTGCATTAGTTTAAAAGAGCTCTTAGAATCCAGGGGACATCATGTTACTACTTCCCTGAAAGCCAAAGAAGGATTAGAGCTTTTCAAAAAAGATAGGTTCGACTTGGTTTTATCTGACATAACTATGCCGGATATGGATGGGATAGAGCTGATTAAAAAAATAAGAGAGCAAGACCAGAAAAGCAAAATAATTGTCATTACCGGACACATCGAAAAAGAGAAGGAGGAGAAAGCCAGGGAGGCAGGAGCAGATGAGGTTTTGATCAAGCCTTTTAAAAATGAACTGCTTTATCAGGCGATCTCTAAAGTAGTTATTTAGAATTAAAGGATGGAATGTATCTGCTTGAGTACATTACTTCACAATTTTAGTAACAGATTTATACCCGCGTAGGGGCGGTCGATAAAAGCCTTACGACCCGTAGGGAGTTCATCTCCGCCCTGGGAAGAAGGGTGGAGTCAAGCTCCACCCCTACTTTACTTGTAGTCGAGCAGAATGAATCAAGAGGGGGGCAATGAACCAGAAAAATTTAAAAATATTAGTCGTGGACGATGAAGAAGTGGTAGCTGAAGTCTTAGGAAAACTGATGGAAGTGGATGGCCATGATGTGACGGTTACGCTTGAAGCCAAGAAAGCACTGGAGATATATCAAGAGAAAAGATTCGATATCGTTTTCACTGACATCTCTATGCCCGGAATGAATGGAATAGATTTAACCCAAAAGGTACTTGAGATGGATAAAGATGCGAAGATAGTGACAGTGACCGGTCATGTCGGAACGCAGGAAATTGAAAAGATACTAAATACTGGAGCCAAGAGCTTTCTAAAGAAGCCCTTCACTAAAAAAGATATTGATTGTAAGATCGAGGAAATTTTACAGATGGATTAGAAATCAACCTTTCAAAAAAAAGCAAGAGCTTTATTACTTTTATAATCCCTGCTTTCAGTCATCCGTTTGGTGCAAACTCAGATTACGAAGCTGTGGTCTTTGGCTGTTTTAATTTTAATCTTATTTCTGGGATGGAGCCTGATTTCCTATATCCACTATGGCTTTCCAGGTACCATCCGGCTGTTTTTTCCAGATGTTTAAGTATTTACCATATAACTTTTCTGTTTTTTCATCTTCTCCCTGCCAGCTAAGCTCATAACTTCCCCAGGTGTAACCCAGGTCCCCTGATTTAGCTACTTCGGCTTTGGCAGGTTCCCATTTCAAAATAGCTTTTGAGCTTCCAGTCATCCTTTCGCGAATCGCTTTTCTTCCCACTATCGGAGGCAAACCGGCGGGCAGTTGGACTGCATCGTCTGCCAGATAAAGATAAAAAGCTTCAGCCGCACCTTTTTCAACTGAGGTTTTGGAAAACTCGATGTCGGTTTTGAGAAGACTCTCTTTTTCCTTCCCCAGGTCAATTTTTGAACCGCAGCTTGATAATAAAATCCAGGGCAAAAGAAATAAAGTCAAAAAAAGAGTCTTAAAGAGTTTGGTATTCACTAAATTCTCCTTTTTTAAAATAAGAATTTGTACGGTTCACCACTGAATTGATCAATATTAAAAACTCCCCCTGAAGGACGAGATTCGAACTTTTGTGAGCCATAATCCAAACAGCGTTGAGTTTAATATAGGAGTTATTTGAAATAAGACAAGAAAAAACCGCTATCTTGAAATCAGGTCCCAACCGGAACGGTCAAATACTGATTGCTAACAAAAGTTTTTACCCCTTTGTAGAATCATCGAAGACTTTTCAAACTATAGCTGTGAGCGTTGACGTATTATATTAGTTAATTATGTTTACACGATATAAAAATAAGTTGATTATTGAAAACTGTATAGGGGAAAAATGATGGGCATAAGGTTTTCCTTGTTTCTGTTTGCATTCTCGTGCTTATTAATTGGCGGCTGTAATGATGGAAAGAGCCAGCATTCCGGCCGCGAATCCAGAATGCCAGGAGCAAAAGTGGCTGTGGATGTAATGGTGATCCAGCCACAACTACTTGACAACAGGATATATACCACCGGAACCCTCCTCGCCAACGAGGAGGTTGAACTGAGGCCTGAAATCGCTGGAAGGGTTACTGACGTCCTCTTCACAGAAGGAAGCAAGGTAAAAAAGGGAGAGGTGCTGATAAAAATCAATGATCGCGAACTTAAAGCGCAGTTAAAGGGGAAAGAGATTGAAGAAAAGCAAGCCTCCGATTTAGAATCCCGTGCTCGCCGGCTATTCGAGGTTAAGGGAATAAGCCAAGAGGAATACGACAAGACCGTCAACACCCTCAGTCTGATCAAGGCCCAAAAAGAGGTTATCCAGGTTCAGCTTGCCAAGACGGAAATAGTCGCGCCTTTTGACGGGATAATCGGGTTAAGATATGTCAGCCAGGGAAGTTTTGTTTCCACCAATATGCTGGTTGCCACTATGCAGGATGTTGACCTGATAAAGGTAGAATTTTCTGTGCCGGAAAAATATGTGAAGCAGATAAAAAAAAGCACCGAAATCACGGTTCAAGTAGGTGATTCCCAGGAAGAGTATAAGGGTGTTGTCTACGCGGTGGAATCAAAAATAGACTTGGCAACCCGAACTATTAAGTCGCGAGCTAAAATCCCCAATCCTAATCGAGATTTGATTCCCGGCTCTTTTGCCAAAGTCGATATTACGCTCGAACAATTCCCCGATGCCATAGTGATTCCATCAGAATCCGTCATCCCGGAACTGAATGGAGAAAAGGTCTTTATCTGCGTCAATGGAAAGGCTCGCTCGGTCCAGGTCAAAACCGGCATCCGGACTGAAAGCGGTATTCAAATAGTCGAAGGATTAAATCCACAGGATACACTCGTCACAACCGGCTTGCTGCAGTTGACTGACGGCAAAATGGTTGAGATAAAGGACCTTAAAAGCAATTAGAAATAGACCTCCATGAACCTGCCTTCTGTTTGTATCAATCGCCCCGTTCTGTCAATAGTATTATCTCTTCTGATATTGCTATTCGGGGTAATCGGTTTTTCTTTTCTGGGAGTGCGCGAGTATCCCAATGTCGATCCCCCGATTGTAACTGTCAGCACCAGTTATACTGGCGCCAATGCTGACGTGATTGAGTCGCAGGTCACTGAACCGCTTGAAGAATCGATCAACGGCATTGCCGGCATTCGCTCCCTCACCTCCTCCAGCAGTGATGGCAGAAGCAGGATCACCGTCGAGTTTGAGCTGGGAGTTGACATGGAGGCAGCCGCGAACGACGTGCGGGATCGGGTCTCCAGAGCCATACACGATCTTCCGCCGGACATCGATCCTCCTACTATTTCCAAGGCTGATGTTAATGCCAGCCCGATTGTCTCGTTTACTGTTCAGAGCGATAAGCGCAATCTGCTTGAGCTGTCTGCTCTGGCCAACGATATCTTCAAAGAGCGCCTGCAGACCATACCCGGAGTCAGCGAAGTTGCTATCTGGGGCGAAAAAAGATACGCCATGAAACTGCTGATCGATCCGGCCCGTCTGGCATCCCAGGGATTGTCGCCGCTGGACGTAAGGAATGCGCTGGATCGGGAGAACATCGAGCTGCCCTCGGGTCGTATCGAAGGTTATAATACTGAGTTGCCCATCCGGACTTTCGGGCGGCTCTCGACGCCGGAGGAATTCAACGATCTCATAATCAAAGAAGCCAACGGATCCGTGGTCAGGCTTAGAGACGTAGGACAAGCCGTTCTGGCTCCGGAGGATGAGCGCTCCATAATGCTCGGCAACAGCGGTATTCCCATGGTAGCGGTTAATCTCGTTCCGCAGTCCGGTGCAAACCAGATTGCCATCGCGGATGCGTTCTATCGTCGTCTGGATCAGATAAAAAAAGATCTGCCGCCAGACATCAAAGTCACCATCGCTATGGATAGCACGAAAAACATCCGTAAAGCCATAAGCGAGGTTGTCGAAACCATCCTGATCGCGTTCCTTCTGGTACTTTTGGTGATCTTCATCTTCCTGCGTCACTGGCGAACGACTATCATCCCCATGCTGGCCATTCCCATTTCTCTCATCGGAGCTTTCTTCATCATGTACCTTGCCGGCTTCTCCATCAACATCCTTTCTTTGCTCGCCATCGTTCTGTCTACCGGTATCGTGGTGGACGACGCCATCGTGGTGCTGGAAAACATCTACAAGAGGATTGAGAAAGGGATGAACCCGCTGGAAGCCGGGTTCAAGGGGTCCAGGGAGATTTACTTTGCCATCATCTCGACCACTATTACGCTGGCTTCCGTGTTCCTCCCTATCATGTTCCTGCAGGGTCTTACCGGACGTCTGTTCAGGGAATTCGGGGTAGTGGTGGCCGGCTCGGTATTGATTTCCGCATTCGTGTCGCTTACCCTGACTCCGATGATGAGCGCGCGGATTCTGCATAAAACCGAACATGAGAACAAGCTATTCAAACTGAGCGAGAAGTGGTTTAACCGGCTGATCTCGGGTTATCACCGGACTTTGCGATTATTCATCAATAGGAGATGGTTAGCGCCAGTGATAATGGCTGCTTCAGTGGCAATCATTTTTGGACTGGGCTCACTCCTCCGCTCGGAGTTGGCCCCCATGGAAGACAAGAGTCGATTGATGGTCAGTTCCACAGCTCCGGAGGGGACATCCTATGAGGCGATGCGCGGCTACATGGGAAAGATTCTGGAGATCGCTGACCGGCTGCCGGAGAAGGATGTGATTGTTTCGGTAACCGGGTTTGGTGGTGGGGTGAATGGTGGCTTTGTCAGAATCGGCTTGGTATCTCCTGATGCTCGTAAGCGAAGTCAGCAGGAAATTGCGGATGCGCTTACCAGGGAACTCAAGAACTATACCTTTGCCAGAACTTACGTGACTCAGGAACAGACTATCGGAGGTGGTCGGGGCAGGCAGCTGCCGGTGCAGTATGTCATCCAGGCGCCCACGCTGGAGAAGTTAAAAGAGGTATTGCCGCGCTTTATGGACAAGGTTCAGACAGACCCTGTGTTTCAGGTGACGGATTTGGATCTGAAATTCAATAAGCCGGAATTGACCGTCGAAATTGACCGGGATCGAGCCAGGGCCCTGGGTGTCACGATCAGTGATATTGCCCAGACCCTGCAGCTTTATTTCAGCGGGCAGCGCTACGGGTATTTCATCATAAGTGGCAAACAGTATTCCGTGATCGTGCAAGCGGATCGGACCGATCGGGATAAGCCACTGGATCTGAGCTCCGTCTATGTCCCCAATAGCCGCGGACAACTGGTTCAACTGGACAACATCGTGAAGCTGTCCTACCGCAGCAGCCCACCCCAGCTATATCATTATAACCGTTACGTGGCCGCGACAGTTTCAGCCTCAACCGCGAAGGGATACACTCTGGGTGACGGTATCAAAGAGATGGACAAAATAGCTTCCGGCGTGCTTGACGAGTCATTTTCGACCAGCCTGGCAGGCACCGCCAAGGAATATGCAGAAAGCTCGCACACTCTGGTCTTCGCATTTTTGCTGGCATTGATCTTAGTATATCTGATTCTGTCCGCACAGTTTGAAAGCTTCAGAGATCCATTGATCATCATGTTCACTGTACCGCTGGCTCTGGCCGGGGCAGTTCTTTCGCTCTGGCTGTTCGGGCAGACATTAAACATCTTCAGCCAGATAGGTATTATCGCTCTGGTGGGGATCGTGACTAAGAACGGAATCCTGATAGTTGAATTTGCCAATCAGCGTAAAGCTAAAGGCTTATCGATGAGAGAAGCGGTGATCGATGCTGCGACCCAAAGATTCCGCCCCATCCTGATGACCAGTCTGGCAACGGTCTTCGGTGTGCTCCCGATCGCCCTGTCGCTTGGTGCTGCGGCCAAGAGCCGTATGTCCATGGGGATTGTGATCATCGGCGGGCTACTGTTTTCTCTTGGCCTGACCCTGTTTATTATACCTGCTCTTTATACCTATCTTTCAAGCCAAAAAAGCCGCATTGAGATTTTGGAAAAAGAGGCAATCGAACCGGAAGGTGCTGAAACAATCTTGAAAAGCTCTAAACAAAACGGGACTATTTCCATCGATAAGTAGTCGATTCACAGTAAATATAATCCAGAGCAGAGAGTATTTTGAAAACATTTAGGTGGGGTTAACAGATTGCTAATCAATAGATAACATAACAAAAAACTCCCCCTGAAGGACGAGATTCGAACTTTTGTGATCCATAATCCAAACAGCGTTGAGCTTAATATAGGAGTTATTTGAAATAAGACAAGAAAAAACCGCTATCTTGAAATCAGGTCCTAATCGTACGGGTTTTGAACCTCTCTAAACCAGAATCTCCAGCTTTGCAGCATTCATGTGCGAACTTGGTGTAAGTCGTCAGAAAATGATCATATCTGGATGCGTGCCCAACGGGACGGTGTCTGAGTTTACCCTGTGCATTAAATACCGCACACCCTGACTTTATGTGCATTATTTTCTCTGCTGGTGAATTCTTTACACGTTGGATTTAGGATGCGGCATCACCTGGTTTGCTATCCTGTTGTTACGCAGCATAATTCCTTCTAAATAAGAGACTTAGAAGAAATTTCTATTTGTATCAATTTGTATGATTTTGGATAGTTTTGGATGGTTTATAGTCACAATTTGGTCACAAGTCCAAAGTTCAGGAATATAATTAGCAGTCTAAAGCAGGACCGTTACAAAATTTGAAGAGATGAGAAGTTTTTTCTGGGTTCCAGGAGCTCAGTTCCTAAGTAAGAATAAATTTCTCAGCCTTGTTCTTCTTGGTTATTGTGTGTTTCAATATGCGTTCTAATCGCGAAATAGTCATCTCTGATGGTCTCTGACAACAGGGACTCGATCTTTGCCAAGGCAGTTTTCCCAGCACTTTTTAAAGCTGCTTGAGAATTAACATCCTCCGAGTTTAGTCCCATATAAAGCGCCAGATTCTCATCCAATGACAAGTTCAAGGGCGGTAAAAAGGCATCAGTAAAAAATTTATATCCATTGTCGTAATAAATAGGTATGTCAGCTTTAGAGATCGCATTAATATCCCTATAGATAGTCCTCTCTGAAACTCCGCATTCTTTGGACAGGTCCTTTGGTGTCAGATTTTTTCTGGCTCTTATTAAGTTTAATATCAGCAGTAATCGGTCTGCTTTGCCCATTATAAATTCCGGTTTATAAAGATCATCTTGAAAAGTGGTTGGTCTTTAGAAGTTTCTGGCTTCTTATCAACCTCCCCGAAAGAACCTCTGGTCTTATCAAATCATGATCCTTGGTTAGAGTAACTGCCCCTTCAACCTCGCTCCTTAACTCGTCTACGTTGTTTGGCCAGTTGTAGCCTATAAAGAAATAAAAGGTCTCGAAGGAAAAACCGGATACCTTACGATTTAACTGTTTGTTCACAGACTCTAAAATATGATGCATCAAAGATCCAAGCTCTTCTTTCCGTTGTCTCAAGGGAGGGATTGTTATCTTTAAAGGAAAAAGTTCCAAAAGATGGTTAACAGTTAAATCGTCTTGCATCTCATTGTTGGCATCCTTTTTTTTCCAAAGAGGCGATTAAACCCAGCCGGTGTAGTTGACTTCTATAAAAGCCACTTTTTTTCACCTCACTTTCCAGAAGCTCAAAAATCTTAAGTTGCATTTGTGAGTTCAAAAGGTCGATTCTTCGGAAAAAATAGGTATTTCTTTTTAGATTAGCACCCCTCACCATTGATGCCAAATGGTTTTTAACCAGATTTTCCAGGATATGAAGTTGACAAGTGCTGTCGTATTCCCAATCAAAGGCTATAAAGCTTCCTTGATAGCCTATTTTTTCATGAATTAATCTGGCAAAGTGCTCCTTACCAACTCCACTTTCACCCTCTAAGACTACATTTAGAGGTTTCAGTGTAGCCAACTCTAACTTTTTGTAAAAACTTTCGGTATTCACATTACTCATCTTTATCCCACCTCAAAAAATATATTCTCTCCCATAAGAATTCTGCTTTTTTTAAAAGCCCCCCTTTTCCCTTGGTCGTGAGGGCCTTTTTTATTCCTCCCTGATCAGGCCCCCTGTACCTCTACCCAGACCAAGAAATCGGAAGACAGACTTCTTTCTCTTTCTTCAGACTAACATGCCCACAGTTACAAAAAGAAGCAATGACTCCAAGGGATTGGTAGTTTCTCCGCTTGTAGGTGGGGGCGTAGAGTTCAACCCGTCACCTGGCTGGCCTATTCCATCACCAGCGCGCGTGAAAGCCGGTGCTCCTAAAAGGAAAAGAAAAAGGAGAATCATAACGACAATCAACCCACCCACCCCTTGCCTCATCTGTAAGATCCTTTTCATGGATCCTCCCGGGTTTTAAGGTGAAAAGTTCAACATCTTTACCGGGAGGACTCATTTCAAAAAGAATGCCCATCTTGTCTACGAGAAAAGAAAACAAGGCAAACATCCTATCTCCTTGTTTTGCTTTGGGTTATACTGGTATGTGTGGATGATGCTTGTGACGAAGAACTGTAACGGGAAGGCATAGCTCGCCAATTTTGACGAGCTCGATGGACGTAGCTTTTTAATTTATTGTTTTGTATAAAGTTAAAGCAGAAGTCATTTGAAGCATTAAGCACTTAAAGCACGGCAAAACTTAAGTAGCTGATAATTAAAGCCTTATCTGGTTATTCGTCATTTTTGACGAATATCATTCCTAGGTTTCTTAACCTTATGTCTTGCCATTTTCCTTCTTAAAGTAGCCTCACTCAGACCTAATTGAAAAGCCGCTTTTACCTGATTCCAGTTGTGCTTCTCTAAAGCTTGCAGGATCATTTGTTTTTCTATGTTATCTAAGACCTCATTTAAGCTCTGTTGTGAGGTTAAGAGCTTTTTCTCTCTTTGAATCTGGGTATTAGTAGGCAGGTATTCTTTTGGAAAGAAACCATCTTCAGAAAACAACACTGCTTTTTCCATTAAATTAGCCAGCTCTCTAACATTTCCGGGCCAGGGATAATCCATTAAGAGGCTCATAATCTTAACT
>Ga0315277_10005909_pt1 | contig 16081 bp, 13 predicted proteins | sample YL17G05_15_MG_FD_203695 | JGI IMG/M metagenome (GOLD analysis project Ga0315277, IMG submission 203695) | Sediment microbial communities from Yellowstone Lake, YNP, Wyoming, USA - YL17G05_15 | ecosystem: Environmental > Aquatic > Freshwater > Lake > Sediment | place: USA: Wyoming | collected...
TCGCAAGCAACGAGCATTTCTTGGTGCAAAAGCTGAATGAACTTGGTATGCTTTATTGTCGATCGGATTTCTTTGAAGATGCGATACTTGACCTCGCGGAACGAATGGTAGGCTTACGAGCCGTGCCGGAGATACCGGCCACTGCTATTATATACACTAATGCATCCACGGAAGCGCGGGAAAAAGCGATTGTCCAAGACCAGGACGAGGCTGCATCGTGTTTTAATGAGGGCATCGCGAAGTACCACCAGCAGCAATATACCGAGGCGATAGCGAGCATGGCAAAAGCGAGGGATTTGAATCCAAAATGGGCCACCACGTGGCATTTTCTCGCGTGCTTCTACCAGCACGAAGGTGAGCTCGATCAAGCCATGGCTTGCTGCATCAAGGCATTGGAATTGGACCCGAGGCTCGCTGTTTCTCTTAACGTTGAAGCGTCGGTTCACTTGAAGCGAGGCGAATTCGACGGCACGATCGATTGCTGCAAGAAAGCACTTGAGCTCGACCCCGGGCTCGGTTTGTCCTGGAAACTTCTTGGCCACGCGTACAGCAAGAAAAACTTGAACGACGAGGCCATCCAGTGTTTTAATCGGGCGCTGGCTCTTGACCCGAACGACGTGGAAGCCTGGTACACCCTTGGCACGCTCTTCGTCAAGAATCAAGATGCAGGCGAGGCGACGCGATGCTTTACAAAAGCGATCTCGCTGAAAAGTGACCACGCTCCTTCCTTGAGGGCACTCGCGGAGGTGAAACGCGAGCCTGTGAAGGTCGTTCAGGTGAAGGCCGCCGCGACAACGGAAGTGTCGACGATGGAGCCGAAAGCCATGCTGCCAGGCCTCGCGCCGCCTTTTGCACCGTATGATGGCGTGGAACCATATCTTTTCGTCAGCCACGCCGTGGCCGATCGAGCGGATGTATATCCAATCATCGAGCATCTGCACAAGGAGGGCATCCGCATCTGGTTCGACCAAGGTGTACCTTCTGGCGAGGCATGGTGGGACATGATCGACGACAGGATCAAGCACTGCGCGACGTTCATGGTATTCCTGTCCCAGAACGCCATTTCCGAGCCGTACATCCTCGGCGAGATCGTGCTCGCCAAGCGTCGCCTCGAGAAGGAGGAAATCCGGTTCATTCCCGTGTTTCTCAACCCGCTAGAGCTTCCCACGCAGATTGGCTTGATCATCCGGAACATCCCGCCCGTCGTGAACCAGGGGAGCAATAACCGCCAATTCATGGAAAGAGTGCTCCGGAGCATTGTCGATGCGGTTCGGCTCGGCCGGCGGGGAGCAAAGCATTCTTGATATGCTCGATTTATGAATAATGATAAAATTTTCTGGGAAACTTGATGCGTTGTTTTCATTTCGCGTGTTCATTATATTCATTCATTTTTGAAAAAAGATCCATTTTTAATTCAAATTATTAAAATCTTTGTAATTAATTGCAGAGATCTTGCACGCTGTATAGATCACAACATTTTTCGGAACATGACGTGTTTTTTCATATCACGATAATTGATAAAAAATCATGACAAACAACAAATGAAAATGAAAGACACGTCAAGGAAGCAACCGGTCCATCCATTCCTTGCATTTCTCGATCTTCTTGGATGCGGTGCCCGCATACCCGTGATCGAGCAATTCCTCTTGTATCAACTTGGCCTTGTACACGCGCTCGTAGGCTTTCCGAGCCTCGCCCGATTTCTCTAGCACTTTCGCCTCCTCGATGTATGCCGTGTAGATCTCGTTCAGGTTCTTGGCAAGGCGGGCGACCTCGTCGTTGACATACTCGTTCATTTCCTCATCTTGCAGCACCAAGCCAGCCAAGAACGTGGGGACGGCGTCCATGTTAAAGTTCGTCTTGATCGACACCTCGTGCACACTGCAAATGCGACCCATCACGGTCTCGATGCCTAGCGCGGCCTTGATGGCTTCGAGGCGCCGTGCTTCGGGCAAGTCGACCTTGTTCGATAGCAAGAGCAAGGGTTTACCCTTGGCCTCGGGGCGGTTCAAGATTGACCAAAGCGCGTCCCGCGCTTCGATCAGCCGTGCCACGTCGGACGCATCGACGACGAACACGAGCACGTCGGGATCCTTCCAATACGTCATCCACGCGGAACGGAAGGCTTGCTGTCCCCCGAGGTCGTTGAACTCGAGGCTAATGCGTCCCAGGACGATGCGTGAAACGTTAATGCCAAGGGTCGGCGTGTGATCGAAGTATTTTTCTTGCTGCAAGTAATCGACCAGCGTCGTCTTTCCCGCGCGGTCAAGCCCGAAGATGAACAGGGATAACTTCTTTTGTGGTGGCAGAGTCTTTCCGGCCTGGGCGGGCTTCTGCGTTCGCAACCTGGATAACAAGGATTGCTTGGGTGTCCCGGCTTTCTTCTTGCCCTCGTCCTCCATCTTCTTTTCTGCTTTGGAAATGAGTTTCTCGAGATTCTTGGCATCTTTCTCGTCGACTTTTATGCCTTTCTTGGCCATCTCGTCCAGGACTTTCTTTGCCAAGGTAAAGGCAGACAAAGCAGGATAATACTTCTCGCTGTCAAGTGCTTGCTGCCCGCGCAGCAAGAAGTCCTTGAAACTGGCACTCAAGTGTCCCGTGTTTCGTTCCATGAGAATTCACACTTCATTTGGCTAATATATCTAATTTTAACTTCAAGTCTTCAAAAAACTGACGGGAGATATTCATTTTTATGTTCTAACTTTTGTTTTAACTTGAAATATAATAAAAATTCCTAAGCAAATTTTCAGTTTCGAACCGGAAACTATTTTTCTCGGGCGATTTCAGCTCGCCATTCGAACATGGGAACGAATGGTGTAAGATCCAACTTCATTAAGCTATAGACCTATTCTAAAGTAGTATGTCATCATCCTATCTACTTCCTCTTGGCTTGAAGACCCCGGAATCTTTATTTCGGAGTCCATTCCCGTTAACCTTCATCGTAGGTGCGGGTATTTCCATGGATGGGCTCATCCAACAGTATGCTCAATATTTTGCGAATTTGGTCGATGTCTCGCAATTTGAAACCGCCAAGTCCATTGTCGAATCTTGCTTTTCATTCATTCCCGAATGATCTACGGGATTTGCTTTTCATGTCTATATTAATTTGGTTCATCGGACTGCATGTGAGGTGCTTATCCGAAACGAGTAAATTCCCGCACTTGACTTTTTCAATGTTACCTCAGATCTACACACTTTCCTACCGAAGTTTTGGGATTGCATTTAAATAAACTCGAATCATGTATCCTTTGTTAGTAAAGGTGGACGACATGGCATATGCGCCTATGGACTCCGGCTCATTCCCGATTCTTCCCACGTATCTCGGCGTTGCCGCGTTTTGCATGGTGATGACTGTCTTGCTGCTCAACCGGTGGCGGGAGAGACGTACGAGGCCGCCTAAATTGCTCTTCTTCGCGTTTTTATCCTACCTAACTTGCATCGTCATGCTCGCGGCGGGGTTTGCCGAGGTCGTCGCGACGGGATTCAAGATGGAGCTCTACCGGTTCTCGCTCGCGTTTGGATTTGCCGGCATCATGGCATCGAATTGCTTCTTGATCTTGTTCGCCGCCGATCTGTTCTCGCTCAATGTGAAGCACGCGTACGTGTACATAGCCATCGATTTAATAACCTCTGTCCTTCTTACCTTGCCGGTGAATCATTATGGCTGGATAGGTACCGAAATCCAGGGGTTCAATCTCCGGCCGTACTCGTTCGGGGCCATGATGTTCTTTTCCATCGTGATATATCTCCGCATCGGTTGGCACGCTTTCCACGTGAGCAAGAGCGTCGATGATCGGGTCGGAAAGGCGGGATTCGCCTTCATCGGGTGGTCGCAAGTCTGCTTGATCTTGTTTTTCTTGTTCATCGGGCTCGACATGATCGTCATCGCGGCAACCGACGCCACGGGCTACACGGTTTTCAACTTCCTCGGGTGGACTTGTGGGGCTTTTTTCTTCCTTTGCTCCTATCTGGGATTAATAATGCCGGGGTGGCTAAAGAACGGCCTAGAGCATGCCAAGCGCAAGAAGAAATGAAACCCACGTCACTCTTAGTTCATCACGCAAGGCGCGTGTAACGCACGATTGGCACCTAATAAATAATAACACTTAAGAAAGTGTACGCGGTTAGGAAATTGATACGAAGATGAATAGGACGAAAGTGCAATATTAAGGCATCTTTCTGTACGAGATCGAACGGGATGTGCTGGTCGAGATCGAGGTGGCGATCTACAAGAGGAAATTAACCAGCAACAAGTATTTTAAACTTAATCCGGATATCACGGTTGATGAAGAAGATGACAACTCATCAAAAAACTCATAGTTCAATTAAGGAAGACTTGATGAAATTTCTTACTAATCAGCCTGAGATGTCACGATAGAGGAAATCATGGATTTTCTCCATGTAAAGCAACAAATTCTTTCTGGACAAAAGGCATTGCAGGATGGGCATTATTACACGCATGAACAAGCCAAAGAGTTAATGAAAAAATGGCTGGAATAAGATGGTCCCAGCCTGCCATCGATGATCTTGATGATATTGCTCGTTATATTGCACGGGATTCTCCAAAGAATGCCAATTCATTAATCAAAGGCATTTTTGAGATGGTTGACCACTTAGAAACATCACCTAAGCTTGGCCGGCGCGTAAAAGAATCAGATGACCCCAATTTAAGAGAAATAATTTACAGAAAATATCGGATTATCTACCAGATTCATGAAAACCAATTAGAAATTGTTCGTGTAATACATGGAAGCCGAGATTTCTATATCCGTTAAATTATACCAAGAAAACGATAAATATATTGGAAAAATAATAAAAATCCAAGCTTATTTTCACGTTTGATCTACCTTAATGCCCTGCGACGAGATATAGGCGTAGAACGAGCCATCGTCCGATAGTCGCAGCGGCCCGATGGGAACTGCTGAGAGTAATGGGGCGATAGTGTAGTTAGTGCTCCGTTTCGCGATCGAATAATTCATTTTTGCCTCGCCATAATTGTACATCGCCGAGATCGCGCTGTCGCCGTTTGCGGACAACACGGGGAAGGCATAATTGCCCTCGCTGATAATACGAGTCGTGTTCGCCGTGGCATTATAAAAACAGAAGCTTGGAGTTGCCACGTCGACATGTTTCATGATGTACACTGCACCAGCCCTCGTGCCCCAGAGTCCATCGAATCTGGTCCCGCTGTCTATCGTGACAAGTGTCCCCCCGTTCAAGCTCATTATCTTTATATCCGCATCGACTCGAGCAAAGTATGCACGGCTGCTCGAGACCACGCTGGCACCTGCTATCCTCCCGCCGGCGTCCGATAGCAAGGTCTGCATGTTGATCGTTGAAATCAATGTCCCGCCAGCCAGCGGGAACGATGCAATGCATTCTCGCAAGATGTTCCCGTGCGTGTCGAAGAATGAGCCCCACGTGAAGAACGTGTTGCTCGAGATCGAGCATTGGGCACCGAAGCGGAAACCCGATACACCTGATGACACGTGATATAGCTCGCGCACGGTCCCGTTGAAGAGCACCTCGATTAGTTTTGTACCGCCATCGGCAACCACGAATGCGCCGTGCCCAGCAGGAAGGGGCGTAACGCTGGTGATGTCATACACCGGTAGATTGATTCTCGTCACGTTCATTTGCACGGAGTCGTTGTAAAGGACGATCAATGCACGATGATAACCAAGAGACTCAACATGCTCCAAGAGGATGAGGCGCCCTTGATCGGTGACCGTGCATATCGATGCCGTGGACAGGTTCAATGCAGCAACGTCCATCGCGTCCAGGTCAAATCCAGATGTTATGGCCGGAGCGAGCGCCGGCGTAGCTTTGTCGATCGTGATCGTCGGCAATGGCAAGCCAGCTACCGCGTTCTCGTCCACATTCAAGCCGTTGATGACGTTCGGGTACCAATCCCACACGGTATAGGTGGTACCATCGCGCACGAACGTGCTCTTGAGATCGTGATGCTGCAGTGAAATACTCGTGATGCCGAGAGATGCAACGCTCTGGATCTCGGAGGCATTCGCGAACGCATCTTGATTCGTGTCTTGCCACACGTTCAGCCCGCTCAATTCAGCACCTTCAATGGTACCGTTCTTGTTCGTATCCCTCTGGGCGAGCTTGGAAAACCCGCTGCTCCAGCCATCCGATGACCCGAAGAGTTTACTCCCATCCATATCAAGATCAATCATTGGATTGAGGGTCGTGAGCAAGCCGTCGCTCTTTCCAAGCCATTCGCAGACCTCGTTCAGGCCATTACCGTCGATGTCGAAAGCTTGGAATGGGCCATGCGATGACGCGGGATGGGGGCGCCATTCACCGCCAGGAACATCGATGATCCCGTTCCCGTCCAGATCAAGAACGAGCGGTGATGTCGTCAAGAACGAGGATACTTGAAACTCGCGCGAGGCTTGTGCTGTTCCGAATTCTATGCCTTGGTCCATCATAGCTCCCCAATTGCGACCGCTATAACTATAGGCGAAATAATTCATGTCGAGCCCCGGGTTTTCCGTGCGGGTGTCGATTGATGTCGTGGGTAACTGTCCTTGCTTTAACCGGTTGACGTAGTCGTACAACACTTCCGAGAAGAAGTTCTCCTTCGCTTGGGGATTGCTCGCCAGGTATTTCCATAGGCGAGTTATACGCGATCCGTTCGCACCGAGCGTGTCTGCGACGGACGTCGCCTGAGCAGGGAACGATCGATCGAATAGTAACGTGATGCCGAGCGCGTCAGCGGTACTCTCCGGCTCCGAAGTGTTGAACATATACCCGCCTTCTTGCATATAGGCAGGTGTTCTAGGCTGGCTAATGATGATCATGCCGGTTACAAATGCTCCACCGATGACGGCGAGCACGACAATCGATAAAATGATTTTCGTTTTCATGCTAATATTCCCTCCATAAGAATTGGAAACGTGCAATGACCGTGTTTATAACGATATCATAAGAAATTGGGATGAGTTCGTGTATTCTAATTTCGTCGAATCTTTTTCACCAGAATCTTTGATGAGCAAGGATATAAATGGTTCGGTAAGCTCGGTCGGAAGCATTGAAACCAAAGAACAAGAAGCAAGTATCGCCTAATTTGCCAAGGACTTAATAAAATGAGAGAAGATTAAAAAAACTACAAATAGTTGTTTACAAAGTCATAGTTCGAAGCATTCTGGATCCAGCAGACCTGTAGAGCGCTTGCACAAGGCCATCGTGGTTCCGGGCAGCAGTTTCTTCGAGCCGAGCGAGGAAATCTGACAACTTGTTGAAATCGTTGAAGTACTGGACGATGCCGTTCGTGACGATTTTCACGCCAGGCGTGCCTGATTCGATGTAGGCGTAGATGCCCCCATATTTCGCCGAATGTTTACAATAGCAGATCTGACTTTCGTCAGACTTCAACCGCCAAAAACCATGCTCTTTTCTCAAATACTTTCCGAACATTCCAGTTGTGTTCATGTTTTTTCACGCATCCAATTTGTTTGTTGTTGGTAACGCATCCATTCGTTGGCGATCAGTAGATTACCCACATATTTCGAGGTGCAGAAGATCCCGGTATCATCACGATGATATACGAAATCTTCCAGTTTTTTCGTACGCATCCAATTCGTTAAATTCCTCAACTTTACCGCCATATCATCCGCATAATATGACGATAAGCCTTCTGGAGGATGTTAACGATGTGATGTAAATAACATCTCGGAAATATTTAAGGAATTTCTCTAACGGGATACCACCGTCGAGTCTACAAAAATTTACCGACCCTTGTTTCGAGTGGAAAAAGAGGTTTAATCTGCCGAGCAGGCGAATGGATTCTCGGGCCTGCCGAGTTTTTTGAAAAGATCGACGATAAACGTATTCAAGGGCTCCAGTTTCGAATGGTTAATAACCTTAGCCGTGATCACGTCTGCATATTTCTTTTTCACTTCATCGTGAAGCTTGTCGATGATCTGCAAGATTTGATCTTGATCCTCGAACGTCTCGTGAATGACGAGGAAAGTCACCTTTTGTCCATCCACGTCTCGCGGCTCGATCAGCATGTGCGTGTTGGAAAACAAGATATCGCAGAGCTCATTATTCGGAAAGAGCTCGCAGCCGAATTGGTTGATGGCCGTCACGAACCCCGTTATCAAATCGCAATTTAACTCGCATCGCTCGAACCGCGCCTCGTAGGCAAGGAGCCCAGAATCATTATAGATCATGATAGAGACGATCACCATGGTGAGGAATCATTCACCGGTGGATATTTAGACCTTTTTGGAGCCAAGAAGAATAGATCCGGTTTTTTTTTCCGAAACACTCCCACGAGCTGCTATTCAAGAAGAGTACTTCCAGGTATTCTTATATCTCTGCCATCTACATCCTCACATCCCTTCTGCTTGAGATACTTGATCCAGGCTCGTAATTCATCGGGGAAAGACGAGATCTGATTGTTATCGAACGTGAGCTGTTTCAACTTCACCAGTTTTGCGATGGTGACAGGAAGAGCGGTAAGTTTATTGCCTCTTAAATTGAGAAGGGTGAGTGATTTCAAGCTGCCGATTGTCGTGGGAAGGATGGTAATCTGGTTGGCTTCTAAATATAGCTGCGTTAAACTGACCAGTTTCCCTATCGTGTCGGGGATGGATGCGAGCATGTTATTCCATAGGACAAGGTCATGCAATGATTCCATTTCACCTATCGTGTCGGGAAGAGATGACAGCCGGTTGTGTCCTAGCTCCAGACGCTTGAGCCATTTCAGTTCACCGATCGTGCTGGGAATTGAGGAGAGCTGGTTAAAAGCTAGCTCGAGGGTCTTGAGTAATTTGAGCTCGCCAATTATACTTGGGATGGAGGATAATTGGTTACCATTGAGATCCAGAGACTTCAACGACACGAGCTGGCCAATCGGCCCGGGGAGCGAGGTGAGCCTGTTGGCGCCCAGCAATAATGCTCGTAGGAATCTGAGCTTGCCAATCGAGTCGGGAAGGGAGGTGAGCTTATTTCGTGACAACACGAGGTTCTTCAAATATTTTAGCTGCCCTATCGACACGGGGAGAGATGCCAATCCCTTGTCAACCAAGCCGAGCCCCACCACGTGCCCTCCCCTTGCAGCGAAGCCGAACATGTCCCGATCGAACGTGGAGACCGGCGGGATGGCCATGTTGATCGACGCCTCGATCTCGGCCAGCACGTCCCGCTCGACCTCGTATAGCTCGACGCCTTGGTGTTGCACTTTCGTCCTATTCATCGTAGCATCATTTTCCTAACCGGTCTTATCCAATACAGATGGCATCGATTTTGCCGTTATCATTTCAGTTTTCTCTCGATCTCCTTAAAATAGTATGTGGTGAATAATGACCAACAAACACGTGATTTAACCATGATGAATAAAAAATTAGCGATGCTCGTCGCCGGCGTGATATTAACCGTAGGAGGCCTTATTCCAACAATTGCACTCACGTTTTCTGCAGATCCAGCAAACCCGTATACCATCGGGCAACGCACGCTCGTGGCGAGCGACGGCACGCGCATTGCATCGTTAATATTTACCCCAACGAACACGTCTGGAAACCATCCCGGCGTCGTCGTTGCACACGGCTTTTGCGGGAACAAGCAATACATGCAACCGCTAAGCATCGAGCTCGTGAAGCGCGGCTTCGTGGTCGTGGCCATCGATTTCCGGGGCCATGGCATCTCAGACGGTTATATGCTGGGAAGATTTCCCACGGACGACATGAGCTTGGATATCGGTGCGGCCGTTGGATATTTGCAAGGCCTAGGCTATGTCGACAAGATAGGGCTTGTCGGGCATTCTATGGGCGGCCGCACGTCCCTCGTGTATGCGGAAGCACACTCGGACATCATCAACGCGACCGTGAGCCTCGGTATGGTCTCTATGGACTTCAATTGGTCCAGGATCCCGAATCTCATGATGGCCATCGGCCAGTTCGAGCAGACCTTCACGAGGCAAGACGCCATCGACTTCGTCCGGGCTTACACGGGCAATGCATCGGCCGAGACCGGCTTGCAATACGGCAGCTTCGCTGCCATGAACGCGACGAAAGCGGTGATCGGGCCGACGAGCGAGCACTTGGGCGATGTCTTCGAGCCCACGATCATGCACGAGATGGTCTCGTGGCTCGAGCTCGCGTTCTTCGGGTCAATTCGATGGCCGGTCAATATCACCATCACGATCCTGGTGGGATTTATCATCACGATGCTCGCAGGGTGCGCGGTGGTGTTTGCTGCCATCACCGCATACTTCTCCAAGCTGATCGTCAAGCGCCCCGCGTCCAAGGAGACCGTGGCCTTGCCGCGGGAATTCTCGGCCGGGAAGATGGTCGGGTTTTTCATCATCGGGTCCGTGGTGGGGCTCGGGCTAATCTCCCCGCTATCATCCATCTTCACGGTCACGATTCCCGTCGTCATGGGAAACTCGCTTTACGCCATGCTTGCTGGCCGGGCCATCGCCGTTCTCATCGCTTTTGTGTTATTCAAGATTCTCTATCGCAAGCAATGGAAGGCAAAGACCTTGTACGTGAGTTTCAAGGAATTCACGCTCCCGGGCAGCCGCGCCAGCATCGTGTACGGGCTCGCCACCGGCTTGGTCTTCTGCGCGATCTTCATCATCGCGATGGATTGGAGCATCACGGCGGCAATACCCACCACCCGGGAATTTGGCGCCATGTGGAGCATCGCCGTGCTGTCCTTTCCCCCGCTGATCGTCAAGGAATATTATGTCCGAACCATCCAATCCCGCATCACGTGGCGAAACAAGGCCCATGAGTTCTTTTCGATGGCCGGGATCGGTATCTTGCTTGACAATACCGTGTTGATCCCGGTGATGCTGGTGACGTGGGGCACCGACTGGGGCGCTTTCCTCGCGCTTTCCACGTCCGTGTTCGTGTTTTTTTCGGCCTTGCAACAAACCACGATCACGTGGGTCTACATGTTTTCTCGCCGGAACATTCTGAGTTCCACGATGTTCGCGTGCATTCAATACGCGTGGATGGCGATCATTTTTTACCCGTTTGGTCTTTCCTTCCCGTTGTTATGATTTTCTTTCCTTTTTTTTAATACGCTTGAATACTTGATGATTCCAGATAATCAAGCAAATGATGACCCCGATGGCTAATATGCAACGAAAAGGGATTCACTATCCCTTCGATGTACCGCGAAAAGGAATTCACTATATTTCAAACCTTGACGTGCTCGATTATGGTGTCGGCGATTGGAACCCGGATAGAGGACTCGGCTACCATCGCGTAGTCATCAAGGTCGAGCATCGTGCGAGTGCCGTTTTCGTGCATATTCCATGGCGGCGGCGGGATCCGGACGTGGAAACGAAAGGGTTTTTGCTATATCGCGGTATTGGCTGGATCCGGAAGCAGATAACAAACATATTCGTAGTTACCCTCAAACACGATTTTGCCGACATCATTTTCGAACCACGTTGGGGAGCTGGCACCTTCGCGCTGTATTACTTGCCCACGAAGCGCACGGGCAAGGCATGGTACTTCCCGGAGTTCACGTACTTGTCACCCGGGCAGCATGCAAGTCCACGATGGCTTGCCAAGAACGGGCTGGATGTTGGTATGAAACGTGCGATCGACCCGAATCAATTTCCAAAGGCAATTGCCGTGCGCATCGAAGCTGCTAACGAATTTCACTCATTCTTCCCAATGGAGGTCAATGCCACGGCGGATGAAATCGAAGACTTGAAATCCGCGAATCCGGACAAGCAATTCCTGCTGTTTCCAGAAAGCCGCGAGCATCCCATTCGTATGATCCATCCCTTGCCATATAGGTGGAAACAATCCCGCTCGAAAAACGATTTTCACGACACCGCAGCTCGTGGCGAGTATTTTACCTTCCAGGTCGGCGTATGGGCAATGCGATCCGGCCTGGACGGCATCGCGATCGACTTTCGCGACTTGCAATTGGAGAGTGGAACCAGCATCAGCAAGGACAAGTTCACGTGCTTGAACCTCGGCGGGGTGGATTGGCTCGGCAAACCATTCACGAAAGATCTTTCCATCAAGCAAGCTACCATCCAAGCCTTGTGGATCGGCCTCGATGTCCCCGTGCAAGCATCACCCGGGCAATACAAGAGCACGATGACGCTTCGTACTAGGAATGCTGGCTCGCAAGACATCGTCATCACCATCGACGTTGCTGACAAGGAGATCCTTGATAGAGGGTATGGCGATTTGTGGCGCCACGCGCGCATGAACTGGCTCAACTCGACGACCGGCATCGACGATGACGTGGTCAAACCATTCACGCCGGTTTTAGTCAACGAAAAAAGTGTTCGAGTTCTCGGCCGTGCCTTGGAAATTGGCGAGTATGGTCTACCGGAACGAATCGTTTCGACATTCACGAGCAACAATGATAGCTTTGGTGGACCAGCCAAGGACATCCTTGCATCGCAAATGCGTTTCTCTATCTGGCGCGAGGGGGAACCCATCACCTTCAAGGCGAGCGGCATCCAATTCACCAAAAAAACGAATGGTTGCGCCGAGTGGGAAACGACGTGCACGGCGCCGGGTATAACGATGCGCGTCGCGGCGAGGATGGAATGCGACGGGCACGTGGATTATTCGGTTGCGGTCACGGCCTTGGACAGGGTAGATCTCGACGATGCACGCCTGGAAGTTCCCTTCAAAACGGAGATTGCCCAGTTTATGATGGGTCTCGGCGTTCCCGGCGGGAACCGACCGCACGAGCACGCGTGGAAATGGCAGATGGATAAGGCAAATGCATCGACATGGATCGGAACGGTCAATGCCGGCCTCCTTGTCAAGTTAAATCATGCCACGCCGGATTGGCCAATGTACAATTTCAAGGCCACCGGTTTGTACCGCGATTGGGACAATAATGGTGCCGGCGGCTGCGAGCTCAAAGAAACGGGCGACAATGTCGTGGTGCTCTCCGCCTTCACGGGTCGCCGCGCGATGGAGCCGGGGGAGCAGCTCGCTTTAAACTTCGCGCTGCTCATCACGCCGATCAAGGTCTTGGACAAGAACCACTGGTCGTGGCGTTATTATCACAAGTCTCTCGGGCTGATCTCCAGAGGCACGAAGCCGTGGATCAAGACCGCTGCCAAGAACGGCGCGACGATCATCAACGTGCATCACGGGAACGAGCTCAATCCCCACATCAATTATCCCTTTCTTTCACTCGAAAAGCTTAAGAGCTTCGTTGTGAAAGCACGTGAATCGAACCTGCGCGTGAAGATCTATTACACGATTCGGGAGCTCACGAATTACACGGCGGAGATCTGGGCGCTGCGCAGCCTCGGCAGGGAAGTGTATACGTCGGAGGAAAAGCATCTCCATGCCACGCCCGTGATGGGCCATCCATGGCTCAAGGAACATCTCGTCACCGGGTACGATCCCGCGTGGCATCAACCGATCGGCCGGGGTATCTACGACGCGGCCATCCGCACCGCGGGCTTGTCACGCTGGCACAATTATTACATCGAAGGCTTGAGCTGGCTCGTGACCCACGCCGGCATCCGTGGCTTGTACCTCGATGGCATCGGCTATGACCGCGAGATCATGAAGCGGGTCCGCAAGGTGCTTGACAAAGCGGCTGACGATTGCCTTATCGACTTCCACTCGGGGAACAGTTTTTCCCCGGAATATGGCATGACCAGTCCCGCGTGTATGTACCTGGAACATTTCCCGTACATCGATAGCCTCTGGTTCGGGGAAGGCTACGATTATAAAAAAAGCACGCCGGAGTATTGGCTCGTCGAGATCTCCGGCATTCCTTTCGGCCTGTTTGGCGAGATGCTGGAAGGCGGTGGCAACCCGTTTCGAGGTATGGTGTATGGTATGACCAGCCGTCTCGGCTGGACACGGCCGAATCCTAGGGCGATCTGGCGTTTATGGGACAAATTCGGCATCAAGGAGGCTAAAATGACGGGATACTGGGATCCCGACTGTCCCGTAAAGACGGACCGAAATGACGTGCTCGTGACCGTTTACAAGAAGCAAGAAACCGCATTACTCGCTATCGCCAGCTGGGCCGATGAAGCCGTGCGCTGCCGCATCATCATCGATTGGAACAAGCTCGGGATCGAGCCCACAGGTGCCACTTGCTTTATGCCCGGCATCCACAACGACCAGCATCCCGGCAAGGTTTCCAAGGATTGCGTGGTCACCATTCCGAAGGCTCGGGGTCTCTTCATCATCGTCTCAGCTGGGAGTGCGTGATAAAAAAGATGCTATATATACACGTGCTGAGATTGGATCATCATGAACGTGATAGTTTTTGCACCACACGAGGACGATGAGGCGTTTGCTTGCGCGGGCACGATCGCGAAACACAAGCTTGAGGGTGATGCGGTATCCATCGTGTTCATGACGGATGGGCGCCTCGGCGTGAACAAGATGATCGAAGGAAAATACACGCCTGACCAGCTCGCGCAAGAACGCAAGAAGGAGGCCCTCGCAGCAGCGAAGGCCATAGGCGTGCCGAAAAACGACGTGATTTTCTTAGGCTACCACGATCAAGATCTCGCGAACCATCATGACGAGGCCATCCAGCGAATCGGTGATCTCGTCAAAAAGATCCAACCCACCTTCATCTACCAAGCCGTCACGAACTACGGACACGTGGACCATCTCGCAATGTTTTTTTTCGTGTTCGAGGCGGCGAAATCGATAGGGTTCACGGGAGAGATCAGGGTGAGCAAGCCCATGGGTTTACTGTTACCTGCCAAGCCACCAACAAAGGAGGCTGATTCCAGGATGGAGCTCGTGGAAAAGGATTTTAAAAAAATCGATAGCATCACTATAGACATTTCGCGCACGTTCGAGACGAAGATCGCCGCGGGCATGGCCCATAAAACCCAGCTAGGTATGTTCTGGGCCATGGTTGACCCCAAGGATGATTTTGAATCCGTGGTGAAGGAAGGTATGGCAGATATATTCCAGGACAAGGTCGAGGTCTTTGAACGGAGAGTCATTATTCCCATGCCGGCAAAGAAGAAAATGACGTGATCGCGCTTTTCGGGGCAGTCTTCTCTTGTTGTTTCTGGAAAGAATTGGTTCCGCGTGCCGAGACATTCTTTGACAATAATCGGCTTCCACATTTTTCATTATCCCGTTTGTGAATTCTTAACATATGGCGCGACAAGTCAATGTTCAAGATAGCATTACCACGAACGTCTCGATCAACCTGGAGAAATCACAAAAAACCCGGCGTGAAATGCTCGCGGTCTCGTGGACCGCGATACTTTTGAGCAGCTGCATCGCCGTGATATTTTGGCGCACGTTCACGCCAGGCGAACCAGAATGGTGGCCATGGTTGCATTTTATAGGCTTGGCCTTGCTGTTTGCATTGACTTGCATCCGGACATCCTTGAAACCCTTGAGATCGTTCCTTTTTGTCTTGCTCGTGATATTCGGGCTGGGATACGGTGGCGGATGGAAATGGGGCTTGATCCAGTTCATCATCACAAGTCCCGTTGGCAATTTCTTGAAGACCCAAACCCCGCTATCGATCGGGCTCCATCTTCTCCGATTGTTGCCCGCCGCGGTCATTCTAACATTCTTCTTGATGAAGGGTCGGAAGCGGGCTGAATTTTTCTTGATCAAGGGAGATGTACGTGCCCTCGTTGTGCCGTCTAAGCTGTTGGGCATGAAAAAAGCCGAGCCGTGGACAAGGATCGGTTCTATCTTTAGCGTCATTTTCACGAGCGGGGGGTTTATTTTCCTTTTGCTCCGGTCTAACAAAGGATCGATCGCGGATTCGATGGATCTATTTGTCACGGTTCCAGTTGCCGTCTTGATCGCCGGGATCAATGCATTCAACGAGGAATTCACGCTACGGGCAGCACCGCTCTCGGAGATCTGGCAAGTCCTGGGCAAGCAACAAGCGCTCTTGATCACCACCATCTATTTCGGGATCGGCCACTATTATGGCGTGCCTAATGGCGTAATTGGCGTGTTTCTCTCCGCGTTCCTCGGGTGGTTTTTGGGAAAGAGCTTGATGGAAACGAAGGGCTTTTTCTGGGCATGGTTTATCCACGTGCTTCAAGACATCGTCATCTTCACGTTCTACGCTGTATTCCCCGCGATGCCATGACCCGCAATTATTA
>Ga0315277_10005911_pt1 | contig 16080 bp, 10 predicted proteins | sample YL17G05_15_MG_FD_203695 | JGI IMG/M metagenome (GOLD analysis project Ga0315277, IMG submission 203695) | Sediment microbial communities from Yellowstone Lake, YNP, Wyoming, USA - YL17G05_15 | ecosystem: Environmental > Aquatic > Freshwater > Lake > Sediment | place: USA: Wyoming | collected...
TAGCGAAATCAACTCTCGATACCTTCGTGGACACCCCGCCAGCTTCCATCTCCGAGGGAGGCATGATACGGCAAGGCATCAATCATGAACTTGATGAGCTTCGGGGGATGCGATCGGGCAGCGAAACCTGGCTGGAAAAATTCCAGGAGGAGATGCGCGCCAAGTATCACTTGACCACGCTGCGGGTCAAGAATAATAATGTCTTCGGCTATTTCATCGAGGTATCGAAGAGTTACCTTGACAAGGTCCCGGAATCGTGGACAAGAAAACAAACCCTCGTGAGCGCGGAACGATTCACGACGCCCGAACTCAAGGAAATGGAAGAAAAGATCGTGTCTGCCGAGGGAAAAATCTTCGAGATCGAGAGAAAGATCTTCACCGACATGAAAGAACGCGTGATCAATGCCACGGTCGATATCCAAGCAGCCGCGAGGACCATCGCTGAAATCGACGTGATGCTCACGCTCGCATCCGTTGCTGCGTCGTCCAACTACGTCAGGCCAGAAATCAACGACACGGGGGTCATAACCATCAAGGATGGACGGCACCCGGTCATTGAAATGATGATCGGCCTCGACAAGTTCATATCGAACGACGTGGTGATCGATCCCGCCAAGAATATTCTCACGATCGTAACCGGCCCCAACATGAGCGGCAAGAGCACGTTTTTACGGCAAATCTGCTTGATCTTGGTGCTCGCCCAGATCGGATCCTTCGTGCCCGCGAGAGAAGCATCGATCGGCATCATTGACAAGATATTTTCCCGCGTGGGCGCGCAAGATGACATCTCCAGGGCAAAATCGACATTTCTCGTGGAGATGAACGAAACGGCATTCATCCTCAACCATGCAACGACCCGGTCACTCGTGATCCTCGACGAACTGGGTCGCGGGACATCCACCTTTGATGGCCTTAGCTTAGCATGGGCTGTCGCGGAGTACTTGCAAGCGAAATCCATCAAGACGCTGTTCGCGACCCATTTCCACCAGCTCGCGGACCTGGAATCTTTCCTCCCCAAGACAAAAAACTTGAACGTGCTCATCAAGGAGGATGAAAAAACAAAGGATCTCATTTTTTTGCACAAGGTTGCCGAGGGATCATGCGACAAGAGTTATGGCATCCAGGTTGCAAAGCTTGCCGGTATCCCGGCACCCATCATCACCAGGGCAGAGGAAATCTTGAGGAAATTGTCGGACGAGGACCCCCTCACGACGGAACGGATCAAGCTCATCGGCGAAAAGGGGATCGCCAGCCCGGGACCCCGGGGAGAGCACCAGGCCATGAAGCAAAAAACCGTGCAAACCATTTTATTCCCGATCTTGAAGGAAGATTCCAAGGATCCCGTGATGAAATCGATGCGGGACGAGATCGAGAAGGTGGATATCGATTCGATGACGCCGCTTCAAGCCCTCGCGATGCTGAAGAAATTCAAGGACATGACCGCGCAAGATAAAAAGAAATGACACCAAGTAAGTATCGAGGATGCACATGAAGGGTTACGCCGGAATTGGCTTTCTTGTTTCGAAAATATCCACGCTCTTCCCGCTCTGGAAGCAAGTGAACATGCAAGTCGGGTTCAAGGCATTCAAGATCTGGGAGGATCGTCCCGAGAACATAGCGAACATTCCAAAAAATGACGTCATTGTCCTCGAAGATGACCCGTACGAGGCCGCGACGACGCAAGCGCTTAACGAGTTCTTGAGGCGTGGCGGGATCCTTGTCCAGCTTTTTTCATCGGTAGATAACGCAGGGTCAGAGCACATCATGAAGGACGGAAAGCTGGTTACTGATGCTTACAAGGCCCTTCTGCAGAACATCGACGCCGAGGATTTTGCCAAGCGGTGTGCCGGCCTCGACATGACTTGTTCGAAAGAAACCGGCACGGTCATTTCTTTTTCAAAAAACGTGTTTACCGCCGCGGGGAACGAGAGCCGTGGTGCTCGCCCTCGAAACACGGAGGATGATGAGCAGGAAGAGGGAACCCAAGACAAGCGGGAGGAAGTCTTTCTTAACTTCGATTTTTTTATGAATTTGCTGAAATATCTCGCTGGCTTGAAGCAAGAAGAGGATAAGAAAAAGTCCGAAGAGATGAAAGTTTCCGCAACAACGACCGCGATCATGATCCACGGAGCATCGATCTGGTTGGACAAAGGCGAGAAAACGATAGAAAAAATGGTAGCACAAGTATTCCACCATTTGAACTTGGACGATTTTCTCCCGCAAGTCTACAAGGAACGAGACTACCGCAACATCGATCCTGACGTCCAGGACCGCTTCCCAGAAATCGTGTATTATCACTGCTCCTTTGTAGATGACGACAATCCAGAAAGCGGAAGGTTGGCCTCCAAGTACATAGATCAAGCAAAAAAAGTGCAAGCAACTATCCGTGCAGAGAAACGGTGGGAATTCGATGCTATCCCGGTGTTTTTCCTCGACCTTGCACGGTATTGCAGCGAGACCACCGGGATCAAGAAGCTTTACTTGTACCCGCCTCTCGTGGTCGGTGATAAGACCAGGGAATCAAGCTTGAAATTGCTGATCCGTTGTTTCCTGGAACCACTTGCTTCAAAGGGCGTGGAATCCTTCCAATTGGCATGGAACGGTCCGGCCGTGGCCGTGACGCCATTCATCGCCGACATCACGAAGATCAAGCCGTGGCTCATCGACGAACACAAGAAGATGATCCTCTTGCATGGCCCGGAACTCACGACGGCCATCAAGGACAAGACCATTCCCGATTTCCTCTCGAGCTTGAATACCATGGTGGATGGCGCGATTTCGAGCGAAGGTACCTTGAAGATTCTTGTGCAAGTAACCGTGGACACGGTTGCCTTGCAAAACAAGATCAAGGAAATGACATTCAACATCCGGAAAGTGGACGATAAGAGGAAGGAAAAAATCAAGAAAGAAATCGAAAGAACGCAAGAACGGCTCCACATGTGCATGCGCGTTGACAAGGATCGAAAAATATTCGAAGATCGCGGGTTTACGGTCATAGAGGTCGAGGATTCGACCGAGATCGACCAGGATATCAAGCTGTTTCTGATCGACCAGGTACTCCCGTTCATCCTTGCAAAGAAAATAGGCCGGGTGTTCGAGCTCCTTCCGCCCGAATTAGAGGCATTTTTCAAGACCTTGGCCAGTCCGCTTGTCCCGGTAGAGAACATGAAACGCATCGTGACGTGATTGCTCATATGGGCAAGATCCAAAAGATCAAGGATTATGAAAAGATCGCGGCGGGGGAGGTCATTGACAGGCCAGCAAGCGTCGTGAAGGAACTGCTGGAAAACTCGATCGACGCGGGGGCGGATCGCATCCAGATCCACGTCGAGGCAGCTGGCACGAAGTCGATCAAGGTCATCGATAACGGGTCGGGAATAGAACCGGATGAGGCCATCTTCGCGTTCGAGCGCCACACCACGTCAAAGATTCACGAGTTTAATGATATCTACAACCTTGCAACCCTCGGCTTTCGCGGGGAGGCCCTGGCAAGCATCAAGGCCGTTGCCCATGTCGAGATCACGACCCGGACGAAAGCTCACGATGTCGGAAAAATGGTGGTTATGGAGGACGACAAGATTCTCGAGGACACGGACGTCGCGTGCCCGGTGGGAACCACCATGGTCGTGAAAAACTTGTTCTTCAACGTGCCCGTGCGACGAAAGTTCTTGAAAAATGACGCCGTCGAGTTCTCCCACATCTCCGACATCGTCACGCGGTACGCCCTCGCATGCCACGACATCGATATCAAGCTGTTCCACGACGGGCGGCTGGTTTTGGACGCGCCACCGAGCAAGGGATTGCTCTTGAACAAGATCGTCTCGATCTACGGCAGCGAACACGCGTCGAACATGCTGGAAATCAGCGAGAAAGCTCCCGATTTCTCGCTGCATGGCTTCATCGCGACGCCCGACATCACGCGTAGTTCCCGGATGCAATCTTCCCTCTTCGTGAATAACCGTTATGTGTATTCAGCCGACGTTGCAAAAGCCATCGAGAACGCGTACGAGACCCGGCTCATGAAAGGCCGGTACCCGTTTTACGTGCTCTTTCTCGATATAACACCATCATTGATCGATGTAAATATCCATCCCACGAAAAAGGAAATCAAGTTCAGCAACGAGGATGAAATGCTTGCAAAGATCGAGGCGTGGGTGCGGGCCAAGCTCGACGAGAAGGTTCAAAAATACCGAGTACCATCAACCTCGACATCCTTGGATGATCACGCAGGTGGCGCAAGTCAATCTACCTCAGGTGGCAAGACTGTCGCCTATTCGCGCCAGGATTCCGTTGGAGCGAGCCAAGCAAGCCCGGGCCGGCCGCGTTATATGCCGAGGCGGACCAAGAGCTTCGACGAGATCATCGAGGAAGCCACCGACAAGGTGCCCGAGAACATCCTGGAAGCGGAAGACGATTTTAAACAAGAACTCGGCGCTGAAATGCCCGGGCAATGCCAGGGTCCACCCCTGGGTGCCATCCCGGTGCCGGCAGCGAAATTATCAGGGTGGAAGCCTCTAGACGTTTCGGGCGGGGATGCAAGCCTGGAAAACGTCGATTCTGGCACGTTCAAGGTGCTGCCCCCGTTGAAGATGCTTTCCAAGGGCGTTCAGCTCGAAAACACGTACTTGCTATTCGCGTCGGCGGATGGTGACCTGGTCATCGTTGACCAGCATGCTGCCTCCGAGCGGGTGGAATACGAGAAGATCACGAAGAAATTCAAGTCAACCGGCATCACCTCGCAAGATATGCTCATCCCCAAGAAACTATCATTGCCCCCGGCGCTCGTCTCGCTGCTGGAGCACAACCTGGGACCGTTGAAACAGCTCGGGTTCGAGATCGTCCGGGACCAAGCTGAAAGCGTACCGACGTTCATGGTGACTCGCTTTCCATTCATTTTTCACGTGAACGTGGACTTCCAGGTCATCGAGGATTTTCTCGCTGCAGTGCTCTCCATGGACAAGATCAGCATAGGAGATGACATTCTCAAGCTCATGGCTTGCCATGCTGCCATCCGCGCCGGGGATCCTCTCGATAAAAAGCAGGTATGGAGGCTTCTTGCCGATCTTGATAAAGCTGAAGACCCGTTTCACTGCTGCCACGGGCGCCCGACGTTTCTCATCAAGACATCGACGTCCCTCGACAAGGAATTCAAGCGAATCGTGTGATGGTGTATTTCTCCGCGCATTTTGGACTCCACGCGCGTTTTAAAGCACCGGAAGGCATAAATGACGTGAGAACCTCATGAATATGCGCGAGATAACCTACCTGGTGCCAGACCTTTCGTCGATCGTCAATTTCAAGGTGCTGGATTTCCTCGACAAGACCATTCCGGACGCGAGGAACGTGACCGTGCTGATCGATGCCGGGTTAATGGCACATGTCGAGTATGCCGCGGGCAAGGAGGAACCATCCGGCATCCTTGCACTGCAGCACCTCGCAACGATGACGGAACGCGTGGCTAAGGGCGATTTCAAGATGAACGTTATGGAAATCGAGGCCCGCGGCAAAGAGATATCCATCGACGAATCGTGCCGGAAGATCGCGATGGAAAATGACGCGCTCTTGCTCACCTGCAATCCCGTCCAGGAAACCATGTGCAAGATCGAAGGTATTCACGTCCAGCTGCTAGAGCTGCACCTGGAAGCACCGGTCGAGGCGCTCTTTGGCACGTTTTTCGATGATCAGACCATGTCCGTCCACCTGGTCGAGGGGATGGTGCCTCGTGGAAAGAAAGGCCGGCCCGGCGCATGGCAACTGGTCGACATCGGCACCGAGCCATCCAGCAAGGCAGATCTTGCCCGGCTCGTGAACGAGATCATCAACCTCACCACCTTGAAGGGCAACGCCCGCGGATTTTTGGAAATCAACTACGAGGGCGCGAAGGTGGTGTCGTTCGGGAAGTACCGGATCGCCATCGCGCACCCGCCGGTGTCCATGCACTACGAGATCACGGTCACGAGACCCCTGGTCAAGTTCGACCTGCAGCATTACAACTTACCCAAGGAACTCGTTGAACGGTTCATGACCGAAGCGGAGGGAATCCTCGTTGCAGGCCCACCAGGAGCGGGAAAGTCAACATTTGCCTCTGCCATCGCCAATTTCTACGCGGCTCACCAAAAAATCGTCAAGACGCTGGAAAGCGTCAGGGATTTGCAGGTAAGCCCGGGCATTTCACAATATGGCGCGGTCGAGGGCGAGATGGAAAAAAATGCGGACCTCTTGCTGCTCGTGCGCCCGGATTACACCATTTTTGACGAGGTGCGGAGAACCAAGGAGTTCGAGATCTTCGTAGATTTGCGCCAGGCCGGCGTTGGCATGGTCGGTGTCGTGCACGCGTCGACGCCGATCGATGCGATCCAACGTTTCATTAGCCGCATCGACCTCGGCATTCTACCTCAAGTGATCGACACGGTCGTGTTCATCAACGACGGGGAGATTAAAGACGTGCTCGGCGTTCGTATGGTCGTGAAAATCCCGAAAGGATTCAGGGACGAGGGCCTTGCGCGGCCCGTGGTCGAGGTTTTCTCGTTTTTTGACAAGCGGCGGGTCTTGTACGAGATATATACCTTCGGAGAAAATGTGGTCGTTATTCCAGTTGACAAGCCCGCAGAAAAAAGGTACAAGCGGGAACAACGCTCATACATCCAGGCTCCGATCGACGTGGACAACGATGAAACCGTCCAGCAGCCTTCTTACAAGAAACTCTCGTCAGAGCTAACCCCCGTGGCAGAAATCAACTTCATGGGAGGGATCGTGGAGTTCGTCCTCGGTGCCGAGGCAGCGAGCCGGTCTGCCGTGCTGTGCACGAAGCGCGGGGAACCCTTGATTTACGCAACCGTAGGGCCGGATGGTACCATTCGTGTCCGAAAGAAGAGCAAAAAAGGGAAAAAAATCGACAGCATCTTGTCAAGAACCCGGGAAATATTCTACAAGTTGCTTTAAGGAAAAAATATAATATTTCTTTTTAATGCCGCTTACGACCAAGAACGAGCAGCATGAAGATTCTCAGGATTAAAATGAAGTAATTCAAGGCAATTCGCGCAGTTCCGTAGACCCACCGCCCGCTGGCGACGTTTCTCCTCAGCGTTCCTATATCGTATATCGTGTAGATGCCGGCAATGAACACGCCGATTAACGACGCCACGAGCAAGTACAGGTCGAAATTGCCGAGGAATAGCCCCGCAAACGTCCAGATCGAGAGGCCGACCATGCCAAAGATGGCGATCCACAACCCCCAGCGCATAAATCCCGACCCGGCGCTGAACATCTTGGGGGAAGCGCGCACGAGTATGGTTATAGCCACAAGCACTGCCGTCGCGGCAAGGACAGCAATCGTGAATAGCTGCTGCATTTCGACCACGCTTCCAAGGTAATCCACCGCCCAAGCTAACACGATCCGCTGGAAAAGCCCAGTCGCAACGCACATCCCATAAAAGCAAACCAGCGCCGCGTTGTTTTTTCCAGCGGAACCGAGTGCAAACGTGAGAATCGTGAGTGCAAAATAAGCGATCATTCCAAGAATGTATGATCCTATATCATATGGCAGCATATAGGTCAAGAACATGGTGATAGTAAACAGAAAAGTTCCTGAGGCCAGTGTCGGTAGCACACTGTATTTTATAACTTGATTTATCGTTTCCGGATCAAGGTTCTGCTCTTGATCTGCTATTTTTCTGTAGTAGTTGTACCCCATGTGCGATTCACCAAATGTATATGTTCGAGTAAGGGATGATGACTTGAACATTTATGTCTTGTGTTTAGTGAAAAGAAACGTCATGCCCGTTTCGCTGATTCTCAATAAGCGAATCCACGCGTGGATCCCACAAGTTCAAGATGCATTGATGATGCCTTGAAATATAAACATTGATTCTTGGCAGCTTCCCCGTGATCGCCAGCGGTTTTTTCATTACCATTTCCAGCAAAGAAATCATGCGCAGCAATGGTATGCCGGCGCGATCGCGGCATTGTTTTTTAAAGTTTCAATAGGTATTATCTAACAGATACATGCACGTGAACTTGAAAAGAATGCGACGAATGAGCAATTTCGAACAAAAATCACCACGTAGGAGATACCAACATGATGTATTATGAACAAGTCAAACAGATGATTTTGAAAGAAAAGGCAGCGCGGGAAAGTCGCGGTGAAAAATTGGATCTCAGCGATGCTGCGAAAGTAAGTCTCACGCGCCATTTCCGTGAAACGACAAGAAAATATCCCGATGCCCCGGCATTAAAAACGCGGAAGGTGGATCCCGCTTCAGGGACGGTCACGTGGGTCACGAAAACCTATAAAGAATTCGCAAACAACGTGGACGAGATCGCCGCGGCGCTGCTCGACACGGGTGTCAAGCCCGGAAACATGATCACGCTGCAATCCCACACGCGCGAGGAATGGGCTATCATCGACGAGGCAGTCATCGGTATCAACGCCGTGCTTGTATGCGCGTATCCTTCACTCGCGGCTGGAGTGGTCGAATACCAGCTCAACGACTCGGGCACGACCATCGCATTCGTTGAGCTAAAGGAGCATGTGGAGACCTTGATCGATCTCAAGAGCAAGGTGCCCACCCTTCGGCTTGCCATCGCGATCGAGGACCCTCGCAAGGTGGACCCCAAGTTCAAGTTACCTGACTGGTTCACGACGCTCGATGAATTCGTGGCGAAAGGTAAGAAGCTCCTCGCGGAAAAGCCTGGTTTGCGAGACGAGATTCATGGTTTCGAGAAAAAGATCGACCCGGATTCGCTTGCCACCATCGTTTACACGAGCGGGACAACAGGCATGCCGAAAGGCGCGATGCTCTCGCATTGGAACATCGCGTCGAACTGCATCGTGTGCAGGTGGTTCTTGGGCTTGGATCTCACGGGCATGACGAACTTGTCGTTTCTACCTTTGAGCCACATTTTCGAACGCATGTCGGGACATTTCTACCCGATCATGGTCGGCATGTGCACGGCGTTCGCGTCGGACATCGACAACCTCTCGCGTGATCTGCAAGAAATCAACCCACATTATCTCACCGGCGTGCCACGCGTGTTCGAGAAGATCTACGCGTTTGCCATGCAAACCATCAACGAATATTCCCCCACCAAGAAGAAGATCTTCAACTGGGCGGTCGAGGTTGGTAAACAGTATGACCGTAAGTTCCGTGCACAAAGCAGCGAGCTCGCGAAAGGCCCGCTACCATCAGAAAATGTAAAAGATAAGGTCCCGTTCAACCTAAAAATCGCGCGCAAACTCGTGTTTAACAAGATTCTTGAAAAAACAGGCGGCCAGCTGCTTTGTTTCTTGAGTGGCGGTGCATCACTCCCGATAGAACTGGCAAGATTCTACGGCGCCGTTGGTTTGACCATCCTCGAAGGATACGGGCTCACGGAAACATCGCCGGTTACCAACGTGGGCAATCCCATCGACGTCATCTACGGGACCGTCGGTCCGGCCTTGCCAGGCACCGAGGAAAAACTCGGCCCCGATGGCGAGATCCTTGTCCGCGGCCCGCAAGTGTTCAAGGGTTATTGGAAAAAGCCCGAGCAAACCAAGGAAGCCATCGACGTGGATGGCTGGTTCCACACGGGCGATCTCGGCAAATTCGACGAGAAGGGCAACTTGCGCATCATCGGTCGCAAGAAGGAAATCTTCGTCATGAGCACGGGCAAAAAGGTTCCGCCTATCAGCGTTGAAGAACTTGTCGCGACCGCCAAATTTGTCCAGCAACTCGTGCTCCAGGGCGACGGGTGGAAGTTCATCTCGGCCGTCATAACGCCTAATTTCGGCATGCTCAAGAGTCACGTGTCGCGGGAGATGCCCGCCCTTGCTAGCAAGATGCCCGATTTCAAGACCGCGAAACCCGAGGAAATCCAGAAATTCATCGACTTGCCCGAGATCCGGGCGCTGTTCCAGCAAGACATCGACAAGATTAATGCGCAGGTCGATCCCTTCGCGGCCATCAAGAAGTACGTGGTCTTGCCCCACGAGCTCACGGAAGAAACCGGCGACATCACCCCGTCCCTCAAGTTCAAGCGGAAGAAAATCTACGAGCATTACCAGGAGCTCATTGAAAACATGTACGAGAAGGACACGAGCGTCGAGCTGAGCAAGGGTCAAGGCGTCCAGATCACCGAGAATCACAAGGAATGATGAATGGATCAACCAGCAAGAATCGTGATTAGACCATGCCACCACTCAGGAGAGCTATCAGGCGAGCCGCGATCGGTGCGGCTATTGGAGGCGGCGTTGCCGCCAGGCGCATTGCGCGCCGTGTCGCGAGACGAACTGCCAGGCGCATATTTCGGCGCGTTGCAGTGAGAACCGGCATCGTTCTTGCCGCGGGAGCTGGCATCGCAGCAGCCATCAAGCTCGCAGCGCCGGACGTGCAAAAAATAGAGGCCAACACAGGTAAAAAGGCCGAGGACATGACGGAGGAGGACTTGAAAGCTGCCATGAAGCGGCTTGGCATCCAGAAACTCGAGTTGACGCCGGAAGAGCAAAAACAAGTCGCGACACCACCTCCGGCGCAGCCGGCCGGAGAATTCGAGTGTTCAGAATGCCACGCGCCCGTGTCGGCGAACGACAAGTTTTGCCCAGGCTGCGGCGCCACGCTGCAATAACAATTCCTTTTTTTATTTTCGATCCTTTCTTAACTCGTGGATAAGAGGAAGCTCTATACTATCGAGACGACTGCGCTATCCATCGGGGCAGCGCTGCTCATTCTCGCCGTCGTGCCCCCGGATCCGTGGCTGCGGGTCGCCGTGGTCATGGGCTCCTTGTTCGCGGGACAGACCTTGCGTTATTACTTGATCCAGAGGTTTCAAAACAAGGGCATGCCAAAACGGATAAAGCACAAGGACATGGAAAAGGAAGTTAACGAATATTTCCAGCAACATCCGGACGTTGCCAAGCGTTTTCTGCGCATGGACGAGCTGCGCCGCAAGGGCAATTATCACGACGCGATCTTGCTCCTAAATGCACTGAAGAAAGAAGATCTCTCGCCTATTGTTCGCAAGTATACCGAGTATAAGCTCAAGCAATTCAAGAAATTGGCTCGTCCGGGATCGTAAAGGCCAATGTCATCCTGGCAAATTTACAAAATTCTCTTCTTTGCTCCGTCATAAAATTCGCATTTTCTCGGTGAATGCATTCAGACTCGTCCATCTTGCACACCCCGCGTGATCGAGTTACAAAATTTTTATTACCAGCACAACTACACCACACGGATTTGTACTCAAGTTTATTTTTCCACGAGTCAAATGGTGTACAATCACGTTGACGTGAGAAGTTATGAGCGAACAAAAACAAACAGAACAACCAGCGAAGGTAATGAATCGCTGGATAATCGTCGTCGCGGCGATGCTCGTGCAATTTGCATTGGGTGCCATCTATTCCTACGGGTTCCTCTTGACACCAATGCAAAATTTCATCGATCCGACGAAGACGATATATGACTCATCAACAAGGAAAACGATGGGATTGTTACCTTTCGCATTTGGTCTTTTGTTCTTTGCGATCTTAATGGTTCCAGCGGGACGGTGGCAAGATAAGAAAGGGCCGAAAATTGTAGCAATTACCGGAAGTATCGTCTTGTTGGCAGGAATATTGCTTGCCGGCGTCGTTGCTATGTTCCCCCCCGCGGATGGGAACGTATTTGGAATGGTCGCCACATTTGGGATGATAGGCGGCGGTGGAATCGGTCTAGCTTACGTTTGTCCAATCGCGTGCGCGACAAAATGGTTCCCGGACAAGATCGGGCTCATTAACGGGCTCGCAGTAGCAGGATTTGGCGCGGGGTCAATACTGTTCAATTTCTTGTATTACTACATAATTGCCGGTATTAACTTGTCGACAGGATTAATCGTTTCTGGAATCATCATGGGTGGAATGGCTCTCACCGGAGCATTCATCTTGCGCAATCCGCCCGCGGGATTCAAGCCGGCCGGTTGGGAACCTCCAGCGCCAAAGGCAGGCACCGCGCCGGTTATCGAGAACTGGACTACGCAGGAAATGGTAAAGACCAAGACCTTCTACTTCTTGTGGTTCATGTACATCATGTCGGCGATCTGCGGCTTGATGGTCATCGGGAACTTCAAGGATTACGGGGTTTACGGATTGGATGTCAGCCCTACGTTAGGTCCATTAATTAGTAGCATAGCAATTTATATCCTTGCCATTGCGGGTGCGTGCAATGCCATCGGACGCATCTTCTGGGGAAAATTATCGGACAAGATCGGGCGCGTGAAAACTATGGGAATCATGTTCACCGTCCAGGCTGCAGCCATGATGTTCTTTGCGATACCGACCATCATCACTTGGGCTATATTTGGAAACCTCGTGTATTTCTGCTTCGGCGGGAACTTGTCGCTCTTCCCTGCTACCACGCGGCAATATTATGGACCGAAGAACATGGGCTTGAACTACGGCGTGGTGTTCTCCGCATATGGTGTAGCGGGTATTCTCGGAGCATTGCTCGCGGGACCATTGATTTCTCTAATGAACAACCAATACACGGGATATTTCATCATCTTTGGATGCATGTCCTTGGGCTCGATGGCCATTTCCCTCATAACCAAGGCACCAGTTCGCAAACAGGCATGATCTAACCTTTATTTTTAATTTTATTGATTTTTTCTCAAGCAAAATATACTAATTCTTCCCTTCATTTTTGATCATTGCAGGTGATAATGATGCAAACCAAAAAGCCAACAAAATTTTTCTGTCAAGAGAATGAAGATCTAATCTTTTTGATAGAAAACCAGGAAAGAAAGAAAGTAGCAAAGAAAAAAATGTCAGAGACTTCTGTTAAGACGATGCTAGATACTTTGCACGCCTTCTTTAACGTGATACGAAAGCCGATTAGTGAGATAACCGACAAGGAGATGATTATTTATATTGAATCCTACGAGGAGCATCCAGCAACTCACAATCTCAAACTGACCATGCTCAATAAAATCAAATGGGCACAGCAGGGCTTTGTTAAAAAATATACAAAGCTTGATTGCGAATTGATGAGAATTCCAGAGAAGAAGGCAATAAATCTATAAATCACTGGCAGGTCGTGCGAAAGAAGGAAATCGTGGCTTGGCTACTAGCAAACGGTATCCCCGTGGCATTGTGGGATTCCACACGCCCGTGGATCCGGATTCCGTGGGAGCAGAAGATCCTTGGACTCACGACTGCCGTGGGATTTCTTGCATCGATCTGGTCTCATGGGTTCACGGAGATGTTAAAGCAAAAAATTAAGGAGGTGTAACCGTTCCCATTAAGAGAGGAGGATTCTGATAAAAACGATAGGTGCCCCGCGACCAGCCAACCAGGCGTGCCCTTACGAAAAAAGTCAGATCGACGGACTTATATGTTTTAATCTAATCTTAGTAATCAGAAATAGGTCCTTTTATTAAAAAGATTCTCGATTTTTGATAAAAATGCAAAATTGGGATGAAAAAAAGATGATGATTTACAAGGGTGTAAAAAGTGCCTCGAAGGCTTTTTTGTGGGCGACCGCGTTGGTCGTTTGCATCCTGGTTGCAAGCGGGGGCCGCGACCTTGGCGAGCAACGTCAAACCCCTATAAATGGCAAAGCAAGCCCGAGGACGGCAATGCCACCATGGCCGAACGCCACATGCGTGTCCGACGGATGGAATGGCGCGTATTGGAATAATAATGACAGCGTGTGCCCTACTATCGCAACAGGAACCGACGGAAGCGTTCACGCGGTTTGGCAAGACGACACGGATGGTCCGTGGGGCAACGACGTAGAAATCTTCTATGCAAAGTGGACCGCTGTGGGCGGGTGGTCGAATGCGTCGTGCGTGTCCGACGGGTGGGGTGGCGTGTATTGGAATAGTGGTACCAGCTTGAACCCCGCCATCGCGTTGGGGCCGGACGGCACCGTCCATATTGCCTGGAGCGACTCAACAGTTGGCCCGTGGGGCAGTGATTCTGAGATCCTATACGCGAAGTGGACCGCCGCGAGCGGGTGGTCGAACGCCTCGTTAGTATCCGACACGTGGAATGGTGGGTATTGGAATAATGGTTTTAGCATATGTCCCACGATTGCGGTAGGATCTGATGGCACCATTCATCTGGCTTGGTGGGACGACACGGACGGCCTGTGGGGCAGTGATACTGAGATCCTATACGCGAAGTGGACCGCCGCGAGCGGGTGGTCGCTCGTCACGTGCTTGTCCGACGGGGGTGGTGGCGTCTATTGGAATAACGGGGCGAGTGAACGACCCGCCATCGCAGTGGGTGTGGACGGCACCGTCCATTTGGTTTGGCAGGACAACACGTTGTTCCAACCGTGGGGCAGTGACCCTGAAATTCTCCACGCGATGTGGACTGCCGTGGGCGGGTGGTCAAACGCGACGTGCGTGTCCGACGGGTGGGGCGGCGTGTATTGGAATAAACATAACAGCTTTGACCCTGCCATTGCGGTGGGGCTCGACGGTAGCATCCATTCGGTTTGGTACGACGACACGAATGGTCCGTGGGGCAATGACATAGAAATATTCCATGCAAAGTGGACCGCCGTGGGCGGGTGGTCGAACGCCTCGTTAGTCTCCGACGGGTGGGGTGGCGTGTATTGGAATGGTGGTAACAGCTTGAACCCCGCCATCGCGGTGGAACCCGACGGTGGCGTCCTCGCGGTTTGGCAGGACGACACGGATGGTCCGTGGGGCAATGACATAGAAATCTTCCATGCAAAGTGGACCGCTGCGGGCGGGTGGTCAAACGCGACATGCGTGTCCGACGGGTGGAGTAGCGTGTATTGGAATGATGGTGACAGCTTAAACCCCGCCATCGCGTTGGGGCCTGAAGGCATCGCTCATGTCGTCTGGAATGATGAGACCGACAGTTTATGGGGTTCCGATACAGAGATACTCCACGCGGCATTGGTTGTTGACGAGGCGACACCATTTGTGACCATCAACGCGCCGGGTTCCAGCCAAGCATTTTATGGTACCCCAACCTATTCCGTTACGGTCCGGGACAACTATGGCGTGGGGGGCGTCTGGTGCAGCTTGGACGGTGGCGCCACGAACGCTTCGTTGGCGGCCGTGAAAACCAGCGGTGCAGGTTCGGTGAACATGTCTGTGGCGTGCAGCGGGACCATTGACCCGACCCTTTGGGAGGCCGCGGCTGTCGGAACCGTCACAATCACGGCTTACGCCCGGGACCTTGTCGGCAACGTGGCCAGCGCGACGGTGGTGGTGAATAAGAATTCCCTTTTGTTGCCGATTCTTTTAGTAGTCGGATGTACAGCGGGTGTGATCGTCGCAGTGTTCATCTACGTCAAGATTATCGTACCGCGACGGATGTCAAAACGTAGTCATCCATCCACATAAGGTCGCTGATTCGACGCCATTCTTGAGCGCGAGAAACGGGATGTGGAATGTAAAAGTCTTTCCTTTCTTTCTTCTTGTTTCCTTGAACCATATTGATTATGCCGTTGCTTTATTAGCGCAACATCGATCTATCATCACACTCGCAATCGGAGAAAAAAGTTATAGAAAAAGGGGTTGAACGGCGCGCCATTCCGTGACGTGCTCAGAAATCTGGCTCGTCGGACTCGACATCGACATGAAGCGCTCATCATTCTTGGAAGAAATCGAGAAGGCCAAGGTGTTTCAAGTGCTGAAATTGCAGCACGAGTACGAGGTCACAAAATTCGAGAATTTGCTATGATGGCCACCCAAAAGCTTCGAGGTTAGAAACCGAGCGGTTCCTTGCACAAGATCACGGTGATGCGGTCCTTTACGATTTCATTTTCGATGATGAACGATTATATGCCTTCCAAAAATTTTGCTTTTTTTTTGTTCCGCTGAATTTTGTCCTGACAAGAATCAGCCTCCCCATTCTTCAATATCCAGATATCCATCTTATCGATCAGAAGCAACCAAAACACGAGCTGATACACATGGAACACGTCTGGATCATGAAGACCGATGGCATTGTGCTCTTCCACAAAGGTTCTGATACCGATGAAAAGATCAACTGCGACTTGATCGCTGGCTTTATATCGGCGATGAACGTCTTGGCATCGCAGATGGACGAGCGTGGCTTGAGCGAGATCGAGTTCGGCCAAGGAA
>Ga0315277_10005912_pt1 | contig 16080 bp, 7 predicted proteins | sample YL17G05_15_MG_FD_203695 | JGI IMG/M metagenome (GOLD analysis project Ga0315277, IMG submission 203695) | Sediment microbial communities from Yellowstone Lake, YNP, Wyoming, USA - YL17G05_15 | ecosystem: Environmental > Aquatic > Freshwater > Lake > Sediment | place: USA: Wyoming | collected...
GCCGCAGGCGGATCTGAACAGTAGTTCCATAATATCCTGAAAGGTCAGTTCCGCTGTTCCATGTGAATCCAACTCCCACACCGGGCGCCACATTCGCTTTTGGAGTTCCTGTGGCAGTGAACCACGTGACTGTATCTGTCGTGAACTCCGCCTGGATGGAAAGAAGCGCGGTATCGGGATCAGTCAGATCGTAAGTGATTCCCACGTCGCCCGTCTGTTCGCCTGAAGGTGTGCTGATATTGGTGATCGAGGGCGCGGTATTGTTATCCAAAGTGAACGCGGCGGTCGTATCCCAACCGCCCATGTCTCCGTCCGTATCCACAGGTCTGAGTCTCAGTTGAACGGTTGTTCCGTAATATCCAGCCAGATCGCTGGCGCTGTTCCAAGTGAATGCAATCCCTGCTCCTGGAGCGATATTCGCTTTGGGTGTACCACTTGCTGTATTCCAGGTGGAGCCGTCTGTTGTGTACTCTGCCTGGATCGAAAGCAGCGCAGTATCGGGATCTGTTAATGTATAGGTGACTCCCACATCTCCGGCCTGTTCGCCCGAAGGCGTGGTCAATGCGCTGATCGAAGGCGTCACATTGTTATCCAGAGTAAACTGGCCTGTCGATTGCCAGCTGCCCATGTCTCCGTCTGTATCCACCGGTCGGAGTCTGAGCTGAACAGTAGTTCCATAATATCCTGAAAGGTCAGTTCCGCTGTTCCATGTGAATCCCTTGCCAACACCGGGCGCCACGTTCGCCTTTGGAGTTCCTGAGGCAGTATTCCAGGTCGAGCCGTCGGTTGTGTACTCTGCCTGGATCGAAAGGAGAGCAGTGTCAGGGTCTGTCAAAGTATATGATGTAATTACATCCCCGGATTGAACTCCCACGGGTGTTGTCAGGGCGCTGATGCTCGGAGCGACATTGTTATCCAGGGTAAACGTACCGGTTTGTGCCCATCCACCTTTGCCACCGTCTGTATCCACTCCCCGCAGACGGAGCTGTACCGTTGTACCATAATATCCGGAAAGGTCCGTGCCGCTGTTCCACGTGAACGCAATCCCTGTTCCGGGGGCAATATTTGTCTTCGGACTGCCCGTAGCCGTGTTCCAGCTCGATCCGTTTGTGGTATACTCTGCCTCAATGTCTACCAAGGGAGTATCCGGATCTGTTAATGTATAGGTCACACCCACATCACCGGTCTGTTCGCCGGAAGGCGTGGTCAGAGCGCTGATGATGGGTAATGCATTGTTATCTACGGAGAATGTACCAGTCTCAACCCAGATTCCCGTGTCACTATCAGTATCTATTGGCCGCAGCCGCAATTTCACTCCCGAACCAGAGTATCCATTAAGGTCAATCCCGCTGTTCCAGGTGAAGTCAATCCCTGTTCCAGGAGCAATATTCGCCTTTGGCGCGCCTGTGGCTGTATACCATGTCAAACTGTCGGTTGTGTATTCTGCCTCGATCGAAAGGAGAGCAGTGTCAGGGTCTGTCAAAGTATATGATGTAATTACATCCCCGGATTGAACTCCCACGGGTGTTGTCAGAGCGCTGATGCTCGGAGCGACATTGTTATCCAGGGTAAACGCAAGGGTCGTATCCCACCCGCCCATGTCGCCATCTGTATCCACCGGCCGCAGGCGGATCTGAACAGTAGTTCCATAATATCCTGAAAGGTCAGTTCCGCTGTTCCATGTAAATCCAACTCCCACCCCGGGCGCCACATTCGCTTTTGGAGTTCCTGTGGCAGTGAACCACGTGAATGTGTCTGTCGTGAACTCCGCCTGGATGGAAAGAAGCGCGGTATCGGGATCTGTTAATGTATAGGTGACTCCCACATCTCCGGTTTGTTCGCCCGAAGGCGTGGTCAATGCGCTGATCGAAGGCGTCACATTGTTATCCAGAGTAAACTGGCCTGTCGATTGCCAGCTGCCCATGTCTCCGTCTGTATCCACCGGTCGGAGTCTGAGCTGAACAGTAGTTCCATAATATCCTGAAAGGTCAGTTCCGCTGTTCCAGGTGAATGCAATACCTGCTCCTGGAGCGATATTCGCTTTGGGTGTACCACTTGCTGTATTCCAGGTGGAGCCGTCTGTTGTGTACTCTGCCTGGATCGAAAGCAGCGCGGTATCGGGATCTGTCAATGTATAGGTGACTCCCACATCTCCGGTCTGTTCGCCCGATGGTGTGGTCAATGCGCTGATCGAAGGCGTCACATTGTTATCAAGTGTAAATGCGCCTGTGGCTTGCCAGCTGCCCATGTCCCCATCTGTATCCACAGGACGCAGCCGCAGCTGAACCGTTGTCCCATAATATCCGGCAAGATCGCTAGCGCTGTTCCAGGTGAAACTCTTGCCTGCTCCTGGCGCCACGTTCGTCTTGGGCGCGCCTGTGGCTGTGAACCAGTTCGTCCCGTTTGTGGAATATTCAGCCTCGATAGAAAGAAGCGCGGTGTCAGGATCGGTCAATGTATAAGTCACACCCACATTGCCGGTTTGTTCCCCGGAGGGAGTTGTCAGAGCACTGATTGACGGCGTGACATTATTATCTAATGTGAACTGGCCGGTGGATTGCCATCCGCCCATGTCTCCGTCTGTATCAACCGGACGCAAGCGCAGCTGGACCGTTGTTCCATAGTACCCGGCCAGATCGGTCGCGCTGTTCCAAGTGAATGCAATCCCTGCTCCGGGAGCGATATTCGCCTTCGGAGTTCCTGCTGCTGTATTCCATGTCGAACCGTCTGTTGTGTATTCTGCCTGGATCGAAAGCAGCGCGGTGTCAGGATCGGTTAAGGTATAGGTCACGCCCACATTGCCGGTTTGCTCTCCGGTTGGAGTTGTCAGAGCGCTGATCGATGGCGTGACATTATTATCCAATGTAAATATTCCGGTTACAGCCCAGCCGCTTTTTTCTCCATCTGTGTCCACTGCGCGCAACCGCAGCTGAACTGTTGTGCCGTAATATCCGGCAAGATCAGTGGCGCTGTTCCAGGTGAAGACCCTGCCTGTTCCAGGCGGTACATTCGCCTTCGGGCCACCCGTTGCTGTATTCCAGGTCGAGCCGTTTATCGTATATTCCGCCTCGATTTCGAGTAAAGGTGTATCAGGATCTGTTAATGTGTAAGTCACACTGACATCGCCGGTTTGTTCCCCTGTCGGCGTTGTAAGATCACTAATGATGGGCGCTGCCAAGTTGTTATCCATCGTAAACGACGGAGTAACTTCCCAACTGCTTCGATCCCCGTCCGTATCTAAAATCCGTATTCGTATCTGAACATTGGCGCCGGAATATCCTAGAAGGTCTGCCAAACTGTTCCAGGTAAAGATCTTTCCTCTTCCGGGTGTGAGACTGGTCTTTGGGCTGCCTGTGGCTGAATACCAATTCAAACTGTCCGTTGTATATTCAGATTCTAAGGTCAGATTGGCATTATCATCCAGTATGGTATATATAAGCTGAATATCCCCGGATACAAGGCCGGTAGGATATTTTTGAATGCTGACCACTGGCGTGTCATTATTATCCAGGGTAAACTGTTCCGTATCCCCTGACCCTTGATTCGCATCCCAAGGGATGATTCGAAATTGAACTGTGCTATAACGTCCAGGCAAATCTCCCTGACTGTTCCATGTGATGGAATGATTTACACCAAGGGGAGAAGAACTCAGACCTCTTGTTGACCCAATTGTTGTGGCAGGATAAAAATTTATTAAATCCGTGGAATAGAAACACCTTATGGAACAGAGATTGCTTTCCGCATCTGTTAATGTATAATTAAATATAATATTTCCCGATTCTTCCGGCCCCCCGGTTCCAAAACTGGTGATGACAAGTGTGGGGGTTGCAGCAAATACCATAATATTAAGGATAAAAAAATGCAAGAGAACAAGTTTTACCCAAAGGTTTTTCATGATAAACGCCTCCAATTAAACTGTTTAAAGTTCGATAAACATGTTCCTGTATATACAAATAAAAAAGAAAATAATACCTTCCTTAATGTCATTGAGACAAAAAAATTCCTTTAAATAGAGATGGAAAGATGAATCATATCACGGCTCTTCAAATCTGGGAGTTTGTCCCGTATGAATAGAATAGAGTTAACTGACAATAAGGACTTTTTTGCGGAAAAAGGATTGGATAAGAAATCGAGTTTTCTCCCTTATACTCTCCCTAATCATCGAAAATATTCTTCTCCCATATCTTTCGCATCCCAATCCCTGGATTATATTTATTACTCAATGTCAAAGAGCAAAAAATCTCATTATTAAAATGATTTCCATAATTAGTGGACTTCATTAACCTTAATCTTTCAAAAGATCAACCAAAAAGGTGATTTTTCCAAAGAATTTCCTTTGAATCCATACGGCTGACACATGTAAATTACAGACACGAAAGAAAGGCGAAGATCATCAGATTTTTTGAAGTGAAGAGCGTTGATTTTGTTGAGATAAAATAGTAAGGAAATTTCCCATGTTACGAAACATTTTTTAATTGTTTAACAATTTCACCGCAATTGCCGGGGCGATCCTTTGGATCCTTTTCCAGACAGGCGCAAACCAAATCCGTCAATGCATCGGGAATGTCTTTTCGATAATCCGAGAGATTGGGCGGGGTATTATGTAAATGCTGGGCAAGGATGTTTTCGCCAATAAAGGGTGTTCGGCCTGCCAGCATTTCATACATCATGATTCCCCATGCATAAATGTCTGTGTATGGGCCGATCTCGCGCGCCATGATCTGTTCCGGCGCCATGTAAGGAATGGTTCCCAGAATACATCCCTCCCTTGTCATCTGGACATCATCTCCCAGCCGCGCAAGCCCGAAATCCACCACTTTTACATCGTTCTGCTGAGACGTGATCATAATGTTTGCCGGTTTAAGATCCCTGTGAATGATCCCTGCATGATGAGCCGCTTCCAGCGCCTCGGAAACCTGGGAACCATACCGAAGCGCCTGATCCAGAGGCAGGCTGGGCTGCTCCTGTAAAATGGCTTGTAACGCAATGCCGTCTATATACTCCATGATTATTGAACACTCATTTTCCATCATGATAATATCGTAGATGGCAATGATATATCTATGAGAGAGTTTCGCCGCAGCTCTCGCTTCAATCAACATCCGGTTTTTCATGGTCTCATTACGCGCCAAAGCAGGCGGCAAGACCTTCCAAGCCACCTCGCGGTTCAATTTCGTGTCATTCGCCAGATACACAACCCCCATGCCCCCCTCCCCGATCTTCCGGATGATCTTGTACCTTATATGGGGCTGGCTTTCCATATCTGTTGAAGGCGCCATTGCCGGAATCACACGAGTGGGCGCATTCAGATCTCCGGTTTCATGGGCTGCCAATTGTTCCGAGGTTCTCAGGCGTTCCTGGATATCCCTGTAATAATAATCAATTGCCATGACTTTTCCAAAGGTGTTCTTGGCTTTATCATAATCCCCCTTTGCCTGGTATGCGCACCCGATGTCATAGAAAACATCGATATTCTCCCTTGTGGGTTTCGCATCTTCCCCCAGACACTCGTTAAACCGATCCAGGGCAACGTCATAAATCTTCCTGGCAAAGAAACACTGACCCAGTTTCTGAAGCGCCTCTTTTCTGTATTCCTCGAGATCCGTAACTTGTTGAAACATTCGGATCGCTTCTTCATATCGCTCTGCCGCCTGGTATTGTTTTGCCAGTTTAAAAAGCGCGTCCTTGTCTTCTGGTTCTTTCTTGAGCAGGGATTCGTAATTCAAGATAGCCTGCTCTTTTTGATTGACCGATTCGAACAGATCCCCTGCTTTTTTGAACTGCCCTGCCCTTTCATAAAAATCCGCAGCCAGGATGAAATCCTTCAACTCTTCAAATAACGCGGCTGCATTCTCGTTCATCCCCGCTTTCCCATAACACTTTGCCGCCAGATTGAGCTCCCCGATCTCCTCATACATTTTCGCAGCCCTGTCGTATTTCCCTATAACCTCATAGTGCCTCGCAGCAGTCAGAATATCCCCTGTCAGATGCAGGGTGCTGGCAGCATTCTCAAAATCCCCTATCTCTTTGAATAATTCATACGCTTCGTCATACCGCTCTTCGCTCCGGTATATTTCCGCTGCCTTCTGCTTGTCTCCAGCCCTGGTATAGCACTCGGCAGCCTTGATCTTGCAGTCCAGAGAAGTGAACCGATGAAGACTTTTATCATCCATTGCCACGTAAAGCATCTTCTGCCGTTCCCCGGTGAAACAGGTTAAAATCTTTCCCTCGAAAAGTGACGTATATACCCTTGCCCCTTCCATGTTGATTAACGATAAATCATGACTTCCCGCAATGATGATCGCCTCCCTGCCTGGGTAAAGCCTGATGTGCCGGATCTGCTCTTCCCTTTCCACTTCCCAGATCTTTTCAAACTCCAGGGTGCAATGGATGATCTTGTTCGCTCCCCATGCAGCGATGAAATGATTCCCTTCAGGCGTAAACTCTACGCTGTGTATGCGCCCCCCAAACGAATGATGCGCTTTTTCCCCGCCTTCCAGGTCAAACAGGTAAACACTGCCGCCCATGGTTCCCACAAGCAGCCTGTCTCCGGAAGCGGATAAATCTATTGTCCAGGGCTTGAAGTCCACTTTCCTCACCCATTTTTCCTCCCCCTTCAGGTCCAAACAATACACTTCATCCCCCATGGCCGTAACCAGGCCCGAATTATCCGATAGAAATTGAACCGCCTTGGGCGGTTCCTGAACCTGTTTTTCCCATAACAAATCCTTCTGATCGGTCAGAAGCATCAGGTAGTTGTCCTTGCCCCCAGCTGTCCCTTCAGCCCCGATGGCGATGTATTTCCCATCCCCAGTTATGGCGATCACCCGGGGATTTCCCTGGCCGCTGACCAGAAATTTCCACTTGGGAAATCCATCTGTTGTCAGGAAATTGATGATACGATCCACCATGCAAAGAACCATGCCTGATCCGTCGGGTACTATCGCTCCGCATTGAATATTCTGCTTGAATTCCCTGGTGTCCAGCTTCTCAAGGATCACGAGTTTTTCATAAATTTCCGCAGCCTCGCGATCCCTGCCAGGCAGCTTTTCCAAAGCCTTCGCAGCCTGATCCAGCCTTCCCGCCTCAAGGTGGATTTGTGCCAGGGATTCATAATCCTCCGCCTTTTCAAATAAATCCAGCGCCTTGTCCGTCATCCCCAGCCGCATATACACCTCGGCTGCGTGGCTGAACTGACCGTTCATCTCATATAGAGTTGCAGCAACCTGAAATTCTTCCCTTCCCATGCACTCCGCAGCAGCGGCTTCCCAATCCCCACGCGCCTGGTACACGGCAACCAGTTGTTCCCAATTGCGGGTTTCGCGATATAGAGAAACCGCTTTTTCATAATTCCCAGATTCCAGATATAACCTGGCTGCCGGATTCTTCTGTCCCATCGCCTCCAGCATCTCCGCAGCCTCGGCTTTCAGATTATGCTCCGACATCAAGCTTATTGCGCTTGCGACATCCCCTGCTGCTATCAGCTTCTTTGCAGCATTTTTAATATCTCCGGTCTTCCGGAAATATTCCAGCGCAGCCTCGCTTTTCCCAGCCTTGAGCGCAGCCTCTGCCGCTTTCTCATACTTTTGCCCAAGGCCATACTGGTCCATCGCGCCGGAAAAGTCGCCCAGATCATATAGCATGTCCCCTGCGCGCTCCGGATCCTTTGCCTTGCGATACCAATGAAGGGCTTTTTGCTTCAGCCCCTTCTCCGCAAGCCTGTCCGCATATTTTTTATAAAGCCGCTCCAACATTTTCCTTGTTCCCAACTAGTCCCATCCAATACCTGATGTCTTCCTCAGTCAGTTCCATTGAGGCAAAAGACTGTTTTTCGCTGTACGATAAAATACTCAAAGCCTCTTCCAGCGTGATTTCTCCCTGGAGAGACTTGATAAAACCCGCCTCACGAAGGGAGAGATAGATTTTCGTGTTCTGGGCAAGTTTCCGGATCGCTGATGTGCTTTGATTCGCCAGAAACGCATTTCGAATCTCGTCATTCACTGTTAAAATTTCAAAAATCCCGGTCCGCCCAGAATATCCCGACTGCTGGCAGAAGGCGCAACCCGTTCCCCTGAAAAATTCCCAGTTGTCAGGATCGAAATTCTTCAAATTGTAATGCTTGAACAGATCCCTGTCAGGTCGGAAAGGCTTCCTGCACTGGCTGCAGATTTTTTGCACCAGGCGCTGGGCTATGGACGCAACCCCTGTGCTCGATAGCAGGTATTTCCTCATACCCATGTCCATCAATCGCAGAATCGCGCCGAACGCATCCTCAGTGTGAATGGTGGAAAAGACCTTGTGCCCTGTTAACGCAGCATCCACCGCAGCGCGCGCCGACTCTTCGTCATTGATCTCTCCCAGCACAATCACATCCGCATCCTGGTGCAGCATCGCCTTCACAATCTCTCCGATGTTGCCCCGCTCATGACCCCTTAATTGACACTGGGCAACGCCTTCAATGCTGTACTCCACAGGCGATTCCACTGTGCAGATCTTGAGCGAGTCCTGGTTCAGATAATTCAAACACGCATAAAGCGACGTGGTTTTCCCGGATCCTGTGGGTCCCGCAAAAAGCATCAATCCGGCTGGCGAGTCCAGGATCTGCTTGAACGTCGTAAGCGCCCTCGGCAGCATGCCCAGGTCTTCCAGATTCTTGATTCCGATCTCCTTTGTCAGAGACCGGATCGTAATTGCCATCCCCAAAACAGTGGGATAAATCGAAACGCGCAAATCAATGTTCTTGTCCTGGAACTTCACATAAATATGCCCGTCCGCCGCCGTCGCAACATCGCTGGTTTGTATCTTCGATAATATCTTGATCCTGCGGAACACACCCTCTGCCACGCTCTTCGGCAGATCCGTGTCAAATACCAGGTTCCCATCCACCCTGTGCCGCACCCGCAGTTTGCTGTACATGTAATCAATATGAATATCGCTTGCATGTTGCGAAAACGCATTGGACATAATATAATCTACAATCGAAACCGCCTGGGACACGGAACTCATGACCGACATTGCCGAATCAAGATCATAACGCTGAAAATTGGTATTGACCGCCCCTTCCTCAGTCGCCATCCTGCCGGTCTGCGTTAATAAGGCGCGTTCATCCATCACCTCGCTCAGCGTCCGCGCAATCAGGGATTTCGGGCCTACTGCCAGGTCGGGCTTCCCCTTCACCAGCCCATTGAGCGCCCTGAGCATATCCCTGTCGAATGGATCATGCACAACCACAGTGGTGATATCTTCATTTTTGAATAGAGGCAGAACATTATACTGTTTCAGAAAAGCGGATGGAAACCTCTGGAAAACCATCCGGTCGATGAGCCGTTTGTTCGGAACGATATAAGGCAGATCCGCCTGCATGCTGATCGCGCGCGCCAGATGTTCCTCCGTGATTTTCCCCGTGTCCAGGAGATAATCCCCCAGCCGTTTCCCCGAGGCTTTGTGCGCCTCCAGCGCTGCTGTAAGATCCGCCTCAGAAAGATAACCATTATCCGCCAGGATCTCTCCCAGCGGCTGATGCAGTTCATATTTCCGGGATACCTCCCGCAGATTCGCTGTGGTCACATATCCCAGTTCAACGAGGATTTGTCCCAGCCGTTTCTTCTCCATCGAATCCATCTGCACCTGGAGAGCGTGCTCCAGCTCATGGCGCGTGATCATGTTTTCCTTTAACAGCACTTCCCCCAGCTGTTTGCTCGATTGCGCATCCCGTCCTATTTCCATTTTCATCTCCCTGCTATCAAAGATAATAGTTTATCCACAGACTTGTCCGCCTTTGGAGGATTTCGCCGATTACGCAGATAAAAAAATATATTGTCATTAAAAGATTTCAAATCTGTGTAATCTGTGTAATCTGCGGACGATTCTCTAGACTCTTCTCCTCATGTAGATTCTATTCCAAAATGATTCCCTTGCCAATCTTTTTCACCCGCACAATGAATCATTCCCTGAATTCCCAACCTCCTTTTGTCCGGTTTTTAATAAGTCCATAAATGAAATACCACCCCGCAGTCAACTGAAAATAAGGCATTTAAGGTATTTTTTGAATATTGAGCCAGGATGCCAGCCCGAAAAAAATGTCAAGAAACAAACATTTCCCCGCGAATCACGCGAAACAGCGCGAATTTATATTCACAATCAACTAACCACTAACCACTACACCCTCCATCTCACCTTTTGAAGACATCCCAGTTGTTTTCATACCCATCCGGATCGTCAATCGGGATTCGAAATCTCCTCATGGCGGTTTCATTGACTTTCCTTTCCCTTGTTTTTAGCCAGTATTGGTGCTGCCATTTGATATATTTGGCTACATCCTTGGCCGGCACGATGAAGAATTTTGGCAATATACCTGGATCTTGAAGAAAGACGAAACAATAGAAGAGATTTTTATCGGTGATGGTCTCGTGCTTCTCACCCATCGGCCAGGAATAGAATTTCTCATCACCGAATAATCTTTCATGCTTGGGTGGCCTCCGTGTTGTCTTCACTTCAACTTTGTATAATCTGTCCAGCTCCTGATTGGTAACCAGGATATCCACGCCTTTGGTCATGGAAAGTGTGAGAGTAGCAATAATGCCACGCTGTGTGAGCTGGGCAAGAACATAATACTCCCCAGCAAGACCAATCTGCGTGTGATCTATTTTATCCATCTTCATTTTTCTTATATCTTTCGTATATCTCATATGCTTTGGCCTCTCCGACCTCGTAAGATTGGTTCCATTAGGACCAGCATTCTTCTTGCCTGTTGAGTATCTATTTTCTCGTGTATAAACTTGTCATATACATCTCTTACCTCTTCGGGCAAAGAGGAACGTTTCAATACACCGCAGTTGCTTTCAACTGTCCACTCATTGAACTTTTGGAGAACCTTACGAATCAAAGCAAAACCCCGTTTCTGGAATTTTTTACCTATCGATTCAAAGGTCTCTTCAGGTCGGAGCTGCATATGACAGTATTCACTCAGTTCTTTCCATTTCTTGTTTAGATACGCTGTGTCTACAAAAGTGATCTCAGGCAAACCAGGCGTGATGGAGACAACTAACTTGGTGAACTCGATTGTCTTACGATAGAAGCGATCAGTTTCACTCATCATGGCAAATATACCCTTGATGCTGCGGCAGCGTTTCTCATCGTCTTTAGTGAAATCACATTCCTTGAGAAGATAGAGAAGTTCGAATAAATATCTCTCAATAGCCGCTCGTAGCTCTACTGCAGCATATACAAGAACACTGTCGAGTTCTTGACCTCCATCAAACTCTAACCACTTCTTGACTTGGACAATATGCCAATCGAACGTTACAAAACGTGGCACTTCAAGGAAGGAAACGTTCATTTGAGAAACCTCACTATCAGGAGTCAAACGTAGTGGACAACATGTTTCCAACCGATGCTTCAAAACCACTTCATTTTACAATCAGATGCTTACTTATAATTAGACACCCCCGATGGGTCGGTTGGAATGACCTTTAAAATACTCTACCAACTTCAGTACCTGTCTTGTATACTCTGTGAAAAAAGTAAGATTCAAATAGATTGCCTCGCGGCGAATGCATGATTGTATATCGGGATGTCCTGCAGAGTTGCGGATGCGCCTGATTAACTCAAAGCCGCTTATAAGATCACTACGCACGACTTCGACAAGATCTGCTGGTAACTGTTTAGCTTTTATCATATCCTCCAAGCTTTCACGAAGATTGTTAAACTTAGAGTATATATTCCACCTGGAAGATTGAGTGAACGCTTTTTTCTTCGAGGGATCTGATATCGCAGATTCGAATATCTCGTGGAGAATGAGAATAATCTGCTCAGATGCACATCCAAGCATTACGGCAGATGCCTTGAAGCATCCCATGTTGAATGTATAAACGGCTTCTTTGAGATATTCTAAAACAATGCTATCAGCGTTAGGATTGATTCTGCTGAATTCTTTGAGGAATCCATCTGGATCATATGGCCGAGGTCCATGTTGTTTTAGAATGCTCTCTCCGTATTCCGTGATTTTATAAAAAGGCCAGTTCGGATTCATGTCATCGTGACCGAAAACAAGGATACCTTGCACTAACAGCATCCAGAATAATTGACGGACGATTTCGGGTACCCGTTTGAAATCTTGTCCATCGAGATCATAGCTGGGTCCACCAATTCGGGTAATACTATTTGTGGGGCCAGAATAAAGCCCATGTTTCTTGGCCAACTCGACTACACCCTTGACAGCAAATACATACTGGCTTTCGAAGTTCTCTGCCAAATACTCAAGAAGCAGAGACCTTATCTCTTGGTATGGAAAGTCGCCACTCATAATCCATCATTCCTTTCATGTTCTTTGTTTAAGATTGCATCCGCCAACTAATGGGTAAAGGCCATTAGTTTCAACTCATAAAATAAATGGTTGAGCAACCGCTTGGCAGAAGTCAAGATCAATAGGATTTTCTTTTTGGAAATTATGGGAAGATCCTGACCCGCCCCGGCTTCCAATATTTAAGAAGATTTAGAAATAAGGGCATCGATCTTTTATGGACGGCGATGAAAATTACAAGAAGCAAGAAAATCAGTAAAGAATTTTGAAAGGTTTAGAAGGGTCTTATGATTAGGGCACATCCAGCCAAACAAACTCTTACCGGTTCGATGACTACATTTCTATTCAAATGTGCGAAAGATTTTATATGTTATCAATTAACCATGAATTATAATCATTTTATTTGACTTGTGCCAGATGAACGAAATTTATCTCAAACATGAACATCTTTATGCCAAAGAAAAAATTTCCACTAAAGCCTATATTATTCTAATAATTCAATACACATGCAAGCAAGCCTTGATATCATCTATAGAGGACCAATATTCTTTCTTAACCAACGAAGAGCACATATCATGGAGAGCCTCGATATGATTCAGCCAACGCTCTATCAATGTGTAGTCCTTTAAAGACCATGGGATATCTTGAGATAATCCAAAGCACCAACTATCATTGAGGACATTCTCCGTTGCACCAAGAACAATCCCGTGTTTTTCTGGAAACCTAGCATAGAAAGAGCCACCGAGAACTGTAAGCACCTCGGGTTCTATGCTATTCAAATAGGGCAAAAGGCCTTCAAGTATCTTGATCTGAGAATCCAAACCATCCTGACTCACATTGGGAATGAATAGTATCATACCTATTGTAACATCAACATATTCGGATAGTAACTTTACAGCGTTAATTATATGTTCTGTGGTTATGCCTTTGTTTAATTGAGTCAGCATGCAATCGTCTAGTGCTTCTGCCCCGATAAATACATCAGTACATCCTGATCTCTGAAGAATTCTAGCGATTCTCGAATCAATCCATGGCTCAGCCCTTAACATCAGGTTGTATGGAATTGTACCACATGTCTTTTGAATACTATGTACTGTGGCAATGAGGTGAGCTTGCGTGTAACAATCTTGAGTTAAAACGATGTCTTCAACGGTTGGACGTAACTTTTGGATCGAGAGAAGGTCTATGGCGACATCATTTACAGCTCTGAACGAAATAGCGCCCTGAGCGCGCGCAGGGTAGTCACAAAAATTGCATTTGCCATAGTAGCAGCCTTTGCCAGAATAAACAGTAACAAAGTTCTCCAAATTGATCAATGAATAGTTAGGGCTAATACTCGGTGCCGATAACGCCTTAAGAATATGCCCTCTAGTGCGGGGGGCATTTTTCGGTAGTTCCTTCACCAGAGACATTGTTTGCTCTATCAGTGCTGAAACATCATAACCTATCAATATATAATCGAAAAAACTAGAAACGAAAAGTATTTGCTCTTCTTTCAAACCAGCAAGTGCATTGCCGCCAATAGCAGTAATTGTATTCCCCCGCATCCTAAGAACGTGACTTAGGCGTGCATGAAACACAAGATCGGGTGAAAAAAGCGCAGAAAAAAAAACGATTTCGGTCGGTTCATCTATCTCTGGTAAATAATCGTCCATCCAACATCCTTCTTTAATACTGTCTGGGTTCATCCAGCTAATAGAATCGCAGCTTGTATAGAGTTCCTCTGGAGCATCATAATATGATATCGTGCCACTGAGATCGTATAAGTTCACTTGCATACCACTCTTTACAAGTGCAGTATATATATAAACAAGGCTGGCCTGAGTCATGCCTTTGTTTGATGTCAATGATGTTACCAAGGAACACAGTTTCATAATCGGTCCCTCACTATACGAATTCGTTTTTCGCTGAGCATTGAACAGTGCCAGGATGAAATCTCTTCACCCGGCATTAGTATCGGAATGCCCGGTGGACAGGCCCCCACTAAATCTGCGGAGACCCTTCCGATTTCCTGTTCACTCAGGAGTATGGTTTGTGAATGAGATCTTAGAGCATCGAGTGGTCGCATGACGATATTTGGTTTAACATAGCAGAATAATTTGCTTGGCTGATTGACAAGATCGATGATGGCTTTTTGAAAATTTTCTCTAAATGATGCAAATGAAGTAGACGACTCCTGTGGGGATACAAAATAGATCAGCCCACGAGTGTCCACATGCTCGTAATCAAATCCACGATTGTACATGATATCGGCTAATTCGGCAGGACAGCCACGTCGTGGAATAAAATGTACGACAAGGGGTTCTTGGCATTCTATGGGTATTGAAGATATGCTTTCATGTTGAAAGGTTCTTGTCTCGTCACGTAGCTCGTTTACAAACACAACAAGATCTATAGCATGTGAAAGGGCAGCATCTGTAAAGTGTCTCATGATACACATTTCGGTGCTTGCTAGAACCAAATTGGACGGGCTCGTTGATCTGAATATTTTGGCGCACTGTTTGATTAGGCCGAAATCCAAGACGGATTCTTTGGGTACATGCAGAAGAGATGCAGGCACAAGAGATCCAACTCGTTTGTGAAGAGAATGGAAAACCAGGTCAGCTCCATGTTGTATCGCAGACTTCGGGAATGCCTTCCAACCAATCCAATGTGCTCCGAGAGATTCATCAACGATAAGTTTGGTCTTATACTTCTTGCATATTTTCGCAATTGTTGCAATATCACTGCAGTGGCCTTCGTATGATGGATTCGATAATACAACACCCGTTATAGATGGATCGTCAATTAGAGCCTTTTCCACTTGAGCCGCATCATATATGAACCAAGGGGATTCTGGGCAGATCCATTGCAAATTAGCATCAATCATAATAAGAGCTGACAACACGGATTGATGAATGTTGCGTGCAACTAGGATATTATCATTATGAGAAAAGGCTGCATGTAGCCCCGCGATTACAGCATAGGAAGTTCCACCCGGGAAATAATACGTCATCGCTGTATCGTAATATGAAGCGGCTACACTTTCTGATTCTTCCCATACATCCTTCGGAATGTAAGGTGTATCGATGAACTCAACACCTTGTGTAGAAAGGTTATTGAGAAACTCTGGCAATGATGAATTATTGCGGTGGGCAGGAGTAGTGAGCCTTATCAAATGAACATCACCAAGCTCATTAGAAAGAAATTCTGAGATAGGCCAATACTTTCTCATTTTAACTAACCCTGAACAATTTTTGATACATTAGATATTGGCCGCAATAGACTGGGTATAGAAATACCACATCGCAATGCCGCAATTATGCCAGCGGCTTCAAGATAATTCTTTGCAAGGTAATAATTTCTCATGCCCAAATCCTTATGAGATACCTTGTGTAAGGTGGTATTTCCTTCAATACCGATTACGGTTATCCCAATTGCGGTTGAGGCAAGTGTTGGAATATTCCCAATTGCGCGTGCAGGTACAACCACTGCCAACAAATCATTCACTCTAATATCTGAAGGCAACGCAGCTTCTATCGGAATTGCCTGTGGGGCTTTGCTGAGTCCCTGAAGGACACAGCCAATAGCGGTAACTGTTACCAACTCTGCCGCTTCTCTGGGATCATATTCAGAGTAATGATGTTCTATGTCACCATAGAACTCCCCCCACATTGGAGCATGGGCCGAGGGAACTCCGAAATTCCGGGCTACGGTGTGTGAAAGCAAGGCCTCAACGCCACCATGAGGATTAGGTGCATGGCCTTGTACATATTCGGTTATATCAGGGAGATCCAGAA
>Ga0315277_10005913_pt1 | contig 16079 bp, 16 predicted proteins | sample YL17G05_15_MG_FD_203695 | JGI IMG/M metagenome (GOLD analysis project Ga0315277, IMG submission 203695) | Sediment microbial communities from Yellowstone Lake, YNP, Wyoming, USA - YL17G05_15 | ecosystem: Environmental > Aquatic > Freshwater > Lake > Sediment | place: USA: Wyoming | collected...
CTGGTATGGGTTTCCACTGGCATGGCTCATCCGGATGATAGTGGCCCCACAATTCTTCCCCTACACGGTCAACATGGGGAACATGATCCTGGACATAGTATTCTGGGCTGTGATCATCGGCTTGATTCTCGGTTTGGTGAAAAGGATCAGGTGACCGGAGCAGGTACAGACCGCAACAGTCAACTAATCGAGAGTGGAGGAACCTCCCTCTTCTCCTACACGTTTTAATTGTAGCGCTCGCGATCACTGTGTAAAGCCAATTAGGGCGCAGCCGAACGCGCTTATTACGGGTCATAGTGATCCAGGAAAGTCTCTTGTTGTCCTTGATCCTCCTGATACTCCCGTAATCTCTTTAGAGATTCTGACAAATAGATAAAGGCAGGATGGCTGATGCAGAGCTACTGGTCCGTCATAGTGATTTTCCTTGGGGCCAGCTTGATTCCAATCTTGCTGCTGTGGCTCAGCACTACTTTCGTTAGACGCATGGATTCCGGACTTTACTGGGTGGCTGTCTGGATTCCCATGGGATGGCTGGTCTCATTGCCGCTAATGGTGCATATTTTGGCTGGCTTCGTTGAACCTGATCAGATCCATTTTCTGAGTTGGCAGGATTATTGGGTGCTGTGGGGCTTCGCGTTCTTAATGCTTCTGATAGGCTTTACGCCTCAGTTGAGGCCTCAAAGTAGAACAGATAGGTTGAACTTGTTCATGTTCAGTCTGAGCTGGATGGGGATCATGTGTTTCATCAATTTCCTATGGATGAGCTTTATGATATTCTTGAAGAGTTTCGCTCAAAGCTAGTGGCAGCATTCGTTAATCACGCGCTGTTGCAGATAAAGAGATGAAACAGGAGCACCGCCTAGTTTCTTATACCAAGCATCAGGTAACTCTCACACATGACATCAGATGAAGAGTTGAGAATCAAAGCCCGAAAAAGACCCTAGGAGAAAGCCAGCTTCTACACACACTTGGGAATATACACCATAGTGAATCTATTCCTAATAGCGATTTGGTGGTTTACAGGTGGACCCAGGGTCATCCCATGGTTCATATTCATCCTGTTCGGATGGGGAATAGGCTTGGCTTCACATCTGCTCAGCGTATACAGGGGCGAAGGATTCATCGATAAGATGGCAGAGAGAGAGTACGAGAAACTAAAGAAGCAAGAGGATTAGCAGGACAAACCAACTTCATTCGCTTTCATACCAAGTGAGCACGGCATCTACTGAACGAGCTGCTCCGAACATTGTATCTAGGGTCTTATCCGTCAAAGACATCAGATCTCGAGTGGAAGGGCTATTGAATGAAATGGTTTCAACGAGAGAAAGTCTACAGGGAATTTCTCATTGGAGACGGGCGCAAGGTAATTCTCAGGTCTCCCAAGATGGGCGATCTAAAAGATCTTCTGGTTTTCATCAATTCACTAGTCGATGAGAAAGCGGACATACCGCTTGATGTTCGACTGACGCGGCAAGAGGAAGCGGAATGGCTCAGAAGCTTGCTGTCAGAAGCTAAGAAGGGTTGCTCGATCTCCATTGTAGCGGAAATTGACGGAGAGATCATTGGTAATGCATCAGTCCACCGAGGAATTGGAAGAAGGAGCCATGTAGGCACCCTTGACATAGCAGTTACGAAGGCCCTTCGCAACATGGGCATTGGAACGGCAATGATCAAGACATTTATCGAAGAATCAAGGGGTATTGGGTTAAGGTCCCTGCATTTGAGCATCTTCGATTCGAACATAAGTGCCAAATGTCTGTACAGCAAGATCGGCTTCAGGGAAGTGGGGAGATGGCCGAGGGCCATTCGGAAAGGCGAATGCTATGTGGATGAAATCTGCATGGCCTTGGAACTGTAATCTAGTAATCTGACGCGGAGCGCACAGGACTTTTCCTTTGAGCTGATAACAACATAGCGCGCGCTGCTTCATATCAAAATGTAGCCTTTTTTCTGGAGTTCTTGTATCTGCGGCTTCAGCTGTTCATGTTTGTCAATCAGTTCTTGCGGCACAGGCTTGTTATTCTTGACCGAATAGTCATAGATTGCATCTTTGAGAGCGTCTATTGCCAACATTGAGCAATGGATCTTGGGCTCCGGCAACCCACCCAAGGCAACTAAAACGTCTTGCTTTGTGATCTCTATAGTTTCATTCACGGTCTTGTCCTTAGCCATCTCCGTTAGTACGCTGCCACACGCAATTGAGGCTGCGCAGCCTTGAGTCTTGTACTTCACATCCATAATTCTGTTGTCTGTCACCTTGATCCAGAACTTTGTGATATCCCCGCAGAAGTCGTTCATGTAGATTCCGACACCGTCCGCGTTAGTTATCTCGCCGACATTTCTCGGATTTCGACTATGATCAAGGACTTTTTCATTGTACATGTCTACTCACAGAATCACGGGGCAGTCGATAAATACATTCCTCATGTCCTGATATTCCTCATCTCTAGCCCTCCATCCTGAAAGGGCTGGCCAGCCCTGTGATATCTCGTTTCTTGATGTTGTTAGCCAGCAGAACTTGTTTACTGGACTGCACTCGTGCCGAATTGGGCTATATCGATCTGTTGGAACGGTCGAAAGAGCCTATGGATGAAGCGGTGCCGAGCCCCCATTTAGACTCAGAACACGACGACACGTAATTCCATCAACATGATAGCGCGCGTCGGGCATTAGCCCAGACTATCCAGTCTTCATAGCCCCCTTTTGAAAAGAGCGCGCGCCAGAGTGCCCCTTTCTGCGTCCTAGCCTCTTCCTCTTCTTCTGGGTCTTCTGTTTCAATACTTGGTTCTCTTCGTAGAGACATCTCATTTCAGGTTCAGAATAGGTCGTTCTGGTTTGCCTCTGTATTTGAACGAACTCCGACAGAAGAGTGAGAAACGTCTCTGAAGGCTGGGACTTCAACAACCTCTGCAGCTTTGTAATGATGCCATGTTCTGACCTGAAGATATGGACAGTGACTTCTGGATCATAGCTTAGATGGTGTCGTTGAACTACTCTGTACCGGGTTCTTCTTCTCAAGATCGACCCCTCAATCGCAAGCTCGAAGCACTCTCGAGTGAAAAACAGGACATCGGTCAACACCTTCGCGCGGGCTTAAAGCAGTCTAAGCGGGTGATTTCAAGACTGGGGCTTTTCGACGACTTCGAAGGATTTCTGCTTGGAAACATATTCCGTTCTTGGAGGGCTGAAGACGTCCAGAAAGAGTCCATTCTGAGATCCGATTATCCTGACCTCATGTTCCTCATTAGGTTCTATCCTGTAGACCATTCCTTTATGCACAATTTCAGTCTTCTTTCCGGATACGAATTCTGCTTGCCCACTAAGGCAGATGCCCATCTGCTCATGAGGATGATTATGTGGCGGGACTCTTTTTCCGGCTGGGATCTCAATGAGAAAGAAGGTCATGTATTTGCCGTTGAGCAGCACGCGCGCGGGCACATCTTGAAAGAACTCGTATCTGAGCTGTTTTTCATAGTCTAAGATATCCATGCTTGACACCAAGGGTCGCTATGAGAACGAATGTTGAGGTTGTTCTGGTGAGGCGATATATGTTTGCTGCATGTCATGTGGACAATACTGAAGGTCGTTTTGGTGCCATCTCTTCCAGCGTATTCAGGGTCGTGTTTCTTCTATGTTCGGTGGGCGTGTGTCTATCAGGGCTTTACAACGGAGCTTTGGGCGTACCAGTGAATTGGCGACAAAGCTTAGACTAATCAATGAAAAAATTTGCATCACCATTAGGCTTATTAAATCGGTAATATCAACTCACACAAGGAGGAATAGCACATTTGGGAGAGATGTTCTGCGTCAAGTGCAAGAAGAAGGTTACAGTTGAGGACAGTTGCGTCAAAAGGGAGCTAACAGTCAAGGGACGACCAATTCTGAAAGCTGTCTGCCCGGTCTGCAGCACCAGAATGACCAAGTTCACAAAGTGATAACCTATCCGTCCTCCACTATCCACATGATTGTGCGACTTGGAATCAGATCCGAGTACTCCTAGAGGATTTTCTCTAGGATCCAACCTTTTGAACCACACGCCGTATGACCCAGTTGAACGTCACCGTCTTTTGGAGAGGTGGGTGTCCAGAACAGTAAATGGACATTTTGAGAGAAAATACTGGCGGTTCAGAGCTGATAGATGGTACGGAGGCGTGGCAACAGCAGATTGTGTGGGGTGTGGATTGTCCTGCCGATTCTGCTGGGCAAATGAGAATTCGTTTTACAATTCAGATTCAACAGGCTTCTACCAAAGCCCTCAAGAAGTCGCCGCAAGACTCGGATCAACGGCATCAGCAAAAGGCTACAATCAAGCCAGAGTAAGTGGCGGAGAGCCCACGATCAGCATGCCACACCTGCTGCAGCTACTGGAACGTCTCAGGTATAACAAATCTCTCAACTTTATTCTTGAGACGAACGGCATTCTATTAGGAAATGATCGCAACTTTTCAAGGGCGCTCTCAGACTTCAGATTCCTTCATGTCCGAGTCTCACTCAAAGGATGCAATGAAGATGACTTTGAAAAGCTGACAGGGGCCTCTTCCCAGGGGTTTGAGCTCCAACTGCAATCGTTGAAGAATCTGGTTGATGATGGAGTCAGTTGTCATGCAGCAGTGATGACATCCTTCTCTTCCCGCGACTCTTTTCTGCAGTTGGCTAATCGACTTTCGAGTATCGATCCTAGACTCGCAAGAGATCTTGAAACTGAGGAGGTCATAATGTACCCCAGAGTTGCCAAGAAACTAAGGGCGTTCGGCCTGCGGCCTTGTTCCGAGCATAGGCCAGACAATGTGCCGGAAAGACTGGTCTAGGCGTCTTTGAAGACTGCGCCCTTGTCAGCTGAGGTAACGAGTTTTGAGTATCGATACAGGTACCCACGTTTTGTCTTTGGCTCGGGTGGCTTCCAAGACTTCAACCGCTTCTGCAGTTCATCTCTTGGGACCTCAAGCTCCAGCTTCCTCAAGGTGCCATCGAATGAAATAATGTCACCGTCTTTCACGAGGGCTATGGGTCCGCCTTCAACTGCTTCTGGCGAGACATGCCCGATGCATGGGCCCCTAGTTGCTCCAGAGAATCTTCCGTCAGTTGCAAGTGCCAAAGACTCTCCAAGACCCATCCCAGCAATCATGGCTGTGGCCATCAGCATCTCTCTCATGCCAGGTCCGCCCTTAGGCCCTTCGTATCTGATGATTATGAAGTCTCCTGCATTGATGGCTCCTTTCCTGAGTGCCGCGATGACTTCTTCCTCGCTGTTGAAGACTCTGGCCGGACCTCTGAATTTGTACATCTTAGAGGTTACGGCAGCGATCTTCAGAACCGCTCCGTCAGGTGCCAAGCTTCCGCGAAGAATAGCCAATCCTCCTTCTTTGTGGACTGGATTGCTTCGCGGCCTAATGACCTCAGGATTGAAAACCCTAGCCTGGTCAATTATCTCTTTGATGGTTTTTCCGCAGACTGTCTTGAGGTCCGTGTGAAGTATGTCACTTAGTTCCTTCATTAAAGCTGGAACGCCTCCAGCGTTGTGGAGATCAATGATCTTGTAGACTCCGCTTGGAGACATGTTGCAGAGGTGGGGCGTCCTTCTGCTTATCTCATCAAAGAGTTCAAGCGGGAGGTTGATTCCAGCTTCGTTCGCTACAGCCTTCAAATGAAGGATCGTATTTGTCGAGCCGCCCAGTGCCATGTCCACAGTAATCGCATTTTCAAAAGCCTCTTGGGTCATGATCTGGCTGGGTTTGACATCCTTCTCGATAAGTGTCATGATCTGTTTGCCTATGTCGTGACAGAGGCGTGTCTTCGCAGCATCGACTGCAGGCGTCGTGCCCATGTAGGGTAGAGTCATTCCCAGAGCTTCCATCAATGCTTGTGTGGTTGTGGCCGTGTATAGTCCTCCGCAGGCACCAGGCCCGGTCAATGTGATGTCTTCAAGATATGCTGCTTCCTCAGCTGTCATCTTGCCGGCCTCAAGGAGTCCTGGAACCTCAAAAAGCTGCCCTACAGTGATATTCTGGCCTTGGTAGTATCCCCATGTGGGGCAGGCGGGCAGCATCGCTCCTCCAGGAACCATTATTGTCGGTATGTCCAGACGTGCCGCGGCCATCAACATGCCTGGGTTGATCTTGTCGCAAGTAGTTAGACAGACCATCGCATCGAACATGTGACCTTGAATCATTATCTCGATTGAATCAGCGATCAATTCTCTGCTGGGCAGAGACATTCTTAGCCCTTCGTGACCTTGGGCAATACCATCGCAGAGAGCGATTGTGTTGAATTCTATGGGGGTTCCTTGAGCCCCAAGGATGCCGCGCTTGACGTGCTGACTTAGAGTGTTCAGGTGTATGTGGCCTGGGACCAGTTCATTCCATGAGTTAACCACCGCAACTAGCGGTTTACTCATATCCTCCTCGGTAAAACCTGCACACTTGAACAAGGCACGATGAACGTACCGGTCCGGTCCTTCAATGACTTCTCTGCTTCTAAGTCTTGGTCGTGTCGACAGTGCCGATAACCTCGATTAAGGAACGTTCGTAAGAGTCCTAGTAGAATCTTAAACTTTGTCTATTTCGCATTTACAAGTGTTGTGGCACACGCTAAACAGAGTAGAACGGGTTGAGCAACGTCGCGCGCGCTAGTGCTCCTAAGCCGCTCTCTTATTCCTCACAAGTTAAATGGTTGAGTGTGTTGGTGATCTGCAACAAGGTAGATGTGTATGGACAAGGTTGTACATTTCGAAATACCCGCCGACAATCTTGCGCGGGCTAAGAAATTTTACAATACGGTATTCGGCTGGAAGATGAACGAAATCCCAGAGATGGAGTATGTTATGGTTGGAACAGTAGAGTCGGATGAAGACGGAATGCCGAAGGAGACTGGAGCCATAAACGGCGGAATGCTGGAACGACAGGACCCGGTCAAATCCCCAGTCATCACAATAAACGTAAAGAACATTGACCAAGCGGCTGAGGCGATTGAGAAGAACGGCGGTAAATTAGTCCGGCCGAAAATGGCAGTCGGCGATATGGGTTACGCAGCTTACTTCAAGGACACTGAAGGAAATGTAATCGGGCTCTGGCAAAACCCCTAGCTTTTCTTTGACTAGCGCTCGTCCGTCGAGGTCTTGCGCACACGCACGATCTAGCGCGCGCTAGCACATTCCGTTCGAAAAGACAGTTAGAGACGTATCTGTCTATTACTTCAGCTATCTCAGCCAAATGGCCAGAAAGAATTGTTGCCCTCTCTTCTTCCGCGACTGTCCTTGCTGCTCTCTCAAGGAAATAGTCGTAGTTGAAGTACTTGTTTTCGAGTTTCCATGTGTCGGTTTTCTTTCCGGTTTCACATGACTGATAGGAAGACAATTGATCTAAAAAGAAATTCTTTCAATAATCAGAGGCGACGAATACTCGGAATTTGTTTCATTAATCCCATTGAACATAGTCGCACATTGATTAGTTAGCTGCGATCAAGAGTGCACCATAAACTATTAGAGTTCCGATAGCGCGCGCGCATTGAACTCAACGCAAAAGCAATGTTCGAAAGTGTGATTTTATAAGACACGCGGAGTGACTCATTCGCAGAGAAGTGATATGGAGTTGAATGGTGAAAGAAGGATTTACTGGCTTCTTGCAGTAGTTATCATAGCATTGATTGCTCTCAATGGTTTTCTGGTTTACCGGACATCGACATGCAACCCTCCATATCCGTTACCCGCCTACACGCAACTCGGAGAAGAAACCAAGTCTGCGAAAACGATAGTAGTCTCGGGCACCGGTAGTGTCTTTTCCAAACCAGATCTTGCTTACGTTACGATTGCGGTCCAAACACAGTCAAAGGACGCCCAAAGCGCACAGCAAGACAATGCTCGGAAGATGACCTCAACTATTGATACTCTGAAGTCAAAAGGCATCTCTGAGAATGACGTTCGTACTGTAGGCTACAGACTTGACCCTATGATGGATTATGAGTCGAAGCCTCCAGTCATCGTCGGTTATCTTGCAGTCAACACGATTCAAATAACTGTTCGTGATTTGAACAACGTTGGAAAGATCATTGACGCGACTGTAGGCGCAGGAGCTAATGTCGTGCAGAATATACAGTTCGCTATCTCCAAGGACCGTTTGAGCGGTCTACGAAATGAGGCCATAGTCTCGGCAATAGAGGATGCAAGAAAGAAAGCTGAGGCAACAAGCAAAAGCCTCGGGGTCGAACTGATAGGGCCGACCGAAGTAAGTATAACTCCAGGATATGAACCGGGCCCAATACTATACAAGGCTGAGAACGTTCAGACCCCAGTAACCCCCGGTGAGCTTGAGATCTCATCTACAGTTCAGGTGAGCTATCTCTTCAAATAGCTGGGAGCGCTCCAGCTGTCGCAAGCATCAAGATTTCCTAATCAGTTGCTCGGCGATTCCGTAACCAGTCAGGCCGTCGATTGAGTACCTGGCCATCGGCTCATATAGTATAGACAGCTTGTTTCCGCTCCCTTCGAAAGGAACCCTTGCCAATCGTAGCATTGTAGCGCTGACTTCATATGCGTTACCCATCTTGTCTCTGATTAGAACTTCCATTGATTTGGGATTTCCATCTTTATCATAATTGGTCCTAATATTCGATTCTATCAATGGGATGTTCTCACCGTTGATGTGGATATAGCCCGCATCTACAACACCTTGGTCGACAACTAGTTTGGCAACGTTTAGGGCCAACTTCTCTGAGAACTGGCAGGTTAGCCAGGTCCATTGTTTCGGCGCATTCCAGTCCCTTACACCCCAAGAGTGATCCCTCTCGCCAAGTCCGTCAATAGAGTACTCATTGGCCCCAACAACCAAGCGTCCTCTTGCTCTTCCGAACTGTTCTAAATGCTCTGAAGCGACATTTTTTGAGATCTCAGCTCTCAGACCGCTAACACACTCTCTGTAATCGAAGATCTTGTTCAATGACTCGAAATCCACTGAGAAGGACACGTTTTCTTGGGTGAGAGCTTCTGCTGAGTATTTGTTCATGGATCCAGAGAAGCTCAGTCTCCAGTGTTTCTCGGGGACCAGCCTTTCAAACTGCAGGTTCTTCACTTTCAGGTCAGTATTGTCGTAGGCGTCTTTGTCTTTCATGCCTACCATTGATCCGTCCGCCAACATGAAGAAGCAGAACATGTTTTTCTCGTTACTGTTAGGCTTCAAGCCTATCCTCATGAACGCGCAGATATCATTCTGCTTGTCATAGAAGTTGAAGTAGAAGCTTTCACTCCAGTCTGCATGACTTCCAAATTCATGAATAGTGTCAGTATCCATTTTTCACTTCTCCATCAGGAAGACGACTACCTCGTTGCCGTCAATTGTTACCCGCTGTCCAGTTTTGAATATTTCTTTAGCGCGCGCCCCCTTGGCATTTTTCAAGATTTACCATCCAATAAATCGTAACGCTGCGCCGCAATAAATCCTGTGAGATCCATCATCAAGCAGATCGATGGAGGTGAAAAACTAATGGCATAGCGCGCGTCAGTCCAGTCCAATAGCCAAGAATAACTGGCAGCCAAATGAAGAGCCCACTCAAACCGATGGCGTGTTCATCAGGGGCTGGTGGACCAAAAGTGGAAACGAACCAAACAACTGCCAAGATGCGTGCGTGCCAGCTTAACGGGTGTAACACAATTATCACGATTTTGGTGACAGAGCATTTATCTGAGCTTACTTCATTACTTCCTTGAGGTAATGATTTCTGCATGGAGCTCATTGGCAGTTCAAAGCTGACCGGAAAGTTTCAGGCGACCATTCCAAAATCGGTTAGAGGAATTCTGAAACTGGATGCTGGTGACTTGTTGGTTTTCGTCAGAGATCATGATCAGATCGTGGTAAAGAGAGGCAAGGTTAAGGTCGACCTATAAGTCCAAGGAGGGCGAGTTGAAGTGCCCCGATCTGTAGCAGTCAAAATCAAGGCGCAAACTCAGAATACGGAATCGTATGGTGCCATCAGAACCAGCAGCAGCCCATGCTATAATGCATGCATACCATGCGAAATGCGTGAGATACTGGATAAAGGAAGAGATTCTTTCAAGGACACGCGCTTGGCTGAGACTAATGGAATGGTAAGCCAAATCCATTCCGGACATACAACGCCACTCGATAGCAAAAGAGGAATCGTGACCGCAGTCAGAGACGTGATAGAAGAGAAGCGAGTAGAGGAGTTGTCCCTTGAGGGTGAAGAGTTCAGTTTGAGTCTGCTGACCAATTCTCCTAATCCAATACTGGTTGTTAATCCGGATACTTCGATACGTTATGTGAACCCTGCGCTCGAAAGAATAACGGGCTATTCTTCGTCGGAAGTTGTTGGGGGGAAACCCCCATACCCTTGGTGGTCGAAAGAATCGATTGAGAGGGTTACCAAACGTCTAAAGGATCATATGGTGGGTGGGGCCCGATACTATGAGGAACGCTGGCAGAGGAAGAATGGGGAGTACTTCTGGGTAGAGATAAACGCCGCAACAATAATGCGTGGTGAGTCACTCAAGTATTACCTGTCGATATGGGTGGATATAACCGAGCGCAAACGAATGGAAGAACAGCTTGAAACCTCTCTTTCTATGTTAAGTGCAACGCTTGAATCGACGGCTGACGGCATCCTCGTAGTCAACAAAGATGGAAAGATAGCCAACTATAACCAGAGATATGTGGAGATGTTCCACATTCCCGAGCCAGTAATGAAATCGCAGGATGACCGCAAGCTAGTAGAGTTTATTCAGAAACAGGTGAAAGATCCAGAAGCGTACTACAAAAGAACCAGAGAACTATTTACCCATCCAGAACTGGAGAGATTGGACCTTTTAGAATTCAAGGATGGCAGCGTCTTCGAGCGGTATTCTAGACCTCAACAGACTGGAGGAAAAGTCATTGGAAGAGTGATTAGCTTCCGCGATGTCACTGAGCGCAAGCGGGCAGAAGAGAAGTTGAAGTCTTACTCTAAGAATCTGGAAGGGTTAGTCGATGCGAAGATCAAGGAGTTAGGTCAAAGCGAAGAGCGCTATCGCAGGCTTGTGGAGAACAGTCCAGACATGATCTTCGCTCATAGCGAAGGCAAAATCGTCTATATGAATCCAGCCGGAGCAACCCTTCTCGGCGCGGCAAACCCTGAAAAACTCATTGGAAAACCAATACTGGACATTGTGCACCCAGATTATCAGGAAGCAGTTAAGAAGCGGATCGTGCGGGCGCTCGAGGAAAGGCGAGAAGCACGCCTTACCGAGCAGAAGTATTTGCGTGAGGATGGGAAGACTATTGATGTTGAGGTTGTAGCTATTCCTTCCACCTACCGTGGTAGGCCAGCAGTACAAGGTGTTGCCCGCGACATAACGGAACGTAAGAAGATGGAGAAAGCTCTACTGGATTCTGAACGTTTAGCAGCTATTGGCGAGACTGCGGCGATGGTGGGTCATGACCTCCGCAACCCCCTGCAGGTTCTATTCAACATGGTTTACCTGACGATAGAGGTGATCAATAATATGCCCTCATATTGCAGGGTAATTATGGAAAAACAAGGCTTGGACAACATATCTGGACGAATCAAAGAGCAGGTTGAATATATGAACAAGATTGTTTCAGATCTTCAGGATTACGCCAGACCCGTGAAACTTGAGCTTGTCGAGACTCAAATACTCGAAATAATCAATCATGCTCTCTCAACGATAACAATTCCAGAAAATATTAGAGTCTATAAAATAATTGGAGAGGATTCGCCTGAACTGGTGGTTGACCCACTATTCATGCAACGGGTCTTCATCAATTTAATCACAAATGCCCTGCAGGCCATGCCTGGTGGAGGAGAGTTAACCATAAGATCTTCAAACACCCAGGACGCTGTATTCATAAGTTTCCAGGACACAGGGACAGGCATACCTGAAGATACTATGAATAAGCTCTTCAATCCATTATTCACTACCAAGGCTAAAGGACAAGGATTAGGGTTGGCCGTCTGTAAGAGAATGGTCGAGGCTCATGGCGGCAGTATCATTGTAGAGAGTGAGGCTGGAAGTGGGACAACCTTTACAATAAAGATGCCGATAAAGAGGAGGGTGTGCCAATAATGGAAAAGAAGAGTATCCTAGTTGTAGACGATGATAAAGAAATTGCTAGAACACTCAAGGACATTCTTCAGCTCAAAGGATACTCTGTCGAGACCGCAGAAACCGGCTGGGAAGCAATAGAGAAATCCAAGATCAAACTGTTCAACCTGGCTTTGCTGGATATCAAGCTACCAGACATGGAAGGCACAGATCTTCTGATCAAAATACACGGAACCATGCCACGAATGATGAAGATCATGCTCACAGGCTACCCAAGCTTAGAGAACGCTGTCAAGTCCTTGAATTTGGGTGCCGACGCATATATCATGAAGCCTATGGACCCAGCAAAACTATTGAAGGTCATAGATGAGAAACTTAGGGAACAGAGCGAAGTCGAAAGTATGAGCGAGGAAAGGATAACAGAGTGGGTGGAAACCCGTCTGCAAAAAATCAGAAGTACTACGTAGAATCAAATGTTTATTTTACACCTAACAAACAAAAGGCTAACGATTCTGTGTAAAGAGAATGACAGGATTTTAGTCGTATACCATTTATTTTCTAGGCTTGCTGCGTAAGGTGACCATTAAATGATCTTTTTGAATTTGTCACTATTGGATATCGGGGCTAATAATTTCTAGAATTTTCTTAACTTGTTCGATATGCTCTAGTTCTACAGTCATTATTCTAATTAGTGTATTCTTGTGTCTTGCTGATTCAGGATAGTTAAGCGCTCCCTTGCATAGAAGGCTTGCCTTTGCCTCCAGAATTAAGCGCGCGCGCTAAATGCCATATTGGCTCACGCCTTTTTGTGTATTTCAGAGAGGCCATGTTGGGTTTTTTCCCAATAGAATGGTTTAGTGATCAGCTGAATCGCGCCTTTCCAGGCTCCAATACTTATCAATATCCAATATAGAGGGATGGCGAGAGCTAAGGCCATCGATGCATAGTTCCTTCTTAGCACAGGCGGCCACAAGTGTAACGAGATATAGACCAGGTTACCGATAACCATGTTGAAGATGCATATATAGATAATCGGATAGAAAAAAAGAAATCGGAATATTCCTGGAATGAGAAACGTTAAGACTGTAACCATCCAGAATAAAGGATTGATCAAAGGCATGTATATGTTGGCGCCAAAGGTAAGTTGAAAAAAGAGGAATTGTTTCCAGCCCATATCTTTTACCAATTGACGTGGACGACGCATATGCACCAAGTAGGTTTGAATATACCCTTTGATCCATCGTGATCTTTGACGTATCCAATTTCCAAGTTTTCGGTTAGCCTCTTCATAAGTGTAGGAGTTTAACATTGCAGTCTTCATTTTTCTTCTGGAGATCCTGACACCTAAATCAGCATCCTCTGTCATGTTGTATGGATCCCAGCCTCCCAGCTCGCGCAACTGCTTGGTCCTAAAGTGATTGCTAGTTCCTCCCAACGGCAAGGGGGCACCCACTTGATCCAGGCCTTCAAGGTAATATTCGTACCAGTAGGAATATTCTAAAGAGAACCATCTAGTAAGCAGGTTTTCTTTCGGATTGTAAAAGTTCAAACGGGACTGGAGGCAGACTAGATTCTTGTCGAACCGAGAGAAGGCTAGCACCGCCTTCTTCAACTGGTCAGGCTCAGGATCATCTTCTGCATCGTATATCACACAGTACTCACCTTTTGCCCTCAGTAATCCAAAGTTGCAAGCTCTGGGTTTAGTTGTGATCTTGGCATCAGGTACTACCACCGCATCAAAAGTCTTGAGAAATTCTCTGTATTGATGAATATCCATGGGTTCGATAATTGTCTCTGGGTTACCGAACAAGCCTAGCCTACTTGCTTCACGAAGAGTCTCCTTGTCCTTCTCTTCCATCAGAATTTTGACATCTAACTTTTCCTTGGGATAGTCCATTTTGTATATGTTTTGGAGTATGTGAGGAAGGACTTCTGTCTCGCCGTAGACAGGTACTAAGATAGTGTAAATAGGTAAGTTCTTTTCTTCTAGCTTCTCTACTTCATCATTAGATACGTGAATAGCTCTCTTAGAGCCTGTGAATCCTTTAAGCGAAATATAGAATTTTACAGGGTTAACGAGAAAATAAAAGACATTTATTACCGAAAAGACAAAAACAAACGAAAGCGGGTAGTTTATGAGAAAAAGAAATGCGCTGAAAACCGATAACCCTGCGAGTGTATAACTCTGCCAAGGATACAGTACCTGGTGAGCAGACTCATCTGGTCTGCGATAATACAGATCTAACAGGGCTCTATCTCTATGAAGCCCCTTATACCCTTGTTCTATAGATTTTTCTATGACCTCAGTCGATGCCACATACAACTCAAACTTCTTATTCCCAAAAATGCTTTCAAGAACTTGAAAAAACGCCCTATTTAGTGGGTTGGAGGTAGCTATTTTCACTTTATCAGTGGAAACATCCATGGGCAGAACCAAATTCTCCTTCAACAAACGATAAGGAAGAACGATGCTCAGATCGCACCCGTTTTCAAGCTGCTCCTTTGCAACAAAAGGCAGCTTTAGTTCTTTAGCCAGTTCCCTAAAGAAATTTTCACTTAACTCATATCTTTCTTTTCGCAGAGCAAATACGAAGTTTTCTTCATTGACCTCTGGATGTTCTAGTGAGATAGTGTCACTGATTCCATGCTTCTTAAGTAGCGCGATAAGCTGAGGTTTATTCATCCCCGTCCTGAGTGCTCGGGCTTTTGTCTTGGATAAGCTCCAGAGCTCTTCTCTTGCATTAGTCAGGACGCTCGCATTTGTCTGACTAACTAGTAATCCACCGCCACATTCTCTGCAATAATATGCTTCGTCACGATTGTTACCTTGACAAAGAAGACAATAGCGAGACAATCCTCTATCACTTTTGCAGCGTGCCTCATTGCGGCAAGATTCACTGCCTTTGATTTTCCTAGTTAAACTAGCAAGAGCGCACTGAGGCCTAAATCTGCTGTAACAAAGACAAACCATCGTGGGTGACACGGATGCGGCACGCCGAACTAGATTCTCGAGACGGCGGGGATTTGAACGGACCAGAGTTTCGTAATTGATTCTGGCACCGATAACGCTGCGAATCCCAATCCCCGCACCACAGTGCTCACACCCACTGAAACGATGGCTCGTTTTGCTCGCCAAAATCGCAACAAATTCTGAGGATGGGCTTGCGTGTAAGGTAGCCTGTGTCCTTATTCGGGCAGTGCCAAGGGCTCTCTCTTTCTTAGTAGCTCATGCCTTCCTACATCTACTGACCGAGTAACTGAAAGAGCTCCTTGGGGACATGTATTGATGCATTTGAAACAGAAGATACACTCCGATGAACCGACACGCGCGCGCGGTAAGAATTCCACAGGGTATGCAAAGAGGGCAAAATAAGGCGCGCGCGAATGAATCAGTTCCGACTGGCGCCCTGCGCTGGAGGTCAGGTGGCTCTGGTGACTATTGCGCCCTGCTTACCATAAGTTACATGATCGCTGAAGATTCCCCTCAGGCTGTAGACTTCTTTTGAATCGTGAGCTTCCGAGTTAAGAAGGAAGAGAGCAGTAATCGTAGGCGAGACTAATCGGTCAATAGCGCTGTGCGCGAACATGTACGCAGCTTGGGGTTTCTGTGAAAGAGCCAAGTCGGTGAGACTGTCATAGACCAAGCTCAAAGAAGATCCTTCTCGATGCGTCTCCAAGATTGGGGACAGCATCAGATCAGTTTTTAGGTCGATTATTTCTACGCCCGTCTCTCCCTCGAGAGCCCGTTGTACTGCACTTCCTTTCTTGGTCAGGATGATGACCGCTTCGTTGTTCGAGACAGATTCCAAAGCAAAATCTCTGGTGAATCTCTCGTATCTTGTGGAGGGGTCAAACTCTAACAGAATCTTCTTTCCGCGCAGCTTATCGTGTTCAAATCCCAACTGTCTTGAGAATTTGTTCATTCTGGCTTGATCAAGATGAGTCTTAACCTCTGTCAGAAGAGCTTCAGAGGTGAAAGGTTTGATGAAGTGACCGTTAGATCCAGCTTCTGTAGTCAGTTTTCTATCGATGT
>Ga0315277_10005916_pt1 | contig 16078 bp, 13 predicted proteins | sample YL17G05_15_MG_FD_203695 | JGI IMG/M metagenome (GOLD analysis project Ga0315277, IMG submission 203695) | Sediment microbial communities from Yellowstone Lake, YNP, Wyoming, USA - YL17G05_15 | ecosystem: Environmental > Aquatic > Freshwater > Lake > Sediment | place: USA: Wyoming | collected...
CTCCGCGCGCGCGCGCAGGGCCCCCGGATCGTCGAGCACCACCAGCGTCTCGTCCGGCAGGTAGTCGAGGAGCGTGCCCGGATCCGGGTCGTAGTGCGCGGCGAAGCGCTCCATGCCGTCGTGGAAGAGCCAAGCGCCCCGGCTCCGCGCGCCGCTTGCTGCCTCGGCGGCTTCGTCGCCGGCCATGCCCGCACCGTTGGTCGGCTCGGCGCCTTCTTCACCGCCGGCCGGCGCACCATCCCCCGGCTCCTCGCGCGCGGCGCGCAGCCGCTCCGCGACCGCCTCGGCCTCCTGCGGCTCGATCACGACCTCGTAGCGCGGCAGCACGGTGGCTGCCCGTAGCTGCTCGATCGAGCGCTGGGTCGAGGCGTCGAAGCGCCGCAGCGAGACCAGCGTGTCGCCGTCGAACTCGAGCCTGAGCGGATCGGCGAGGCCGGTGGCGTAGATGTCGAGGATGCCGCCGCGCCGCGCGAAGTGGCCGACCGACTCGACCTCGGGCAGGCGCTCGTAGCCCATGAACACCAGCCGCTCCATGAGCCGGCCCGGGTCGCAGTCGTGCCCCACGCGCAGCTCGAGCAGCGCGCGCGCCAGCCGCGCGGGCCGCGGCAGCTTCTGGAGGAGGCCCCGCACGGTGGCGAGCACGATGCTGGACGCCGGCGCGGTCGCAGGCCTGGCGGACTCCCCGTTCGAGTTGGCCAGGCGCGCGCCCGCCAGCCGCCCCAGCGTCTCGAGGCGCTGGGCCGTGATGCCCGGGTGCGGAGAGGACGCGTCGTAGGGCAGCGTGTCGGGCTCGGGAAAGGCGAGCACCGCCCCGGGCCCGCGGAAGTACTCGAGGTCGTCCCGTGCCTGCTCGAACGTCTCGCCGTGCCCGACCACGTAGAGCACCGGGCGGCCCGTCGCGCGCTGGAGCCACGAGGCGAGGTAGCCCCGCGCCGAGCCCGTGAGCCCGCGCAGCCCGATGCGCGCGGGGCCGGGGGGCGGCGTGCGATCGGACGGCAGCGAAGACGCCGAGCCGTGGCCCGAAACAGAGCCGGGTGCGCGACCGGCCCCGCCTTCGGCTCGCGGCGCCTCGAGGAGCCGCAGCAACTCGGCCGCTTCGGGGATGCGCTCGGCGTAGCCGGCCAGCCGCTCGGCCAGCTCGTCGCGGAGGTAGGTCTCCGGGGGCGGTGCCGCGGGTGCGGTCGGCTTGGTCACGGGTCTCCCTGCCTCGAAGGTCCTGCTGCAAAGCACGCCGCGTAGCGGCGTCCAGGCTCCATTTGCGGCCCCAGCGCACGCCGAAAACCCGCCCGGGATTCCCCGCGGCGGTTCACGACGAGTTCGGGATGGCGCCCCGTCACGGGACGGGGCCGCGTAAAACGTAGCAGGCGCCCCGTATGGTCTCAAGGTGCAGGGGCTGCGGGGGGACAGGACTGGGGGGTCGGAACGTGCCTCGCCCTCGCCGGCGCCGAACCCTGTGCGTCCGGGCCACGAGCCGGGGCTGACGGTGGCACAAGCGGACTCTTCTGGCTCCGGAGGCGCGAACGGGTTATATCTCATCCGAGCACAAGGCCCGGGCGCGCCCGCGCCCACGCTGCGGTCAGACCAAGGAGGAGGTCGTGATCATGTCGGTCCCTCGAATGCTCTTCGTCATCGCCCTGCTGGCAGCCTTCGCTGCCACGGCCTCGGCGCAGATGCCCGCTGCCGCCGAGCACCGTGATCCCAACGCCCCGTGCTACGCGTGGCCGGCCGTGGACTACGACCAGGACGGCGTCTTCGACCGCGTGGACAAGTGTCCCGGCACGCCCCGGGGCTGCGTGGTGGACGAGTTCGGCTGCCTGGTGGACTCGGATGGCGACGGCGTGTGCGACGGCATTGACGAGTGCCCGAACACCCCGACCGGCGAGAAGGTGAACAAGGTGGGCTGCAGCGCGAGCCAGCTCGAAGCTGCGAAGGCCATTCCCACCACGCCTCCTCCTCCGCCCGCGGCCCAGGAGACCCCGATCCCGCCCACGCCGCCGCCCGCTCCCACGCCGCCCCAGTCGGAAGTCGAGAAGCAGCTCCTCGAGACCGGGAGCATCGTGCTCCGGGACGTGTACTTCGATCTCAACAAGGCCACGCTCCTGCCTGAGTCCGAGGCCAGGTTGAACGAGGTTGGCGCCGCGCTTGAGAAGTTCGCGGACCTGAAGGTCGAGGTGCAGGGCCACACCGACTCCCGCGGCACGGCCGCCTACAACCAGAAGCTGAGCCAGGCCCGCGCGGCAGCGGTGCGAGACTATCTGCTGAAGCACTTCAATCTCATCGCGGACAACTACGCGGCCAAGGGCTATGGCGAGAGCCAGCTCGCGGTGTCGCCGGAACAGTCGGACGATGACTACGCCATGAACCGGCGCGTGGTGCTCAGAGCCCTGAACGCCGAGGTGCTGCCCAAGGGTGTGACGATCGAACAGCAGGTCAAGTAGCCGTTGCTGACGTGCGCGAAGACCCCGGGGCTGCGAGGCTCCGGGGTCTTCGTGTGGCGGGGAAGTCGTCAGCCCGGCGCCTCCCGCCAGACCGCGTTACCTCACGCCCGGATCATGGTCAGCACCATCTTGAAGCGCTCGGTCGCCTTGAGCGCGTGCGGCACGTTCCCGGGCATCAGGATCATCTCGCCCGCCCTCACGGTGTGGGGCGTGCCGCCCACGGTGATCTCGGCGGCGCCGTCGAGCACGTGCACCAGCGCGTCGAATGGAGTGCTGTGCTCGCTCAGCTCCTGCCCCCGGTCGAAGGCGAACAGGGTGACGTTGCCGGTGCCCTGCTTGAGGATGACGCGGCTCACGACCGCGCCGGCCTGGTAGGCCACGAGGTCGGCCATCGCGCCGGTGAGGGGCGCGGGGCTCTGCTGGTCTGTCATGATCTGATCTCCTCGTCTCGTGGTTGCCGGGCCGGGATGGAATCCCGGGCCTTCGCGGGCCCCGGCGCGCGCTGCACCAGCGCCACGCCGCCGAGCACCATGAGCCCGCCCGCGATGGTCGCGGCGTGCACCTCTTCCCCGAGCAGGGCCATGGCCGCGGCCAGCGTCACCAGCGGCTCGAGGTAGAGGAACGCCGCCACGCGCGTGGTCTCGATCTTCTCGAGCGCCCCGTACCAGAACAGGTAGCCGAGCCCCGAGGCGCCGAGCCCCAGGAACAGCACCGCCGCGATTCCCGCGCCCGAGAGCGCAGGATACTCCCGCCAGCCCGCCGCATGCAGGAACAGGGGGGCGAGCATGAGCCAGCCGAGGAACATCGCGCCGGTGGTGGCGCGCAAGCTCCCCAGCCGGCGGATGGTGCCGTGCCCAATGGCGCTGTAGACCGCCCAGTTGAGCGTGCTCACGAGGATCAGCAGGTCGCCGCGCGTTCCGGGCAGGGCGAGGAAGCCGGGGCCGATGCGGCCGCGCGCCATCACCACGACGGCGCCCGCGAAGCCGATCGCGAGCCCCACGACCTTCACCGCCCCGAAGCGCTCGCCGAGGAAGAGGCCCGCGAGCAGAGCCGACCAGATCGGGATCAGGCCGATGAGCCAGCCGGTGCGCACCGCGGTGGTCATCGTGAGCCCGTAGGACTGGAGGAGCTGGTGGAAGAAGATGCCCACGAAGCCCATGAGCGCGAGCATCGGCCAGGACGCGGGCGGCGGCACGAGCGGCCGGCGCCGGACGAGGACGGTGGCGACGAGCAGCGCGGTCCCGAGGGCGAAGCGCGTGAAGATGAGCGTCACCGGCGAGATCTCGCGCAACGCGAGCCGCGTGGCGACGAAGGAGAGTCCCCAGAGGACGATGGCGATCAGCGCGCCGAGGCGGGGTGGCATGGGGTCACTGGCTCGAATCGGCGGCGAGGACTGGCGCGACGGGAGGGCTCCGCGGGCACGCTCGCTCGGCCATCCCGGCCTCGCTCACTCTTCCTCGCCGGGCTTCGCTCATCCCTGGCTACGCCCGGCTCCGGGCGACCTCGCGGAACCCTCCCGTCGCGCCAGCCCTGATCTCATGGAGTCTCGCTCTCGGCCTTCGCCCCCGCCATGCCCCACCGCCCCACCACGCTCTCGGCCACGAGGAGCGCCAGCGCCAGCGTCACGAACCAGCCCCACAGCTCGCGCCCGAAGCGCGCCTCGCGCACGCGGCGCGCGAGGCCCGCGCCGGGGTGTACCACCTGTGCGCGGCCCGCGGGGAAGGCGCGCACCAGCGCCGCCTCCGGCATCGCGGCGAGGTCCGACTCGCGCGCATCCGGGTTCACGGCGAAGGTGCTGCGCACCGTCGCGCCCTGCACGACGCGGTAGAGCCCCGGCCGCTCGAGCGGCGCGGAGAGCAGGCGCGTCGCCGCCGCCGCGGCCACCAGCTCCGAGGGCACCTCGCGTCCCTGCTCGTCCTCGATGCGCCACATCCCGGTCGCGGCCGGCGCGCTGTAGCGCTCGCCGGGGAGGAGCGACGCGGCCGCGGTGCCGCGCCCCAGCACCTTGACCGCCTGATGGAGCAGCGGCAGGAACGCCCCGCTCACGGGGAAGTCCGAGGACTCGGGGTCGAGCCCCGCCGCGAACGCCAGCGCGCGCGTCCCCTCCACGAGCGCGGGGTGGGCGCGGTCGAACTCGAGCAGCACGCGGGCGCCCGGCGCCGCCCGCAAGGCCCGGATGCCGTGGAAGCGCGCGGTCGTGAGCGGCTCGCCCGGGCGCGCGGGGAAGCCCGCGAGCACCGCGTGCCCCGCGATCGTGCGCATGAGCCGCCAGGCGGCATTGGGCGCGGCTTCCTCGCTGCCGCCCAGCGTGCCCAGACCCGCTTCGCGCAGCAGCGTGCCGTTCCAGAAGTCGGCCTCGGCATGGGGGCCGAGAACGAGCAGCACGCCGCCGCCCGCGCGCCCGAAATCGAGCACGGCCTGGGTCTCGGCGGCGCCCAGCCGTTCGACGTCGTTCACGACCAGCACGTCCGCGCCGGCGAGCCGCCCGGGCAGCGCCGCCGCTCCCACCGTCTCCACCTCCAGGCCCGAGGCCGGCGCGCCCGCCTCGAGCGCCAGCCGCAGTGCCGAAGGCGGGCCGTCCTCCCGCAGCACCACGCGCACCGTGCCCGAACGGCCCGCCGCGAACGCGCGGCGGTTGTCGAGCGGCAACGCGTCGTCGGGGAGGGTGACCACGCCGCCCTCGTCGGGGACGCGCGCGAGCGGCAGCAGGGCCGAGGTCTCGCCGCGCTCGGGCACGTTCAGGAATCCGCGCGCCAGCTCGTCGTTCGTCCTGGCGTCGTGCGCCGCGACCGCCAGGTCGCCCGGGCTGGCGCCGAAGGAGGCCGCGGAGACGGTGAGCGCGAGGCCGCTCTCGGTCGGGGCGAGCGAGGCGTCGGTGAGGCCCACGTTCGCGCGGCTGAGCGGGGCGAGCGGGACGAGATAGACACGCGCCTGCGGCCAGGGCCCCGGCGGCGCGGCCACGAACGAGCCAGCCCCCGGCCCTGACTCCGCCCCCGCCCCCGACCCGTCTCCAGCCTCGGCTCGGGCGGGTGCCCCGACCCGCGCGTCGCGCACTTCGCCTGGGTACCCCGGCGGGGACGCCGGCGTCCGGAAGCCCGCGGCCTGGAAGTCCGAGATCCAGAACAGCTCCCGGTTCAAAGCGCGCGTCTCGGCGAGTGCGCGCGCCGCGAACTCCAGGGCCGCGCGGTGATCGGTGCTCTGGGCGCCCGCGTCCAGCGCCTGCGCGGCCGCGCGCAGACGGCCCACGTCGCTGCTGGGGCGGGCGCTCAGCGGGCGGGGCGCTCGATCGTAGGGCACGAGGAGCAGTTGGTCGGCGGGCCCGAGGGTGGTGAGCAGGTCCTCGACCACGCGGCGCGCCTGGGCCGCCAGGGTCGCCGCGCCGCTTCCCGCCGGGCTCGCTGCCCCCATGCTGCCGCTCACGTCCACCAGCGCCACCATGGTAGTCGCCGCGCCGGGCCGGCCGCCGGCGCGCGCGCCCCCCGCCGCGCCGCGGAGCGCCGGGCGGGCCAGGGCCAGCGCCAGGGCCGCGACCGCGAGCGTGCGCAGCAGGAGCAGCAGCCACTGCTTGAGCCGCAGGCGCCGGATCTCGCTCTGATTCACCTCGGTGAGGAACTCGAGCGAGGGGAACTGCTGCTCGCGCGGGCGGCGCCGAGTGAACAGGTGGATGATGACCGGGATGGCGGCCGCGACCAGGCCGAGGAGGAAGAGCGGGTTGAGGAAGCTCACCGCGGGAGGTCCACGAACTGCTGGAGGGAATCGCTCCACAGCTCGATGCGGGTGACCGGGTGGAGCTCCCAGCCGCTCACGCGCGCCCGGTTCCGGAGCTGGTCGGGGCCCGGGCGGGTATCTTGCTGGAAGTCGTAGAGCAGCCAGCCGCTGACTCGAGCCAGGCGTGGACCGGAGTCCCAGAAGGTCTCTCCGCCGTGATTCGGGCGCAGGCTCGCCACCAGGCTCTCGTACGCCCAGGACGCCGATCCCTCCGACCACCGGGGCGTGATCTCCGCCGTGACGTAGCAGGTGTCCGGTCCGCCGGGGCGGCGCGGCGTCGCCACCAACTCGAAGTGCGTGTCGCCGTCCGGCGCGGTGAGCATGCGCTGCACGTAACCGGTGAAGCTCGCGCCCCGCCGCTCCAGGGCGGCATACGCGGCGAGCGGCAGGCCGTGCGGCAGCGATTCGACCTCGGCCGGCGTGAAGGAGGCGACGCTGTCCGGCGCGGTGGCGCGGTCCTTCATGGCGCGCAGGTGGCGCATCTCGGGCGGGGACCAGGGCGCCTTGCCCACGAGCTGCAGGTAGCCGAGCAGCGCCGCGAGCCCGAGCACGACGGCCAGCAGGGCGGCGAGGCGGAGGATCACAGCAGCCTCGAGCGCTTCTCCAGGTACGCGAGCAGCGCCTGGTCGAAGGGCGTGCGGGTGTCGAGCCGCACGTAGTCGATGCGGTTCTCGCGGCACTGGACGCGGTACTGGGCGGTCCAGGCGGCCAGCCGCTCGCGGTAGCGGCGCGCGATCTCCCAGGGCTCGGTGGTGAGCTTCTCGCCGCTCTCCATGTCCACGAAGGTGGCGCTGTCCGTGTAGGGGAACTCCAGCTCGTCGGGGTCGAGGATGTGGAACACGACCACCTCGTGGTGGTTGTGGCGGAAGTGCTGGAGCCCCGCCAGCACCTCGGCGGACCGGTCCATGAGGTCCGAGCACAGCACGATCAACCCGCGCCGCTTGATGCGCTCGGCCAGCTCGTGGAGCGCGGGCCCGAGCCGCGTGCGCCCCTGCGGCTCGAGCGCGCCCAGCGTCCTGAGCACCACGTCGAGGTGCGAGCGCACGGCGCGGGCGGGGACGTAGCGCAGCGGCCGGTCGGCGAAGAGCAGCACGCCCACCGCGTCCTGCTGGTGGAGCATCAGGTAGGCGAGCGCGGCGGCCAGGCACTGCGCGTACTCGAGCTTGGCCATCGAGGCGCGCGCCGACTTGAACGCCATCGAGCCGGAGAGGTCCACGAGCAGGTGGCAGCGCAGGTTCGTCTCCTCGGTGTACTGCTTGACCAGGAAGCGGTCGGTCCGCGCCCATACCTTCCAGTCCAGGTTCTTGAGCGGGTCGCCGGGCATGTAGGGCCGGTGCTCGGCGAACTCGACGCTGAAGCCGTGGAAGGGCGAGCGGTGCATGCCGGCGATGAAGCCCTCGACCACGAACCGCGCGCGCACGTCGAGGTGCGCGAGCCGCGCCACCACGGCGGGATCGAGGAACTGCCGGCCCTCGCCGCTGCCCCGGGCGATGCCGCGGTCGGGCTGCGCGCCGGAGGCCGAGATCGGACCCGAGCCGCTCACGTCAGTCCTTCCATGCCGTCCATACCATCAGGTCGGTGTCTTTCACGAGCGGCCGGCCGTCGAAGCCGCCCGCCACCTCCCAGCCCGAGAAGCCGGCGAGGCGCAGCAACAGCTCCATCTCGGTCTTGTAGATCCAGCGCAGATCGAACGAGTGCGCGTGCTCCGCCTTCGTGGCGCCCGCCGCGTCCAGCTCCCGCAACTCCATGTCCACGTGCATCGTCTGGTTCACGCGATCGCGGGTCGCGCGCGACCAGAGGGCCAGCGGCGCGCCGCTCTCGGCATGGGTGAATTCGCGCTCGAGCCGCCACTGCCCGCCGGCTTCCACCAGGCGCTCAAACGTCGGGTGGAAAAGGTCCAACACCAGGCGGCCGCCCGATTCGAGATGCTCGCGGCAGGTGCGCAGCGTGCGGAGCGCGTCGTCGGTCGTCACGTTGTGCAGGAAGGCGCGGAACGGGATCACGATGAGGTCGTAGCGGCGCGGCATGGTGAAGTCCCGCATGTCCGCCTGGATCACGCGGGGCTCGAGGCCGAGCGCGGCCGCCTTGCGCCGCAGCACCTCGAGCATGCCGGAGTGCAGATCGAAGCCGTCCAGGTTCACCCCCGCCTGGAGCATGGGCAGATGCACGCGGCCGGTGCCGCAGGCGACCTCCAGCACGGGGCCGGAGGCGGCGCGGGCCTGCGCGACGTAGAAGGGGATGTCCTCCGTCCACCAGCCGTAGGCGGCGTCGTACAGCTCCGGGGCGATGTAGTCGCGCACGCTCGTCTCGTCGGGCTTGGGGTCGGGGCTCATGCGCCCTTCCTGGCCCGCCAGGCGAAGTACACGGGGAAGCCCAGCGCGGCGATGATCACGCCGGCGGCCGCGCGCCAGCCGCTGCTCGACAGGTCGCTCGCGATGATGGCCACCGTGACCAGGATGAAGACCGCGGGCGTGAGCGGGTAGAGCGGCGTGCGGTAGTCCGAGAGCCTCTTCCCCGCCTCGCGCTCGCGCCGGCGCTGCACGAAGAGCGCCGCGGTGGTCACGCCGTAGAAGAGCCACATCGTGGTCACGAACCAGCCCGAGACGTCCTCGAAGGACCGCGCGACCCACAGCCACAGACACGAGAGCACGGCCTGGGCCCACAGGGCGCGGTCGGGGGAAGCGCGCTTCGCGTCCACGTGGGCGAGCGGCCGCCACAGCAGGCCGTCCGCCGCCATGGCGAGCGTCACGCGCGGGCCGGTGAGGATGGCGCCGTTCACGGTGCCGAAGGTGGAGACCGCGACCAGCACGGCCAGGGCCCGGCTCCCCCAGCCGCCGAGCAGGCGCCGCATGGTCTCGGCCCCCACCACCGGGTAGGCCGCCACCTCGGCCGGCGTGAGCACGCGGAAGTAGGCCAGGTTCGTGACCACGTAGACCGCGATCACCAGCACCGTGCCCCAGACGATCGCGATTGGCAGGTTCCGCTTCGGCGAGACGATCTCGCCGCCGACGTAGGTGGAGTCGGTCCAGCCGTCGTAGGCGAAGAGCACCGGGATCATGGCGAGCACCATGGCGAGCACGAACGGGTGCGCAACATGGGGCGGCGGGGCCGGGGCGCCAGCCAGCGCGCCGGTGTGCGGGAGCAGGAAGGCGGCCGCGCACAGCGCCGCGATGCCCAGCACCTTGAGGGTGGTGAAGAGCGACGCGGTGCCGGCGCCCTCCTTCACGCCCAGAACGTTGATGCCGGTCAGCAGCAGGATCGCGACGCAGCCCACCGGCAGCAGCGCTCCGCGGGGCAGGCCGACGGCGTCGCAGAAGTACTCGGCGAACACCAGCGTGATCGCGGCGATCAGCGTAGGTTTGATGACCCAGAAGTTCGCCCAGCCGAAGGCGAAGGCCCAGGCGTCGCCGAAGCCCTCGCGGATGAAGACGTAGAGCCCGCCGGTCCTGGGGTGCGCGACCGCCAGCTCGACCAGCGCCAGCGAGCCGCAGAGCGAGAGCACGCCGCCGATCACCCAGACGGCGATCATCAACGGCGCGCTGGCGAGCAACTGGGCGACCGAGTGGGGTGACTTGAAGATGCCCGAGCCGATGATGTTCCCGACCGTGATCGCGGTGGCGGCGTAGAGCCCGATCTGGCGCTTGAGATCGACCTCCTGGCGCGGCGCGGGCGAGGCGAGGGCCATGTGCGGGATCTCCGATCTGGGCTCCGTCTGACAACCCCCGTGAGTCGCGCCGGTCCGGGCTCGTTCGCGGCGGCGGGGCAGGAGCGACCCGGGCTCCGGCCGGCTACTCGACCGGCACCGTCTTGAGCAGCTCCTCGATGATGCGCTCCGGCTTCACGCCCTCGGCCTCGGCGGTGAAGTTGGTGACGATCCGGTGGCGGAGCACGGCGGGGGCCACCGCCTTCACGTCCTCGATGCCGGGGGCGAAGCGGCCGCGCAGCACGGCGCGCGTTTTGGCGCCCAGCACCAGGTACTGCGAGGCGCGCGGTCCCGCGCCCCACGACACCCACTGCCGCACGAACTCGGGCGCCTCCGCGCCGGGTCCGGACCCGCCACCCGCGCTCGCGGGTGCGCCGCTGCCCGCGCGCCCGCGCGTCGCGCGTGCGAGCCGCACGGCGTAGCGCACCACGTGGTCGCCGGCCGGCACGCGCCGGATGAGCTTCTGCAGCTCGAGGATGTCGTTGCCGGTCAGCACCCGCTCGAGCTGCGCCTCGTAGGCCGAGGTGGTGGTGGCGACGATGCGCTCCTCCTCCTCCTGGCTCGGATAGTCCACCAGCACGTTGAACATGAAGCGGTCGAGCTGCGCTTCGGGCAGCGGATAGGTGCCCTCCAGCTCGATCGGGTTCTGGGTCGCGAGCACGAAGAAGGGCAGCGCCAGGTGGAAGGTCTGGCCGCTTGCCGTGACCTCCTTCTCCTGCATGGCCTGGAGCAGCGCGGCCTGCGTCTTGGGCGGGGTGCGGTTGATCTCGTCCGCCAGCACGATGTTCGCGAACACCGGGCCGTGGATGAAGCGGAAGGAGCGCCTCCCGGTGGCGTGGTCCTCCTCGATGATGTCGGTGCCGGTGATGTCGCTCGGCATCAGGTCGGGGGTGAACTGGATGCGGCTGAACTTGAGGTCCAGCACCCGCGCGAGGCTCGAGATGAGCAGCGTCTTGGCGAGCCCCGGCACGCCCACCAGCAGCACGTGGCCGTTCGCGAACAGGGCGGTGAGGAGTTGGTCCACCACCTCGTCCTGGCCCACGATCACCTTGCGCAGCTCGCCGACGATGCGCTCGCGCGCCACCTTCAGGCGTTCGACGGCCTGCAGGTCGGAAGCGCCAGTTTCAGGATTCACGGTCACCTCGGCTGCCGGGGAAGGAAACGAGCGCGCGGAGCGCGCCCGGGGAGTCGCAACGAAGGATCGAGACTAGCACGCGCCGCGATGGGGCGGAAATCGCGCTGCCCACTTCTGGCAAGACAGGCACTCAGGCCCCCTCGAACTCGGTGGAAGCCTGCCGCCTGCCCGGGACGAAGGGCCTGAGCGCGCGAGCCGAACGAATCTGAACTGGCTCGGGGGGTGGATCCGTGAGGTGCGCCGGCCTCGACAGGCTATCGAGCGCGCGGCTCCAACGGGGCGCCTCGAATGGCCCGCGCCCCGGCATTTCGGCACGGCTGGCGTCCCCAAGCTTCAAGAATTCGAACCGGGTGGTTGAGTGGCTGGACGTGATGCGTAGACTGCGGCGTGCGTATGTGGCCGTTGACGAGGTGTGAAGTCCAAGCAACTTGTTCATGACGGAGCGTGATCCGACCGATTGGTGGATACTTGACAACGGCCCATGCAGCTTCGAGGGCAACCGAGGGACATCGGAAGGTGGCTGGCTCCCGCGGAGGAGCTTGCCTGAGGTAGCGGATGCTGCTATACGGGAATTCCCGGCGCGTGGGCCGCTCGCGGTGGAGGCCCTGCCCCTTCGGGGGAGCGCTGGCACCCAGCGGTGACGTGGGGATTGCGTGCGGTTCAAGATCCTGACGTTGGCCCTTCTCGGCCTCCTGGTTGCGGCGAGGGCAGAGGCGCAGAGCTTGGAGCTAGGGCCGCGGCTCGCGGTCTCCATGCCGACCGGGGATGCCCGCGATGGTCTGGACCTGGGCTTCGACGCCGGCGTGACGGCCACGATCATGACGAACTCCATGGTCGGTGTCGGCGTGGACCTCGGCTATCAGCGCTGGCCCGGCTCGTCGTACCTCAACAGCTCCGTCGACGCGTTGTTCAGCCGCCTACACCGTGTCTCGATCAGCGGCTCGAAGTACACCCTCAGCGCGTTCCAGATCACCGGTCACGTGAAGGTGGTGGCGGCAATGGTCGGTCCGGCCGCGCCGTGGATCCAGGTCGGCGCGGGCTTCTACCGCCTGAACCGCCATCTCAGGTTGCCGGCGGAGCAGCTCAAGTCCAGCGAATGGCCGGAGCCGAAGCAGAACTGGGACGACATCAAGACTGAGCCTGGCTGGTTTGGCGGCGTTGGTGTCGACTTCAAGACCAGCACCAGCACGAAGCTCGGCCTCGACGCGTCGTACTATCGCCTATGCACGAAGCTCGGCCTCGACATGTCGTCCTTCCACCTCTGGCCGGACGCCGGGGCAGACCTTGCCGAGTTCAGGACCGGTGCGCACCTGCTGTTCGGGCGGCGGTAGCGCGTTCGAGAATCGATGCTGCATGCGGCGAGGGCCGACGAGCGTTCAGCGGGAAGGGAGACGGTGCGGCCGGCACGGCGTCGGAGCAGCTACGCAGGTAGAGGACGAACGCTGGCGTCCCCAAGCTTCACGAATTCGAACCGGCTCTTCTGTTGGTTGCAGGGGATGGACACGCTCCGGCAGGCGACAGGAACCGCTGCCTGAGCTCGGGCCAGTTTCCCGAATGCCCCTTCTCCCGCCCTTCGGGACGTAGATGTCCGGATCGGCGCTCGGCCCCCCATGCTGAGAGCCTGTCGGACCACGGACGCGGAGCGGTCCATGGCTGCCAGAGGACTGGTCACTGCGGTTGCGCCGGGCATCGGGGGGAAGGTCACCGGCTCCACGGAATGCAAATGGAACCACGAACGTGAGTGGCTCCTGCCGAAGACACCCCGGCGCCCAGCCGCGGTCGCCGAGGTCCTTGAAGAGCCAGGAACAGAGAGCGGTCCAGAATCCGTTCTGGACCGCTCCCAAGGGCCCCGACCACGTGCCCGACCGAGGCTCCCTAGTCGGGCACGACGGTCATGGTCCGCTCGCAGCCGTCGCGTCCGATCACCGTGAACCGCGTCGCCTGCCCAGGCCGGAGACTCGAGAACGCCTTACCGCCCTCCTTGGACTTGATGCGCATGCCGTCCACGGCCGTGATCTTGTCGCCGACTCGGAGTCCTGCTCTGTCCGCTGGCCCACCCACCTCGACCCCGATGACCTCGATGGGGTTGGAGAAGCTGTACACCGTTCGGCCGTCCTGGTAGGTCTGCGAGCAGGGGCCGCAGCTGAAGTTCATCCCGACATGCCCCACGGCGGTCCTGGACGCGGTCTTCTCGTCGCGGTCGGACGCACGCGGCAGGGTGATGCACGTCCGTGGCCCGTCTGTGGTATTCCACCGCTGGATCAACATCCCTGGGCCCGACCAGGCCACACGATGCCCGGACGCCGAATCGGACGGCGTCGGCTGAGCGAAGGGCGGGATCGCGCTTACCCCCTCCACGGCAGGCCCGCAGCGAGTCCCCGCGCGGAGAACGGCGTTCCCGATGCGTCCATCACGCCGGTACCGGATGGTGACGTCCCGATCCGGCTCGATGTTGGCAAGGCGCCGTCCTCCCCCCATGGTCGTGATGAGGGCTCCATCGAGGGCTACGATCCTGTCCCCGATCTGGAGGGCATGTGCGGCGGGGCTGTCCGGTGCGATCTCGGTGATCCGGGGTTCGACGCTGAAGGACCACGCCCTGTTCTGTCCCATGTCGTCGAGGGTGAGCGTGCACTCTCCCCGGCAGTCGATGCGGGTGATTCCCAGGAACCCCACGATGCCTCCGGGGCAGGGCTTGTCGCCGGGCTGCTGGCCGGCGGCAGCTGCGGCCTGGGCCCACGCCAGACCCGGGCTCACCAGTCCGATAATGGCCACGAGGACCAGGCTCGCCAACGACCGGATCCCCCGTTCCTTGCCACGTCCCCAGATCGTCATCGCGTTCATGCCCCTGCTCCTTCCCCAGCCCTTGGCGGGGCCTCATCTCGTCCGCTCATGATGGGGCCGGCCCATCCGGCACCGGCCCGCTGCGTCGTCAGTACCACACTGTCATCCGCGTGCCACCGGCCCAGGTCCCGTGGAGCTGCCTCTCCTTCAGGATCTGGAGGATTCGAGAGACATCGGGATCACCCGGCGTGATGCGGGTCAACTCGATGGCGGCGCCGTAGAGCGCCCCCAGTGCTGCTTCACGTCCCTGCTGGACCTCCGCGGCCGCCTGCGCGGAAGACGCCGATCTCCCTCTGCCCGTGTCTGGCCCCGCCGTGGCCCGCAACTCGCTGAGGGCTACCAGGGCCGACACGTAGGCAGTGCCCGCCTCCTGGATGCGCTGCGCCAGTTGGGCGCTGTCCTGCTCCCGAACCGCCAGGAAGGCCCGTTCGGTGCTCCTGGCTCCCATCCACTGCCCCATGAGCACTCCCGACCCGAAGAGGACCAGGGAGGCGGCCATCGAGGCGGCCGCCACGACCCAGGGACGGACCCAACGGCCGGAGCGATCACTACGCCAATGTGAAACGGGGAGTCCCGGTGTGCCGGGGGCGGCCACAGGAGAGCCCGCGGCAGTTCCCGTGGCACCGGCGGCACTCCGCAGGGTTCCATCCTCCCGGAGGGCCCGGACGATGCGCTCCCACAGGAACTCGGAGGGCGAAGCCTCCCTGGGGAGGTTGTCGAACTCCATCTTCTCCTCCGGCGTCAACTCGACATCGTCGTTCATATGCCGTTCCCTCTGTCCCGTCGTGTGCCGCTGCCCATCTCAGGCCGTCTCCAGTCCCGCGTTCAACAGTCTGCGCATGGCCGTTCGGGCCCTGTGGAGCTGGCTCTTGGAGGTGCCGTCGCTGATCCCGAGCCGCTTCCCGATTTCCCGATGGGTGAATCCCTCCGCGTCGTGGAGCACCAGGATGGTGCGGAACCCCGGCGGGAGAAGTCTCAAGGCGCGCTCCAGGTCGATGCGACAGCCCGGCTCCGCCATCTCGCCCGGTGCCTCCCACTCTCCCTCGACGGTGGTGATGCGCCGGCCTCTTCTGCGCGCCAACTCCCGGAACTGGTTGAGGGCGATCCCCATGAGCCAGGTCCGAAAAGCCGACTTCCACTGGAAGCGCGTCAACCCTCGGGCGGCCCTGAGCCAGGTCTCCTGCATCAGGTCTTCGGCCTCCATGGCATTGCCTCCGGTCAGCCGCAGCAGGAACCCGTACACCCTGGGCGTGTGGCGGACGTAGAGCGCCTGGAAGGCCGCCTCGTCACCACTCGATACCACCCTGTCGGCAAGTTCCCTGTCACTGAGCTGGTCTGTCATGGCGCTCCGTGTTCCCTGGAAGTGGCCGCTGGGCCGGGTTCCAAGTCCCGCTGTTCGTCACCCACTGAGTGGCCGGCAAGAGCGGAATGGTTGGATGACCACGAGCCGGGGGCTGGAAGCCGGGGATTCTCATGGGGCTGGCGTCGCCTCCGAGACTGCCACAACTGAAGGAGGCGATCCCAGCGGCTCCCCGCCGAGCATGCCCGTTGCGTTCTGCGTGGAGCCGGGTGGGCTGGGTGCAGCGCGTTGGGCGACGTCTGGCGTCCCCGAGCTTCAAGACTTCGAACCGGGTCGTGGGCTGGGTACGGGAGATGAGGCTGCTCCGGGAGGCCATCGGGCGGGCGGCGTGAGGCCGGAGTCCCGGAAGGGACCAGGCCCTCATCTCTCGGCACAGCTGGCGTCCCCAACTATGGCGAGCTCCAGCCGGCGGGCGGGGTGGTCTGGGAGATGACATCGCTCCGACGAGCGATCGGTTGTGCGGCCTGAGCATGGCGTCTCGAAAGGGCTGGGTCTGGGCACTTCGGTACGGCCAGCGAACCGGGTCCCTGGGGCTTCGGGCGAACCACCCACGGGCTTGCGGGTAGTAACGGGTGGCGTTATTATGAACCTGTGATCCGGAGCTTCCGTGACAAGGATGCCCAGCAGCTCTTTGATCGACGACCTGTTCGCAGGCTCGACGCAGACGTGCAGAGAATTGCCATGCGCAAGCTGCGGCAGCTCGACGCGGCCGTCACTCTGGATGACCTTCGGGTCCCGCCGGGAAACCGTCTCGAGAGACTCCGTGGCGACCGGGCCGGCGAGTGGAGCATCCGGATCAACGACCAGTGGCGCATCTGCTTTCGATGGTTGGG
>Ga0315277_10005918_pt1 | contig 16077 bp, 14 predicted proteins | sample YL17G05_15_MG_FD_203695 | JGI IMG/M metagenome (GOLD analysis project Ga0315277, IMG submission 203695) | Sediment microbial communities from Yellowstone Lake, YNP, Wyoming, USA - YL17G05_15 | ecosystem: Environmental > Aquatic > Freshwater > Lake > Sediment | place: USA: Wyoming | collected...
GACGGGATCGGGCAAGATCTGCTCCCCCGCTTCGCACAGGGCTTCGGGTTCGGCCAACCGACCGGCCTGGAGGGACTGGTCGAAGACGGAGGGTTGGTGCCCGACCCAGCCTGGAAGGCAAACGCCCTCGGAGAAGCCTGGTGGGTGGGCGATACGGTCAACCTGGCGATCGGGCAGGGCTACCTGCTGGTGACACCGCTCCAGATGGCCCGCATGCTCGCCGCTGTCGCCAACGGCGGCACGCTCTACCGCCCCTATGTGATCGAACGCCTCGGCCCCGGCGTACTCACCGGCGGCGGCAACATCCCAGAGCAAGTGACGCAACCCCAGGTCGTGGGAGAGCTGCCCGTCAGCCCAGAACACCTGGCCGCCATTCAGCAGGCCCTCCTGGGGGTGACCACGAGCCCCATCGGCACAGCCCCCCATCGCTTCGCCGGGTTGAGCATCCCGGTGGCCGGCAAGACCGGCACCGCCGAGGTCGGTGAGCCAGAGACGATGCCCCACTCCTGGTTCGCGGCCTACGCCCCGGCCACCGCTGGCGGGTACGCCAGGCCCGAAATCGCCGTCGCCGTGCTGGTCGAAAACGCTGGCGAAGGCTCGACCGTGGCGGCCCCCATGGCGCGCCAGGTGATCGAAGCCTACTATGGCCTGCCCCTGACTCCCTTGCCGCCACAGGCCGAGGAAGGCTACGTCCCGCTCGAACCCACACCAGAAGGGGACTAGTACATTACCTTCCCGAAGGCTCCCAGCTTTCGGGAAGGTGGTACACGATTTGCGATCCGAAATCCGAAATCCGCCAACCCGTGTACCCACGGGCGCAATCAACGCAGGGGTTCCGCCAGGCGCAGCGCCACGTAGGCTGGACGGTAGGAGCCATCGGGCCGCAGCAGGCTATAGGCGGAAACCGGGTCGCCCGCCCCCCAAATGGTTGCCAGGTTCAGGTTCCACAAGAACATCGGCCCTACCCACAGTCGCTCTTCCCCCAACCGAAAGGCGCGCACGACATAGTCGGCCTGCTGGGCTTCGCTCACCTCGCGGACGTACTCCCACCCCGACGTATTCACCGGCGTCTTGTCTGAGCCGCCCAACCCCTCGATCGAAGGCCAGCCGAACTCCGTCACCCAGATCCTGTGGTCGGCGTCCCCGGCTGCGACCATGATCGCATGATAATCCTCCAGCGTGTCGCGGAAGAAGAAACTGGGATGGTCGTTGTGGCCGGAGGCGACGTGCGTCGGATCCTGCCAGCTCTCGTCGGGCGGATTGGCGAAGCCGTAGGGGTGCGCACCGATGCCGTCCACCCACTGCGCGATGCCTGCCTCGTACATCCCGCGCAGGAAGGCCCGGTCGTCAATCGCCACCACCCCGTCGTTGATGCCGGTCACGGCCGGCGCCCCACTGATCACCAGCGCGCCCGAGTCGGCCGCCCGTACCCCCTGCGCTCCCTCGGCCACCAGGGCGACGAAGCGGGCCGGGTCGAGCGTGTCCCCCTGCCACTCGCGAGCCAGGTTGGGCTCGTTCCATAGTTCGTAGGCGGCCACGCGGCCCCGGTAACGAGTCGCCAGTTGCTCCATGAAGCGGCCAAACTCGGCATAATCGGCCGGCGGCCCGCTCTCCAGTTCAGAGCTGCGCGTCCAGTCCGGCGCGTGCACCACGCTGAGCAGCAACTGGAAACCGAAGCCATTACAGGCCTCCACCGCCCGATCCAGCGGCTCCCATTCCAGGTCGCCCGGCCCGTGCTCAATGGTGTGCCAGGTCACCTGCTGTTTGACCCATCCCACGCCCAGCCCACGCGCCCACTCCAGCGTTTCGGCCACATTGCCCGCAAACAGGTGCACCTGTACGCCGTAGCCGGGCTTGGGAACCGGCGGCGGCAGTGGCGTGGGACTGGGAGAAGGATGAGAGGGACGGGAAGGCACCGCGGTGGGAGTCGGAGGTGATCCACCGCCTTCGATAGCCGGCAGATAGATGGAGCCGGGGGAAGCGTCCGCAGGTATGGGCGCGCCAACTGTCGGGGGTGTGGCCGGTGAGGCCGGTGAGTACATCGGTTCGCGACAGCCTGCAAACAGCATGGATAGCAGCGCGACGAGTGTCACCCATCGGCCTGGCCGACCCCATCGGCCTGGCCGCCTCAAAGGCTCACGAGAGAAAACCTGCATGGTGATTCTATTGGTTCTGCAAGTAGGCCATTGTCAACCAGGAAGAAACCTCCCGAAGGTTGGGAACTTTCGGGAGGTGGTGGTCAAGCGTGCTCGCTGGCATAGTCATACCCCATCTGGAACGCCCTCATGTTCAGCTCTTCCGTCCCTTTGGGCACGCTGTCGAGGATGGCCCGCCGCATGGCGTCTACCGAGATCACCGCCGTCAGCGCGGTCAACGCTCCCAGCATGACAATGTTGGCCACGATCTGGCGCTTGAGTTCCTGCTCGGCGATGCGGGTGGCGGGAATGGGAATCATAGCTTGGCTGGCGTGCGGGTCGGGCTCCACCAGGTCGGCGTCAATTAGCATCAGTCCCCCCTCTGCTAACTGGCCGTGGTAGGTGGCATAGGCTTCCTGGGACATGACGACCATCACGCGTGGGTGAGTGACGTGGGGGTAGAGAATCGGCTGGTCCGAGATCAGCAGAGAAGCACTGCACGCCCCCCCCCTGGACTCAGGGCCGTATGACTGCGTAAACGTCACCTGCCGCCCGTCGTACAGCGCCACCCCCGCGCCGGTAATCTTGCCGGACAGGATAATCCCCTGCCCGCCGAAACCGCACAACAGCACCTCCAGGCTCTCTGCCCCCTCGGCGAACCTGTGCCTCGAGACGGGGGGCCCGGGCTGGGCCACCTCCAGCGAGGGCACCGGCAGTTTCGCCTCTCGCAGCCTGAACTCACCGTGCGACTCCAGTTCCACGGGTGGCCGGCGAAGCAAGGCCAGATCATCCGAGGGGTGCAACTCGCCGAACATCTCGCGCAGCCGGTCCTGAAACGTGGGACGTTCAACGTCCACGAATTCTCCGCACACGATCTCTCCGGCCAGCCCGATGTCCACCTCCCACGGCCTGGCGCCGTGGCGGACGACCGCCTTCTGATGATAGTACTCGATCATATCCGTGCCGTAGCGGGCGCGGTTGAAACGGCCATACAGCGTGGTGCAGGGGGAAATAATCTCGACCACGCTGAAGCCGGGCTTCAACAGGGCCTTGTGGATGGATTTCTCCAGCCGGCGTGCGTGCAGCACGGTCCAGCGGGCCACGTACGTGGCTCCAGCCGCGGCGGCCAGGTTCGGGATACTGAACGGGTGCTCCAGGTTACCGCGAGGCGACGTGCTCGTACGCGCCCCCTCCGGCGTGGTCGGCGCCACCTGCCCACCGGTCATGCCATAGTTAAAGTTGTTGACACAGATCACAGTGAGATCCATGTTGCGGCGAGCGGCGTGAATAAAATGGTTGCCTCCGATGGCGATCAGGTCCCCATCGCCGGAGAAGACGACCACCTTCAGCCCCCCGTTCGCCAATTTCAGCCCGGTGGCGAACGGGATCGCCCGCCCGTGCGTCGTGTGGAAGCCGTCGAGCCGCAGGTACCCCGCCGCCCGGCCGGAGCAGCCGATGCCAGAAACGATGGCGACTTTGTCCAGATCGAGCCCTGAGCGCATCAGCGCACTGGTGAAGCAACTGAGTGCCGTGCCCAATCCACAGCCCGGGCACCATATATGCGGTAAGCGCTCCGCGCGCAGCAATTCATCCATCGGATGGCGCTCAATCTCCTCCTCAGTCGGCACACCTTCCAGTTCATCCAGATCCCGTGGATGAGTACATCCATATTCGCTCGGAATGACAGACTCAGGCAACCCGTCCGCTACCACCAGTTCCTCCATTTCTCTCCCCTCAGATTCCGTGGACGAGTACGTCCATATTCGCTCGGAATGACAACGCTTTGCTCCGGGTGTACTCACCCGCAATGACAGCCTTGCATCTCACGCTTCACGTTTCACGCTTCACACGCCACGCATCGCGCAACGTATCGCGTCCATGATATCCGCGGGCTGATGGATCTCGCCGCCGGGATGGGTGACCGGGAGCACGCGGGCCTGGCCACCGGCACAGCGCTCGACTTCCAGCGCAATCTGCCCCATGTTGAGTTCCGGGACGACGAAGGCCTTGATCTGCCCTGCCAATTGGCGAATGCGCTCCTCGGGAAAAGGCCACACGGTGACCAACTTACACAGGCCCACCCGCAGTCCTTCTTCCCTGGCCTGCCGCACCGGCAACAGTGAGGCGCGGGCCGAGATGCCATAGGAGACGACGACAACGTCGGCACCCTCGACGCCGTCCTCCACCACCTCCACGATATCCTGCCGGTTATCGCGGATTTTATTGATCAGGCGAGGGATCAATCTGGCCTGCCCCGCAGCCGTCGTCGCCGGGTACCCGCGTTCGTCGTGGGTGAGGCCAGTCACGTGGAACCGGTAGCCCGTGCCTGCCAGCGCGAAAGGTGGCACCCCGTCCTCCTCCGGCGCATAGGGGAGGAAATCGGGGCCGGGTGGCGACTTGGGCTTGCGCCAGGGATAGATGGGGATGTCTTCCACCGGCGGGACGACCACTCCTTCGGTCATGTGACCCACCGCCTCGTCGGCCATCAGGAGCACCGGGGTACGATACTGTTCGGCCAGGTTGAAGGCGCGGATGGTCAGGTTAAACGCCTCCTGAGGAGAACTGGGGACCAAGGCGATGATCTCGTAGTGGCCGTGGGAGCCCCAGCGGGCCTGCATCATGTCTGCCTGACCCACCAGTGTCGGCAGGCCAGTGGAGGGGCCGCCACGCTGTACATTCACCACCACGCAGGGAGTCTCGGTCATGATGGCCAAGCCGAGGTTTTCCAACATGAGGCTAAAGCCCGGGCCAGAGGTAGCCGTCATGGCACGCGCCCCACCCCATGCGGCTCCCACCACCGCATTCATGGAGGCCATTTCATCTTCCATCTGGATGAAGACGCCGCCGACCTCTGGCAGCCGGTTGGCCATGTGCTCAGCCACCTCGGTAGCCGGGGTGATCGGATAGCCGGCGAAGAAACGGCACCCAGCACAGATTGCTCCCTCGGCAATGGCGTGGTCGCCATCCAGGAAAAACTTGCCCTCCAACACGCCGGGTTCACTCACCTTCTTTCACCTCCAGTATGTAGATACAGAACTCTGGGCACAGCAACTCGCACAGCCCACAGGCCACACACTGCGCGGGCTGAACGGCCCGCGGCAGGTGATAGCCCTTTTCGTTCGTTTCGTCGGAAAGTTCCAGCACGTCTCGAGGGCAGTAACGCACGCACAGCCCACACCCCTTGCAGCGTGCGCGGATGAAATGGGCTTCCCCGTGAGGAACGGTGAACTTGTCTACGTCAAGCGGAGTACGCCAGAGTTTCATGATGAATGGTAAGACTCCATGCGTAATGCGTGATGCGTAATGCGTAATGCGTGATGCGTAACATTCAGGAGCCGGCGAGCAGGCGCTCAAGGGCTGCCTTGGATGTCTGCTCTACCTCATCGTGGATGCTCCGCCCGTGGCTGTCCATCGTCACGACGACGGGGAACCCTTGGGCGCGGATGACCCACAAAGCCTCCGGTACGCCAAACTCGTCCTTCTTGTACACCGCCAGCACCTCTTTGACCGTATCGGCGATGAGCGAGGCCGCCCCACCGACGGCGTGGAAATAGGCCGCACCGTGTTCCTGGCAGGCTCGCAGCGTCCCTGGCCCCATGCCGCCCTTGCCAATCACGCCGCGCAGCCCAAAGTGGGCGATGATCTCCGGCTCATAGACTTCCTCCCGGATAGAGGTGGTGGGGCCGGCCGCGACAAACTCCCAGGCCCTCACCCCTGGCCCCTCTCCCAAGGGTGGGCGAGGGAGAACTGCCCTCACCCCCGGCCCCTCTGCCAAGGGTGGGCGAGGGGGGAGTTGGCGGACGACCGGTCCACAGTGATAGATGACTCCGCCTGCCAGCAGCCGTCGCAACTCCTCGTACAGCGGTCGCTCACTCTCGGGGATCGGTTCCGTGCGGAGAAATGTCTCCACCATGTACTTGTGGGCCGCATCCCGCCCAGTGACCATCACGCCGGAAAGCCGCACTGTATCGCCCACGCGCAAGGCTCGCACGGCCTGCTCAGACAACGGAATACTCAGATCATAAGCCGCCATCGCCACACTCCACCTATCTACCTGCTACCTGTCTACCTGTACTTCCACCCACGCCCGCCGGCAGGCCCAACACATGTAGGCCACCGTCACAAAGTAGCAGGCCGGAAGACGGTGGTAAGCACCCACCTTAACGCTGAGCACGGTCGTCTTGCCGCCGAAACCCATCGGCCCGATGCCCAACTCGTTGCACTCGCGCAACAAGCGCTCCTCGAGCGCGGCCAGTTCCGGCACCGAATTGACGCCGCCAGAATCCAGCGGGCGGAGGAGCTGCTCTTTGGCACCGATGTAGCCGGTGCCCCGGTCGCCGCCGAGTGCGATCCCCAGCACGCCCGGCGCGCACCCCTGCCCTTGCGCCCGGCACACCGCATCGAGCACCACCCGGCGCACCCCTTCCAGATCACGCCCGGCCTGCAGAGGGGCGTAGGGCAGTGCGACCTGTGTGCTCACGTTCTCGCTCCCCCCACCCTTGAGAAGCAGGTCCACCCGCAGCGCATCTCGTTCCCACTCCTCGAAGTGGAAGAAGGGGAAACCTGTGCCCAGATTGTTGCCGCTGTTGTGCCCGCTGACAGGGTCTACCGCGTTGGGTCGCAGGTAGGCCCGGCGGGTAGCCTCCGCCACTGCCGCTTCGATCTGCGCACGCAACGCCCGGACTCCCACTCCTTGGGGATAGTGGACGTGAAAGATCGGTGTGCCGGTGTCCTGACACACAGGCGACGAGTGGGCACGAGCAAAGGCCACGTTCTCCAGGATCGTCTGCAACGCACTGGCCGCCGGCGAGCCCGGCGCCTCGCGCGCCAGGCTAGTCTGCAGCCCCGCCTCCACGTCCGCTGGCAGTTCAGTGGACGCCCGACGAATCAGTTCGACGAAGGTCTCGGTCAAATCATCCATATCGCTGCCTACGGCTTCGGAATCGCCAGGTCTGCTGGCCCCAAGGCCGAGAGTTTCAGGTTCGGGTGTGTGGCCTGAACCAACTCGTGGATGATCTGGGCATACTTGACCTTCTCGCGCGCCTGCCAGGCCAGGAAGTCGGGACTGGTCCACGGCCGGTACATGGCGCCCGCCCCGGCCGCCAGCGCCGGTCCCGGCTCGATCTTGAAGTAGCAAGGAGCGCAGACGCGCGCCATCTCTGCCCCCTCGTAGAAGCGGTTAAAGCCTCCAAAGGAATCGGAGAGATAGATGTGCAGGTCCAACGGGATGTCAATCGCCTGGCGAATGGAGGCCAGTTGCGGGAGAGATAGATCACCCAGCGGGTTAAACGTCGAAGCGCCCAAGGACTGCAGCACCTTCCCCCCAGCCGCCGAGCCGTGGCCAGCAAAGATGCTCACCTTGAAGACCACATCCTCGGGGATATCGCCGCTCTTCTTCAGTTGGTTGACCAGCCACAGCAGCCCCTCGTCAATGCACAGGAATCCGCGGAAGCCCAGGTCAATGCAGCGCAGGTACTCGGCCACGACAAAAGACAATTGGTCGGAACCCCGGTAGCGCAGGCCCGAGAGCGCCCCCTCCGGCGTCGCCAACTGCCGCCCCACGTCCCACCCAGAGCGGGGACCGGGTGTGATGATTACCTCCACCTTCGCCTCAGCCGCCATGCGCGCAAAGTCGCGCAACTCGGCGTCGTCCAACAGTGTGGAGCCCATCACCGTGGAGATCAGGCGGTGGATGGGTATCTTGCGCTTGCCCATCTCGTCAAGCAGCGCCTCCAACACCTGGGGCCGCTCCACCCCCGAAATCTCCATGCGGTAGTGGGCTCCGTCGGGAAACCGCTTGGAACTATCGGGCAATTCGTAGGCGTCGCGCCCTGGGATCCCGACCTTCTCAAGCATGTTCTGGACATCGTGCAAGTTACGCATGCCACTCCTCCCTTATTGGTTTACTTGCGTCGGTGAAACGTGAAACGTGATGCGTGAAACGTGAAGTGTTTTGTACCTTAGTCTGGGCCAACCAGCCACCGCCCATCCACAACCAGGCGGCCGCCCACACTGCTCCAATTCCGCAACCCCGTGTACTCACGGGCGTAATCCGCATTCCGCACTCCTTGCACCGTCACCGCTATGCGCCCCAACTGCTCCCAGGCAGGCGTGAACACCTCGTAGGAAAAGTACCTGGTCGCAGCGTCATAGGCGTCCACCATGTACAGGCCCCCCGGACCGCCGGCGTCCCCGCCGGCCCCGACGTACTCGTCGGCCTCATACCCCACGACGATAAAGGTATGCTGCCACTGCACTATCGTAGAGGTCGCGCCGTCCGCAGAGGTCCACGTCTGCACTCCCGGCAGCCGCATGTCGTAGGTGGCCCAGATGATGACCGGGCGACCGGCGGCCACTTCTGCCTTCAGCCCTTCCAGGCTCCAGTCCCGCCGGGCCACGGCGTCGAGCCCGAAACTGCGCAGATTGGCCGCCACCGGCCCGGCGTAGACGCCATAACCGGCCGGCGGCATGGTCCCCGGCGGCAGGTCTACGTCGCCCAGGAAACCACGGTTGGGGTTGTCGGACTTGCTGAGGCGACGGAAGAAATCGTCCTCGGTAAACACCACTCCCCAGAAGGCCGCCAGGTCGGTCGCCGAGCGCGACTCGCAACTCAGGTTATGTTCCTGCGGATGGCCGACCAGCCCCTCTACAAGCGCCGAGGGCGGCAGTTCGTCCGCATGGATAGGGCAAACTGTGAACCACGTCACAGCCCAGATGACGAACGTGAGAAGAGTTAAGCGTACAACTGGCCTGGCCACTATGCTACCAGTGGGCATCATTTCAGTTCCATGAACTCCTCTACGACTACAGCCTCTCTAGCGCCGCCGCGATAGCCCGCGCCTCCTCGACGGCGTGAGGGGCAGCGTCGTAGACTCCTTGCCCACGCAAATCGGCCTCGGTCAGCTCGGGATTGGCAGAGAGGTAACCTAGCACCGGCACGGGGCTGTGGGCCTGAATGAAGGCCCAATCGCTCTCTCCACGCACCTTGTTGCCCACCGCGTAGACACGGTTGATGCCAATCTGTCCTGCCAACTCGCGCACGCGCTCCGCCGTCCCAATGCTGCGTTGCCCCGGCTCGACCACGACCAGGAACGCGTCCACCGCCTGGGCCGTCGCCCGCCCCAGGTGCTCCACGCCGGCCTCCATGTCGAGGATCATCATCTCGTTGCGGTAGAGCAGCAGGTGAGTGACCAACGCCTTAAGCATGGCACTCTCGGGACAGATGCAGCCAGCACCACCGGCCTTGACCGTGCCCAGCCGGAGAAAACGGACGCCCCGGTGCGACACGCTGAGCCGGTCAGGCAGGTCGTCTACGCGGGGGTTAAGGCTGAAGAAGCCCCCGACCGTGCCCGGCTTGGCGCCGGTGCGCTCGTAGATCAGATCTTCCATTTCAGAGACCGGGGCGACCTGGGCAGCCAGGTCGGGCGGAAAGCCCAAAGCCTCGGCCAGGCCCCCGGCCGGGTCGGCGTCAATGGCGATGACGCTCCGACCCTGCCCGGCGTAGATGTAGGCCAGCAGCGCAGAGAGAGTGGTCTTGCCCACACCCCCTTTCCCGCTAATCGCGAGTTTGTTCAACTGGGTCAATCAGTCACCCCTGTCACTTTCCTAGTATTGTACCACCACCACCATCAAGTTGCCAACTGGAACCCGGTAGGCAGACGCGGAGACGCGGCGATGAACCACCGCGTCTCCGCACCAAACCACTTACAGGCCGTGCTGCTCCCTGACCCTCTGAATTTCCTCCACGTGCTCAGTGCCATGTTCGGTCAAGAGATTAACAAGCGCATCAACCCGCATCTGCTGTCCGTGCGGAACCCAGGGAGCCACGAGGACTACGTAGTGCTGCCAACTATCCGGGATGCGTTCCAGCAACTGAGCGATGCAACTACGATGGGCTCTGAACAGGGTTACGACAGGTTCAACTGGCCGACCGGCGTAACCCAACTCACTGGCCCACGAGTCGTTGCCGGGGTACCAACTGAGGTCGAAAGTGCAACCGGACGCACCCAGAGCCATCTTGATAGCCTGTGACCACATATCATCACCGTCAACAAGATGGTGGACGATTTGCCGAATGGTCCATTCCCCTGAAGCGCGGGACAGATCGAGGTCCGACTCGGAAAGACCAGCGAGCGCTGCTTCCAATTTGTCAGGCCCTGAAACGTAACGATCCAGGGACTCTTCCGCCAATGTACCCACCCGATGTACCCCCATTTGCGATGACAGCATATTCTCTGGCACAATGTGCCCCTTAGATTCCTCGCTTCGCTCGGAATGACAGCCGCTTCCCGTCATTCCGAACGCAGTGAGGAATCTCGGAATGACAGCAGCTACACCATGAATGTGAGCGGGGCTGGCGGTGTGCGGCCTTAGATTCCTTGCTTCGCTCCGGGTGTACGTGTCGGTGTACCCACCCGATGTACTCCCATCCGCACTCGCAATGACAGCAGCCAGGATAGCAGGACTCTGCTAGGATACCGTGGCCATCTCGACGAACTGGGTCAGGTCCATCACCCGTATGCGCAACTTCTGATTGCGCGCCGCCTTGGAGAGGGTGCGCACGCACTGGGGACAGGCGGAGACCAGCACCGTCGCACTCACCTCCGCCGCCTGCGCCACCCGCCGCGCCGCCACCTCTTGCACCAGGTCGGGGTCGAACGTCTCCAGGTTGCCGCCGCCACCACAACAGAGCGCATGTTCCCGCGACTGCTGCATCTCGACGAAGGTGTAGCCTGGAATCCGGCGCAGGACCTCGCGCGGCGGGTCGAACACGCTGCTCTTGCGGCCCAGGTCGCACGGGTCGTGATACGTGACCACGCCCGTACGCTGAGGCTCCGCAAACGGCAGTTGCCCCTCGACCACCAGGTCGCGCAACACTTCTGAGGCGTGCACCACCTCGAAGCCCAATGGCTCGCCGAGGACTTCGGACACGGTATGATGCCACATATGATAACAGGATGGGCAAGTGGTGACCATGCGGGGGATGCCCAATGCACGCACCTGTTCCACGTTGTGCTGGATCAGCGCTTTCGCCTGCTTCAACTGGCCCGCCATCAGCAGCGGAAAGCCGCAGCACTGTTCCTGCTCACCCAGGGTCGTGAACCGCACACCCGCACGGCCCAGGACGTTGGCGAACCCCTGCGGAATGCCATAACTCATGGGGAACATGGCCGACACACAGCCCACAAAGTAAACCAGGCTCGCCTGTGAGTCGCGCACCAGCCCCTCCGGCTTCTGCGCCAGATTGTCGGTCCAGGCCAGGCGCGCGGCGTTGTCCTCGCCTGAGACGTTATGGTGGATCCCGATACGTTCACCCAACATCCCCATGGCCCGCATCCCTTTGCGCAACGATTCGTCTTCGCCCAGCGCATCGAGGCCGCTGACCAGGTAGCGCTCCTGCATCACGTGCTGCCGCACGACCTCCACCAGCCGGCGTGCGCTGAGGTTGTGCGGGCAGTGAGCCGTGCACATATCACAGCCCACACAGCGCCAGATGCTGGCATCGGTGGCAAGTTGGTCCTCCAGCCCAAACTGCGCCAGCCGCATCATCTGGGCCGGGCGATATCGCATCGCCGGGACGGTGGGACAGCCGGAAGAGCAACGCTCGCACTGATAGCAGAGATAGACGTTCTCGCCGCACTCCTGGCGAATTCGCTTCGCCATCTCGGTACTCAACGTAATTGCCATATCTCACTCCACAGCCCGTCATTCCGAGCGCAGCGAGGAATCTCCCACCTGTGGCCGTGGCGCCAGCCCTGCCCCTTCCACGATCGGCCGCACCGCCTCCTCCCACTCGATGGCCATAATGTGTACCCCGGCCACCCCTGGAATCTCGCGGACTTCTAGGATTTGCTCGATGCAGATTTTGATCCCGGCCTCCTGCCAGGCCACCCGGCGCCCCTTCTTGTCCTCCTTGGGGATGCTGGCGACGGCCGCCTCCATGCGCTGCACGTACTCCTCCTGCACGATCATCCCAGGCACCTTGTCTCGCATGTAGCGGGCCGCCCCGGCCGACTTGAGTGGACCGACGCCGGCCAGGATATACACCTTCTCATGCAACCCCATGTCCACTACCCGCTTCATGAACTCGCGGAAGCGCGGCATATCGTAGATCAACTGCGTCTGGCAGAAGTCAGCCCCGGCGGCGACCTTCTTGGCCAGCCGGTAGGGGCGAAAATCGAAGGGATCGCCAAACGGGTTGGAGGCTGCGCCGATGAAGAAACGGGGCGGCAGCCCCTTGACCTCGTCGCCGCACTGGAAACGGCCCTCGTCCCGCAAGTCCTTGACCATGCGGACCAACTGGAGCGAATCCAGGTCGTGCACGTTCTTGGCCGTGGGGTGATTGCCGAAACTCTGGTGGTCGCCGGTCAGGCACAGCAGGTTGCGCGCGCCCAGCGCGTAGGCCCCCAGCAGGTCGGCCTGGATCGCCAGCCGGTTGCGGTCACGGCACGTCATCTGGATGATCGGCTCCAGCCCCTCCCCCATCGCCAGCACCCCCGCACCGATGCTCGACATGCGAACGATGGCGGTCTGGTTGTCGGTGATGTTGACCGCGTCCACCACCCCTTTGAGGAAACGCGCCTTGTTGCGGATCACCTCCGGATCGGCCGACTGCGGCGGCCCCAACTCGGCCGTCGCCGCAAAGTGGCCCGCCCGCAGCATGCGTTCCAGGTTGCTGCCCGACTTGTAGCCATGTTGCAGGCCGCCATCCGTGTCATTCTGAGCGCTAGCGCCAATCTCTCGTTCTTCTGCCATGCTTCACCTCATTCTATCGCCATTCGTAGTGGCGACTTCAGTCGCTCTCTGTAACAAGCCGCAGGTCCTCGCGCACGATCTTGCGCGGGCCGCCGTCCCGGCTCTTCGACCAATTCTTGGGGGGTTGAACCTCCATCAACTCCTCCGTCCGGCCCAATTGGACCGCTCGATCCCAGATCAACTGCCAGGCACAATCGGTCTCCGGGTTCACCTCGCACACTCCCCTCTGAGAGCCGCCGCATGGCCCGTTGAGCAGTTGCTTGGAGCAGCGGGCGATGGGGCAGATGCCGGCGGTGATACCCAGGATACAATCGCCACAGGCCTGGCAACGCTCCTCCCACACCCCCTGCTCCTCCGGCAGGCCCAGGAAGGTGGTGTTGAGGCCGGGCAGGGTGACAGTGCCAGCGAAGCGCTCGTTCATAGCCTGCACGCCGATGCCGCACGCCAGGCTGAGGATGACGTCATACCCCTTCAGCCGCTCTGCCAGTGGGTCAATGTACTCCCACTCACACTGGCGCTGCACCGTGACCTCGTCTACGTCCACGGGAGAGCCGTCCAGCCTGCTCTTCATGCGCAATTCCGAGGCCAGGATACCCACTTCCTTCTCGCCGCCGGCAAAGCAGACGGTCACACAGGTGCCGCAGCCTACCACCAGCACCTTCTTGGCGTCGCCCAGCAATTTCATGATCTCTTCAAGCGGTTTCTGTTGACCGACAATCATAATGACCTCCGTAGTTCATAATGCGTAATTCGTAATTCGTAATCCGTAATGCGTGATGCGTGATCCGCAATCCCTGATCCCTGATCCCTGATCCCCAATTCACGTTTCACGTTTCACGCATCACGCGCAGTGGGTTCGGTCCCAATTCGCACACTTTCTCCGTAAACTCGCGTATGACCTCGGCGAACTGCGCCCCCATGGCAGAGGACAGATTCGCCATACGGACCCGCCCCCCCCCCAACCCAACCTGGTCGAGCAGGTCGGCAAGGTACTTGACCCTGCGCTTGGCGTTGAGATTACCTTCCAGGTAATGACAATCGCCTTCCAGTCAACCGGCCACCAGCACCCCATCCGCGCCACGTTCGAAGGTGTGTAGGACCTCGATCACCTCGACGCGGCCCGAGCAGGGCACCTCGACGATGCGCACGCTGGGCGGATACTGGATGCGCATGCCCCCCGCCAGGTCGGCGGCGGCGTAAGCACAATGACGGCAGCAGAAAGCCACAATCCTGGGCTCAAATGGGCCGTAGCCCGCACACTCCTCGTCCATTGGCCAGTCCTCCTTTGCCTGTCAGGTCTCTAGTCCACCTTTACCATCTGCGGTTCAAACAGCGCCGCAATCTCCGCCTCAACCTGCACGTCCCGATAGCGGAGCAGTTGGATCGCCCTGGCCGGGCACTCGGAGACGCACATGCCACAGCCGTGGCACTGGGCCGGCTCGACGTAGGCCGCGCCGATGATACCCCCCACCCCGTTAAAGTCGGCCCGGATCTGCGGCACGTCGTACGGGCAGATGCGCACGCAGGTCAGGCAGCCCACGCACTTGTCCGCGTCCACCTGCGCCACGATGCCGCCGACCTCGAGCACGTCCTTGCTCAGAATCGTCATCGCCCGCGCCGCAGCCGCCTGCGCCTGCACGATCGCCTCGTCCACTGATTTGGGATAGTGGCCCATGCCGGCCACAAACATCCCGTCGCTGGAGAAGTCCACCGGTCGCAGCTTGACGTGTGCCTCCAGGAAAAAGCCGTCCAGATCCACCGGCACCTTGAGCCGCGTGGCCAGTTCCTTCGCCCCAGCGGATGGCACCACCGGCATGCTCAGCACGACCAGATCGGGGTGCAGTTCCAGCTCTTCGCCCAGCGACGAATCCCACACCCTCACGGTCAAGGGATCAGTGATCGGTGATTGGTGGTCAACGACCGGCTTGCGATCGAACTCATACTGCACGAACACGACCCCCTGCCGCCGTGCCTCCTGATACAGCCGCTCCTTGAACCCATACGTACGAATGTCGTGGTAGATGATCGTGACCTGCGCCTCAGGGTTGACCTGCTTGAGCGCCAGTGCATTCTTGATCGCCGTCGTACAGCAGATACGGGAACAGTACCGCTCCGCCGGCCCCACGCACAGAATCATCGCTACGGATCGAGGACTGGAGATTGGAGGTTGGAGGTTGGAGGTTGGAAACAGCGCCTCAAACTCGTGCTGGGTCACGATCCGTGGATCCGCACCGTACCCGTACTCCGGCCCCCGGTACTCCACGCCGCCTGTCGCCACAATCGTCGCGCCATGGCGCACGCGGGTCTCCCCCTCGGGGCCGCGCAGGCGAGAGGAGAAATTGCCGACGAAGCCACTACTCTCCAGGAATTCGCTCTGCTTATGGACGGTGATCTGAGGATGGCTCTCCACCCGGGCGATCAACTGCCGCAGGAACGCCTGGGGGTCACGCCATACTAGTCTCCCAGTTTCCCAATCTACCAGCTTACCAATATGCCACAGGTTGCCCCCCAGCCGCTCCCCCCGCTCGACCAGGTGCACCGGGAAGCCCTGGTCGGCCAGAGTCAGCGCCGCCGTCATGCCGGCCAACCCACCACCGATAACCAGGGCCGCCTTCTCCACCTTCACCTCAGTCTTGCGCAGGGGCTCCAAGCGCAGCGCCTTCGCCGCCGCCATGCGCACCAGGTCCTGGGCCTTCTGCGTCGCCGCTTCCCACACGCCGGAATGCACCCACGAGCACTGGTTGCGAATGTTGGCCATCTGAAACATCCCGGGGTTCAGCCCCGCCTGGCGAATGCAGTCCTGGAACAGCGGCTCGTGGGTCAGGGGCGTGCAAGAGGCCACCACGACCCGGTTGAGCCCCAACTCCCGCGTCCGCTCAGTGATGTGTTGGATCGAATCCTGCGAGCAGGTGTACAGATTGTGCTCGGCGTGCACGACCCCTGGCAGCGTCGCCGCGTACTCCACCACCGCCGGAACGTCGAGGAAGCCGCCGATGTTCGACCCACAATGGCACACGAACACACCGACGCGGGGGATCTCGCCTGTGACGTCCCGCTCCTGCGGGTACACCACCTCCTCAGTACAAGTCCAACGGGCGGGGGCCAGCACCGCCCCGGCCGCCGCCGCCGCCCCACTGGCCTCGACCACCGACTCGGGAATATCTTTCGGCTCGCGGAACGGCCCCAC
>Ga0315277_10005920_pt1 | contig 16073 bp, 11 predicted proteins | sample YL17G05_15_MG_FD_203695 | JGI IMG/M metagenome (GOLD analysis project Ga0315277, IMG submission 203695) | Sediment microbial communities from Yellowstone Lake, YNP, Wyoming, USA - YL17G05_15 | ecosystem: Environmental > Aquatic > Freshwater > Lake > Sediment | place: USA: Wyoming | collected...
GGCAGGATGGTTGCCACCATTTTCCATTGCTCGTCTGTCAGGTCCATCCATAACTACCTATACATCAACGAGAAAAGTACAAGAACCCAATTGTACTGTTTATGAGATGGCTTCTAGTACTTTGACCGTGACAACGACCATTGAGGCCATCTACGACAGCGGCAAGCTCATTCGGCCGCGGCGGTTGTCATTGCCCGAAAACGCCCACGTGCGCGTGACCATCGAATCCGACCCGGAGCGCGAGGCGTGACTCAAATTGACTGTCTGCGGGTCGTGGCCCGGACGTTCCACCGAGATCCAACCTCGAAACGCGGAACAATTCCGAAGCGGCGGATGCCGAGTTACTGCCATCTTTGGGTGGGTGAGTTTCTTGTTCCTTTGACGTTTCGTTGCAACCGCAGCGTCGGTTTGTCGTAGCAGGAAGAAGAAACACTATTCTCGACATGAAAGATTCTTTCAATTCGTGCAAACTCAACGGTGAACATGATCACCGTCATACCTTGAAAACCATGACCCTCACCAACTTCGTTGCCAAAACTGTTTTTGCCGTCTGCGCATGGTTTGCGCGGTCAAAATCGCTTGGCTTGGTCCCACTGGCCGTCTGCACCGCCAGCGGGTGGCCGATTCCAGCCCTCGTTATCGCGCGGTATTGGAACGGCGGATCAGACAACACGAAACGCAAACTCGGAAACATCACCATCGCATCAGCCATGATGCAACGAGCAATTCAACGGCGGTTGCGAACAGCGGCACCGCTCCTCTGGCTGACGGCGGTGCTGTGCCTTGGGAGTGCGGCGCCCGCCCCGGCTCAGGTGACCGGCGGCCCGACGTTGCACGTTTCAGGGAGCGGGCTTTTCCAATCGCATCTGTTCTCCTGGGGGTATCACATAGAAATCTTAGGCAGCGACTGGGACGCCAACTCTGCCGTGACGATACACCTTTACGGACCGCTCAACACACTCGGCGCGCAACCAACCGATCGAGTCCTGGGAACGGTGTATGCCGACGGCGCAGGCATCATTCAACCCGGCGCGTATGTTGTGGTGCCTCTCTACAACGGGACGAATGGCACGACTGACATAACGCGGCCCGGAAACTACCAGGTTTACGCCCCGGATCCCAGGCCGAATGTCCCCCGGCACTTTTCCGAACGATTTAATATCGGTCCCCGAACTGGCTCTTTTGTTGCCCCCGACAGGTATGGGAATCCGTCCACTATCAATTGGCCCCACTCGCGCGGCTGTAGAGATGGCTGGTACGGTGACATGTCTCCCGAACGCAGCGACCCCGAGTGGGCCTCCATCTGGAGTGAACAGCCCGTAGCCATGTATGCCACCGTGACCCCGACCACGGCGCTGATCGGTGTTTCCGACCCGGGGCTCAACCAGCCCTCCTTCATGGCCATCTCAGATTTTCCCTCCTCGCACTATGGCCATGATTGGAATGTGGACCTCGTGCCTGACGCCGATTATGGGTGGGTGTTGGCGGACGCCAATTTCTTCTCGGAAGTGACCGTCCTTGGGAAATCGAATGCTGGGCGCATTGAGTGCGAATGGGAAACGTTGAACAATGGCACACCGGTCTATGGCAGTTACGGTCACGGCAATATCGGATTTCCGCTATGGGCCAAGCCGACGTCGGGCGACCGCGTTTACATGGTCGGGCGCTGGGTGCTGGATAACGGGCACCCGGACACCGGCGACCGCACCGAGATCCACCCGCCGCGCCTGGTCGCCACGATGCGCAAGCGGAATACGGCCGTCGCGCAGGGTGATGTTTCTGGTTCCTTAACGCGTGCGTCCCAGGTGGACATCTACGTCAGCGGCCACGGCGGCGGCTGCAACCATTTCCCCGACGGCTTGAGCGCCGCCCTGGACAACGGTGGCGCCGGTGGAGGGCGCATCGAGGATGTCCTGAGCAGCGGGCAATTGGATGCCTATTTCCGCTGGGGACCGGCGGACCCGCTCATTGATGGAATTTACTACGACGTGCTGGACGTCCTCCAAGCCCTCGGTGACGCGCCGCCTGGCGATATCCATCCAAGCGCCGGCCCCATTGCCTTGGGCTGGACGAGCGGACCAGAGTTCCGGCCCATCAATACCATGGATTATGACTTTGATGTGCCGCTGCCGCCAGCGCCGGCTGGCGCCACGAATCCGCTCGTGAGGGTGCTCGTCCGTCCGGAGAATACCGCGAGCACGGATGAAGTGATAACCTATACCACGCCTGATCCATCCACAGGCTTGCCCACGGTCGCGCATATTCACCTGCCTTTTAATGGAGTTGAAAACGGCATCTATGCTCGCACGCTTTATTTTTACTGGGACACGTTTAGCGCGCCCGGATACCACTTCGTCGTAGAGCTTGATGATGTCAGGATGACCAATGCCCCAGGCTTTCCCTTCCTCGGGCCGCAACCGCTGTACCTGTGGGCTGATGTATGCGGGCAGTGGGTCTCGCTGACCGACCTGGCTCCAGCCGATTTCCTGACGCAGAAGACGAGTTTTCAGCCGGGCTTCGATCAGGCGACGTTTCCGGCGGGCTCGGCGAAGTTTGATGTTTATTTGGATACCAACGACACAATGCGGGTCTATACCACGGGATATGCCCAGCGCGACTACGACTATCTCTTTGGAGTGGACGTCGGCTTGACGGCTTACGCTGAAGGGCTGCGCCTTGCGGGCGCGGAGGAATTTGGTTCCGGCAACAATCAGGGCCCTGGCGGGGCTCTGTTTGAGTCGAATATAGCCACCCCCGGTCAGTTTAACGGTGTGCAGAGCAATCACACCAGCTTTTCTCAGAATGTCTCGGTGACGGCGCTCAACGGGGGGACATGTCCGAATCCAGTCTTTAGCGTGGACTTCAAGGTCACCTATGTACCTGGCTCGGTGTTCCCCCCGCAGAACCCGAGGTATTGGGTTGGCGGGTCAGGAGCCTGGAGCACTCCTTCACACTGGTCCCCAATCGGCGTGCCGCAGAACGGAGAAGACCTGATCTTCGACAACTCCCCGGGCAGCAACATGACCAACGATCTCGGCGGACTTATCGTGCGATCGCTCCAGTTCAACCACAGCGGCGCTGTCTGGGGACAGGGTCTCACTGTCACCACTGCCATCACCGCGGTTTCGGCAGACAACCAGCCTTTGGAAATGAATTTTTACTACTTGATTCTGGGAGGTAATGTGACCATTTCCGAAGACGTTCCGGTCGGATTTCACCTCACTCTGAATTGCCCCGTGGATCTGAATGGACATGACCTGACAGCCGGCTCAGCACATGCGGGGCCCCTGATTTTCCAAAACAGAATTTATGGCGCCGGCAACCTCAATTTCACCAACGGAATCAGTTATCTGAGCAACTCCGGGGTCAACGCCAACTCTTTCACCGGACGCGTGACCGTCAGCGGCGGCGCAACCCTCTATCTCGACAGTTCGACCACTCCCGCAATCCCCTCCGACCTGCTCATCGAATACGGCGCCACCGTCAGAGCGAATCGAGGTTCTCAGACCGCCATTACCAGCACGGTCGAGATCTTTGGCGGCGGCTCCTTCCTGGGGAACGGCACGACTGCCATCGGCGACCTGGTTTTGAATAATATTCTCAACGACCTCATCCCCTGCACCGTGAGCTGCGAGATACTTGAGATTAACGGCACCATCGCCAGCCGCAACGACAGCAGCTTCGTCACTCCAATTATCAAGGGGGAGATCACCCTGAATCATTTTACGCCGATCTGGACTGCTGGCTCGACGCTGGTGGTTGCCGGGCTGGACGTGAGCGCGTCAATTTTCGGGACCGGTTTCTCCAAGGCTGGCAATGCGGCCATGATCCTCGACGGCATTAACTTCTTCACGGGAGGCGTTGAAGTGGACCAGGGGACCTTGGACGTGGGTAACAGCGGCGCTCTCGGCGCCACTTCAGGTGTTCTGCTCTACGGCGCCGGCACGATGACCTTGCGCGATTCTATTTCCGGCTGTCCACTTGAGGTTCGTGGCTCGCAGCAGATTACGGACGAAACTGCCGGCTCGTTGCTGACAGCAGACTCGCGAGATACCATCAGCCGGAGCGGGCCAATCATCTGGAGCGGGCCGGTCCAGTTGGATACCAACCTGGTGGTCAAGGGCGGCGACATCACCTTCAGCGGCGCGATCAGCGGCCCAGGCGGAGTGGACTTCCGCAACTCCGGCACGGCGCTGATTACCGGACCAGACGGAAACACCTTTTCTGGAGTCACCCGGGTGCGATGCCCGCTGCTTGAGTTCAAAAAGCCCGCCGGGACAAAAGCCTTCGCCGGCCCGCTGGTGGTCGGTGGCGGGGCCTTCGACCTTTGTGAAGCGCGCTGGCTCAACAGCTATCAGAACGTCTATGCCACCGCGACATTGTATGCCGACGGGTTCATCAATCTCACGAACAACAACGAGGATTTCGGCGCCGTCACCTTCAACGGCGGCAAGGTTGATAGCGGCCCCGGCGGAAACTTCACCATTTACCAGCCGCTCACTGTGAATCATTCCTCCGCCGGCGCCGTGATCTACGGCAACCTCGGCTTGCCGGCGGGTGGCTCCCCTCCGACGACGCCAGCCGTGTTCATCGTCGCCGATGGACCTGCGGACTGCGACCTGACGGTCAATGCTCAGATATACGGGTCGCCGCAATATTTCGTCAAACAGGGCGCGGGCACGATGTGCCTGAGAGGTGTCAACACCTACGATGCGGTGACGCTCTTGGAAGGAGGCATTCTCGATATCAACAACAGCTCTTCCCTTGGCACCGACCCTGGCCTCGTTGTTTTCGACGCGGCGACACTTCGGCTTTCCGGCTCCGGCAGCCTGCCCAGGGGTTTTGAGGTCGTGGGGAGCGGAGTGGGAGGAACTCACGGCGCCCTTGAAACCACTTTGGGCAGCAGCTTCAGCTTCGCCGGCGGCGTGCTCCTGGATGCCGCCACCACTTTCAACGTCGGCACCGGCACCAGCCTGCAGTTGGGAGCGATTTCTGGCACCGGGCCGCTTACCAAAATCGGTGGAGGCCGCCTCACTTTCAGCGGCTCGGCCAACAGCTACACCGGCGACACAGTAGTCAGCGCCGGCTTGCTTTTTCTGGACAAAACGTTAGGCGCGACTGGGGTGCCGCGCAACCTGGTCATTGGCCCGGGGCCTTCGTCCAGTTCGCCGGCCACAGTGTTCTTCGAGCATGGCACGAGCATGGGCGGCAATACGGTCACGATCAACGCCAATGCGACACTGAACCTGCAGGGCAATAACCTGGCTATCTCTCAATTGAACCTTAACGATGGCGGCAGCGCGGTGACCGGCGCCGGCGCCCTGGTGTTCAACCCTGGCGGGCAGATCAACGTCGGCAGCCAGAGCTCCGCGGGTTCGCACCACAGCGCCTCGATTTCAGGCAACATCCAGATCGCCCCCAACGATGTGGTGACCTTTTTCGTCGCCCTCTACGCGCCCTTTTTCCCCTTTGATTTTGCGCCGGAACTGGATCTGCCAGCCGCGCTGAGCCGGTCCCCGGAGGATCCGAATTTTGTCCCGGGCTTCATTGTCAAAGAGGGGCAGGGCCAGTTGCGGCTGAGCGGGAACAACACTTACAAAGGGCCGACCACCATTAATAACGGAACGCTCATCGCCGCGAGCCCAGCGGCTTTGGGCACGACCGACAACGGCACGTTTGTCAATCACGGGGCCGCGCTGGCCTTGGACGGCGGCATCGCCATCAACAATGAGGGTCTCTACCTCAGCAGCAGCAACGCGGCGGCGTTGCAGACCTTGAGCGGCTCGAATACCTGGAGCGGCCCGATTACTCTGAGCCAACCCAGTGGCATCAGCGTTTCCCCAGCGAATGGCTACTTGCAGGCGTTGAATACCGTCAGCGGGACAGGCGGCCTCACCAAGCTGGGGCCGGGCACGCTACAGTTCTGGGGATTCGGGCCCAATAGTTACAGCGGCGGAACCACTGTCGCCGGAGGCACACTCGAGGCCGGGCGTGTGAGTCAGGTGTCGGTTCCGGGCGATCTCGGCATCGGCAACGACACGACTTCCTCGAACACAGCCACTCTGCAAATTGATCGCGAGCAGCAGTTCAGCCCTGCCGCGAATGTTACTGTACATAGCAGCGGTCGGCTTTACTTGAATGATCTGCCCAACCTGGGCGTGCCCACGCCAACGATCGGAACCCTGTCGGGCGGCGGTACGGTGTACCTTGGCGCCAACGCCTCGCTCACGGTGAGCAACAGCGCGTACTGCTCCTTCACCGGCCCCATCAGCGGCGCGGGCGCATTCAAGAAGAACGGCACGGCCAAACTGCAACTCACTGCCAACAACACTTACACGGGCGATACGACCATTTCCGCCGGCACCCTTCAGGTGGACGGCAACCAGCCGCAGAGCCGGATTCAGAACTCAGCCTGGCTCCAAGGCTCGGGGACGGTGGGGACAATAAACATGAACACCAGCTCCGCCGTGATCGCTCCGGGCGCCAGCCCGGGCATTCTGACGTGCAGCAATATTACCGCTGCTGCCGGCCAGGGCGCGCGCGGGTCCCTGGAAATCGAACTCAGCGGGCCGGCACCGGGCACGGGCTACGATCAACTGAACGTTCACGGCACGGTTAACCTGAGTAACATCACCTTGAACGCCTCGCTCAACTTCGCCTCCTCGCTGAGCGACACCTTTACCATCATCAACAACGCTGGCGCCGATCCGGTCGTTGGCACCTTCACCGGCCTGGCCCAGGGTGCCACCCTGAACCTTGGCAGCCAGTCGTTCCAAATCAGTTACACCGGCGGGGACGGGAACGACGTGGTGCTGTCGCACACCCTGCCGACCCTGACCGCCAAGGCCACCGCGGGCGGGATCTTCATCAAGAATCCCGACCAGCCTTCTTACCCGTACTACTCCACGGTGACCTTAACCGCGGTTCCCCTCCTCGGCTATGCCTTCACCGGCTGGTCCGGCGACGCCTCTGGGACGCAAAATCCATTGCCCTTAACCATGACCGCTTCGAAAGTCATCACGGCGAACTTCGTCTCGACCGTTTCGGATTTGATCGTGGACAATACCAACGCGACTTTCACCGGTTCATGGACCACCGATTCCGGCAGCGCAGGCACCGGCTTCTATGGTCAGGACTATGCCTACACGCTCACGGTGTCCACGGCCTCCGCGACGGCGCAATTCCGGCCAAATCTGCCCGTCGGGGGCAACTACGACGTGTATGTCTGGTATCCATTCATCACTCAAAACAACAAGCGTTGCAGCGACGCGGAATATCTGATTTCAGCGGCGGGAGGCACGAACACGGTCAGCGTGAATCAAAAGTCCAGCAATTTGGGCTGGTTCCAGATCGCATCCGGCCAGAGATTTTCCTCTGGCACCGCCGGGTATGTCCAGTTGTCCAACCAGTCAACGGATACCGGCAGGAACGTCGCCGCCGACGCGGTGCGCTGGGCCTGGTCAACCAATCAGGTGACCCAGCCTTACTTCACCGGCGTCACCAGGAGCCTAACCAATGCGACGTTGACGTGGCTTTCCGGCTCAAACTATGTGTATCGGCTGCAATACAAAACCAATCTTACGGATGCCGCCTGGCTCGATGTGAGCGGAGACGTGACGGCGACAACCGGCACCGCGAGCAAAACGGTAAGCACGCCGGGCAACGCCCTAAGGGGCTTCTATCGCGTTGAGTTGTTGCCATAGGCTTGTTTCGTCACGTCACGAATGGTAAGCCCGGGGGGGCGCGTGGCGCTTTAGCCGGTGCGATTCTCTTGGAGAAAGTCCCTGCTGTGAAAGGTGGCAGCCAACGGCGGGCCACACTATGGCAACATCGTTTCGGCGTGGAATTATCTCCGTTATGAGAATCGCGGGGCTGCGCGGAACGAACGTGACCTTTGCGCTCTCGAATGCCGTCGCCAGCTCGTTCACGGTGCAATGCTCGATCCCGTCGCTGTCCGGCGCGGGGGGATGACGCGCGGTATTTCCAGATCAGCGTGCAGGTGCAGCAGTTAAACGAAGAAGGGTGAATGAAGAATGATGAAACATTCCTGCGACGGGTTCGCACCCATCGGCATCTCTTCATTCAGCAATCTGCCTTCACCCTTCACACTGTGGCGTTGCCGGAGTACGTGAACCACGCCATCAAGAATCGGTAGGGACGCGTTTCAGCCGCCTCCCTGAGGATGGGGGCGACGTTGAACTCGTCGCTACCATTCCTGGAATCCGCGCTGGAGGTTTCCGCGAAGCTCAAACAGGCAAACACCAAAGAGCGGAAGCTTGAGGAGGTGGTGAAGGACGCCGAACCGGCGGCGGTGCTGGTGCTGGTTTACGGAAAGCTCCTGCAGATTTCGCAGATGACGCAGGCGGGGGAAGGAATCTGTGCAATCTGCGCAATCTACGGGTGAACTCGGGGATCATGGGGCTTGGTTAGGGAGAGCGCACGATTCGCCCGGTCAAGCAGAGTCAAATGCCCGGGCAAGTGGAAAATTAGCTTGGTCGAGTGGAACTTTAGCCAGGGGAAGCGCAAGTTTCGATCGGTCAAGTGGCAGCCAACGGCCGCGCAAGGTCAATCTTGGCTCGGGCGAGCGTTTGCTTCGCTGGCTCAAGCTCAACCTTGGTTTGGGAGAGTGTTTCCCTGGGTCGGGAAAGCGGTTGACAGGCCAAGTCAGGAGGCGTACGGGTCAGATAAGCCGCCGGAAGGCTGGAGTTCGCCGCGCCCGGTTCGGGCGAATCGGGAGAAACGGTCGGCGCGCCAGCCAGCCGGTCAGGCCCGGGACGTTGAGCGCGCTCCCATTACAGACTGTGAGGTCAACATGCCAGATAATCCAGGCAACACACCTGATCCCAACCCGCCGCCGGACAAGACTCCCAAGCCGCGGGCAGAGCAGGATCAAAACATCGCCAACGCCATCACCGAAGCCTCCGAGTTGCTCGCGCTGGCGCAATCGGACCCGGAGATCGGCCCCATGATGGCCGCGAAGGGATATGACGCAGCGGAGTTGCAGAACGGCGTGGCGCTGCAAGCGGCGGCGCAGGACACGTTCAACGCCCGCCAGCAGGCCATCGCCAAGCGCGACGCCGCCAGCGAGGCGTTCGACTCGGCAGAGAAGGCCGCGCGCCGGACTTATGCGGATTTCCGCGAGACGGCGCGCATCAAGTTCAGCGCGGCGACGGACCGGAGCGCGCTGGGATTGAACGGCGCGGTGCCGAAGGATTTGCAGAAGTTCATCACCACGGCGACAGCGTCCTACAAGACCGCGCAAGGTGCGGCGTATGCGGCGGTGCTCGCGAAGGCGGGCTTCCCGGCGGCCGACATCGCGGCGCAACTGGACGCGGTCAAGAAGCTGGGTGAATTGCATTCGAAATTCGACGCCGCCGATGGCGACGCACAGGCGGCCACCGACGCGCGGGACACGGCGCATGACGCGATGGCGAAGTGGGTGAGCGAATACCGGCGGCTGGCGAAAATCGCGTTGCGCGGGAAGCCGGGCCTGCTCGCGAAGCTGGACGTATAGGCGAAGTTGCCGTCAACGTGAATTGGCGGGTTTGGCAAGCCAGCCAGTTCCGCGGTCTCACGACGCGCGGCTACAGATGAGATGCAGGGCGAGGTGTTGAGCTTCGCCCTTTTGTGTCGGCGCTTTCGCTGTTGACACGACAAAGGCTTTTGCGAAACGATGCCGCCATGAGCGATATATCTACCAAACTCTCCACACGACGTGAATTCCTCCTTAACACGGGACGCCTTGCGGCTGTCTCGGCGCTGGCCGGCGCAGCCATTCCTCATGTGCATGCGGCGGGCAACGAAACCATCCAAGTAGCTCTTGTCGGCTGCGGCGGGCGCGGCACCGACGCCGCGGGCAACGCCCTGTCGGTCAAGGACGGCACCACCAAGCTGGTCGCCATGGCCGATGTGTTCCCGGAACGCCTGCGCGAGAAGTATGACGCCGTCAAGAAACGCTACTCGGCGAAGGTGGACGTGCCGGCCGACCGCCAGTTCCTCGGGTTCGACGCCTACAAGAAAGCAATGGATTGCCTGAAGCCGGGCGACATCGTGATTCTGACGACGCCGCCGGCGTTCCGCTGGGTGCACTACACTTACGCCATCGAAAAGGGACTGAACGTCTTCATGGAAAAACCCGTGACCGTTGACGGGCCCACCAGCAAACGCATGTTGGAACTCAACAAGGCTGCCAAGGCCAAGAACCTCAAGGTCGGCGTGGGTCTGAACTCCCGTCATGCGCGTCATCTCCAGGAACTGGCCAAGCGCGTTCACGACGGCGAGATTGGCGACCTCATCCTGGCGCGCGGCTACCGGATGCACGGGCCGGCGGGTTTCTTCAACTCGCTGCCCAAGCCGGCGGGCATCAGCGAATTGATGTATCAGATCCAGCGCTTCCACAGTTTCATCTGGGCCAGCGGCGGAAACTTCAGCGACTTCTACATCCACATCATTGATCACATCAGTTGGATGAAGAACACCTGGCCCGTCAAAGCCCAGGCGCTGGGAGGCCGACATTACCGCCAGAGCCCGGAAGGCGTTACTTACGTGGACCAGAATTTCGACACCTACTCGGCGGAATACACCTTCGAGGACAGCTCGAAGTTTTATTTTGATGGCCGCTGCATGACCGGCTGCCATGACAACTTCTCCAGCTACATCCACGGCACCAAAGGCAGCGCCATCGCTTCTCGGAGCGGCGATTGCGGCGGACCTTCCGCCATCTTCAAAGGGCAAAGCCCGAAACGGTCCGACATGGTCTGGCAATCCAACGTCGTGCCGGGTGAACAAAACTGGTATCAGAACGAGTGGAATGACCTCGTGGACGCCATCCGCAAAGACGAGCCTTACAACGAAGTTGACCGCGGCGTGACCGTCAGCCTCGTCACCAGCATGGGCCGCATGGCCGCTCACACCGGTCAGGAGATCACGTTTGAGGACATGCTCAATTGCGAGCATGAAATGGCGCCTGGCCTCGACAAGTTGACGGCGGATTCACCGGCGCCGTTGCAGGCTGGGCCGGATGGCCGCTATCCCGTGCCCATGCCGGGGCGGAACAAAACGCGCGAGTACTGAACAAGCGCCGCAGCTTCGCGTTTTGGGGCGACACTCTGAGGAGCCAAGCGCCGTCCGGTTCATTGGACGGCGCGTTTCTTTGGCAGTCAGATCAAAGAACTACCGCCGCGCCTGCGTCGAGCGGGACGCGCTTTTCAATGCCGCCTTGGTATCCGCCTGCAACTCCTCAAGCTCGGGCCGGAGCTTCTCCTTGGTTTCCCTGTCCATCCGGTCAATGAACAAGATGCCGTGGAGATGATCCACTTCGTGCTGGATCACGCGCGCGAGCAGCCCACCGCAACGAAATGAAATCGGTTTCCCGTTCCTGTCCAACCCCTTTACATCCACCGATTCGGGACGCGTGATGTCCGCGAAAATTTCCGGGAAGCTGAGGCAACCTTCCGGCCCCGTCGCCGGTGGCCCGACGGGCGTGACTTCAGGATTAACCAGCACGAGTGGCATGAAGGCCGCCACCTCCGCTGGTTTGCCTTCCAGTTCCAAGGTCGAAGGCCGATCGGTGACGCCGCGAACGTCAAGCACCATGAGTTGCAGCGCGTGGCCGACTTGTTGCGCCGCGAGCCCGATGCCGTGCGCTTCATGCATCGTTTCGTACAGGTCATCCGCCAACTGGCGGATGGCTGGCGTGACGGATTCGACCCGCGTGCCTTTTTGCCGAAGGGCCGGATGGCCGTATTTGACGACTTCAAGCACCATGACCGCGCTCGCTCAGAATGCGTAAGGACCCAACTCACTCGCGGGCCAGTTTCGCAACGCCCGCCCCAAATCGGCCAGCGACGGGCTTGCCCCTTTGATCACGTAATACCCGCTCGTGGTAACGCCCGTGAGCAAGGCGAGCGCATCGTCCAAACCCAGCAGCTTGCCGAGGCAGAAACCGGAATTGAAATGATCGCCTGCCCCGGTCGTGATCAGCGGCTTGGACGTGTAAAGGCCATCCAGCACGCTGACCTTCCCGGCGCTGACGCAGAGCGCCCATTGCACCGGATGCACCACCAGCGTGTCCACCGGCACGTGCGAATGAATTTCCACCGCCAATTTCGCCAAGCCGCCTTTCGAGCGGTCGCCGGCGTTGAGCGAAAACACACGGGCGATTTCGGTCGCTTCCTTTTCGTTCAGGCCGAGGATCACGTTGAACCAGCGGCGAAACTCCAGAATCAAATCCATCGCGCGCCGGAGGTCTTCGTTGGTCCGCTTCTCCGGATCGGCCAGGTCGAAGAAGACGATGCGTCGCTTGCCCGCGGGCACCGTCGGGCAAATCTCCTTAAGGATGGATGCCCAAATGCCGCTCATCTCGGTGAGCATCGTCCAGTTGACGAAACCGACGAGGTCCGCGTCCTGCATCTTGGCGGCGAACTTCTCCCTGCCAAACCGCGCCACGATATTCACCCAATTCACGTCCTTCAGATACGTGTGCTTGCCGAGCATGATCTTGCCGTCCTCGAACTCGACGGCGTCCGTGAGGCCCGGCTGGGCGATGGAGTGCACTTCGGCGCGCTTCGCAAAATCCGCGAAGACCGGATGCAGATTTGGATAGCCGAGATTGCCGAGGTAGGTGACCTGAAGGCCGAGGCTGGCGAGGGCGTTGGCCATGATCGGGCCGTTGCCGCCGAGCTTGATGCGCTGGTTGACCAGCTCAATGTTCGTGCTCTTGCCGGCCGCCGCCGCAAGCCGTTCGGCCAGTTTCGCAATGGTGGGCATGCGGTCGTACGTGTCGGAGCTGTGGCGCTTGTCCACGACGTGCAGAATTTCATCCACGAAACCGTCGAGGCCGACGAATGCTTTAAGATTTGCGGCCCGCGCGACGGCGGATTCAAGTTCACGGGCGCAACACGCGCGAAGTTCGGGAACGTTTAGGTTCATGCTTTGAAAACTGGCAAGAGGTCAACGGTCAGTCGGTCGTGACGCCGAGGATTTGGAGCAGGCGCTCCAACTCCGCATCGCTGAAAAACTGGACTTCGAGCGAGCCTTTGCCCTTGCTGTAACGCAATTGCACTTTCGTGCCGAGGCGCTCGCGCACACGGTTTTCCAAGTTGGCCACGTGCGCGTCAGTCGGCGTGGGCCCCGGCGGCAGTTTGCCGTCGGCACGGCTGCCCCGGGCCTGCAAACGCGCCACCAGCCCTTCGGCTTGACGGACGTTCAGGCCTTCCTTGATGACGCGATCGGCGGCGAGCGTTTGGAGTTTGTCGGTCGCGAGACCGAGGATCACTTTGGCGTGCCCCACGCTGATGCGGGCGTCGCGGAGGTAGCCTTGCACCACCGACGGCAGCTTCAGCAGACGCAACGCATTCGTCACCACGGTTCGGCTCCTGCCGACCTTGGTGGCCGCTTCCTCCTGGGTGAATTGGAACTGCTCGACGAGCTGCGCGTAACCTTGCGCCTCCTCGATGGGATTCAAGTTTTCGCGCTGCAGGTTTTCAATCAGCGCGAGTTCCAAAGCCGTGCGGTCGTCCACTTCCCGCACGACGATGGGCACTTCGCTCAGGCCGATCAATTGCGCCGCCCGCCAGCGGCGCTCGCCGGCAATCAACTCGAAGTGATTTCCGCGGTCACGCACGATGAGCGGTTGCACGATGCCTTGCGCGCGGATGGAATCGGCCAGTTCACGCAAGGATTCCTCGGAAAAATCCTTCCGGGGCTGAAACGGGCACGGGCGGATGCTGGCTGGCGACACACGCCGCAAACGCTCGCCGGGAGGTGTTGGCAGAATGGAGGCAATTGCCGTCGCGCCGGCGGACGCGGGGTGCGATGCCGGCGGCATTGGAACTTGGGGAAGGGCCGGGCTGCCGCCCAGGAGCGCGCCCAGCCCGCGGCCCAATGCGGGTCTTGCCATGCCGCGAGAGTGTCGCACGACCGGTAGCCAGTCAAGATTCCTCGCTTTCGCCCAACTGAAAGTCAGCGGCGAACTTTCGCCTTCTCGACTTTCGTTCTATTCTTCGGCGTGCAAAACGAACACGCCGGCTGCGGCCCCACGCGGGCAGACCACGACCGCCACGATTTGGACCCGCGTTACCTTGCTTTTTTCGACTGCTTCAACCGTCAGCTTTTCTACGACGCGCACGACGCCTTGGAGCCGCTCTGGCTGGATACACGTCACGGCGCGGACGGCAATTTCTTCAAAGGCCTCATCCAGTTGGCCGGAGCGTTTGTGCATTGGCAGAACGAACGGTTCGGACCTGCGCGAGCGCTGCTCAGGACCGGACGTGCCTATCTGGCCGGCTACCCAAAGCTCCACCACCGACTGGACGTGACCGCCGTGCTTTGCCTGGTGGACGAGTGGCTCCGCTGGCTGGACCCAATCGTGGTCGGCAGGCAGCCCTCGGGCGAAATGGCTCCGCCGCAGTTGCGATTGACCGGATCCGAATCGCCCGCCGAACAGACGGCAAGCCGCCTCGACTCCTGAGTTGCAGCCGTGGCGGGCTTCTGTTAGCGATGGCACGTGCATAAACCGCCGAGTCGCCAAGCCAGCGTCGCCGGCAAGCTCGCGCCGCGGGATCGCTCCGGTCCGGGCTTTACGCTGATCGAACTCCTTGTTGTCATTGCCATCATCGCGATTCTGGCGGCCATGTTGCTGCCGGCCCTGGCCAAGGCCAAGGAGAAGGCGCACGTGGCCAAGTGCCTTTCCAACCTGCGCCAGATCGGGTTCACGATGAGCATGTACACCGCAGACCACGGCGAACAGTTCCCATACTCGGGCCGCTACTGGCCGCAGATGCCGTTCGTGGATTTGCTGCGGCTGGTGAATCCGTACATCAGCACCAACAACCGCGCGTTCTACCTGTGTCCCTCTGACCGCGGCCTTGGATTTAACTTCGAGTGGGTGAAAGTCAACGGCGCGAGCGCCGGCATCCGGACCAACGACCTCTTGTTTCCGAACTCCTACTATCACTACTTCACGTTTTACACCGCGGACGATCCGAACAACCCGGTGCTCAAGATTCGCAAAACACCGGAAGTCCGCCGGCCGGCGAAGAAAGCGATTTCGCCCTGCTTCGCCAGCACGCCCGGCAAAGTCTTCGACATCGTCAAGAACACGCCCACCGGCGGGCACGGACCGCGCGGCATGTCGCTGCTCTTCGTGGACGGCCACTCCGAATTCGCGCCGTACGACCGCCTGTATCCCACGTTGGTCGTGAACGGCAAGCCCACCTACAACCTGGATTGGACCGCGGGCGGATTGGCCGGCGAGGACTTGAAATAGCGCGCTGCCGGCGATTGCCTTTGTGCCCGCCGCGTTCGCAGTGTGGAGAACATTCTTACGGACGCGGAGTGTAACTCACGCCGTGGTCCGCATTCCGTGTTGTGAGCGTCCTGCGAAAATCCTTGAGGGAAATGCGTAAGTTGGGTTTAATAAATCCATGCTAACAGGCGCCGTTGCGAAAACCCAGCGTGCACGCCCCCGTGCACCCACCGCGGCCGAATAATAATGTTGGGCCACACGCCGCACATCCACCAACACTCGAACAACACGCGATCATGAACACGTCTAAACTGCTCTCAGCCTCGGCTATCCTCGTAGCCGCTGTAGTCACAAGTCATGCACAGGGAGTGCATATTGATTCACTCGCCACCAACGGACGGATGACGTGGACGGCACCGACAGGTTCCATCTGTCGCGTCGAATGGGCTGGGTCCCTGGGAACCAACACCGCTTGGCGGCAAAACTGGCTGCCCCTTCAAAGCATCTACGTCAACTCGTCGAACACGACCGCGGAGGTTCCCATGTTTTATCGCGTGGCATGCCTCACCAATCTGTTCTATCCAATGCCGCTGACGCGTGAATTTGCCATGCGGTTCCAAGAAGGCTCACAGGTCTCCACGCAGCTCTTTTCGTTTGCGGGTATTCTCACCCTGCCTTCCACGACCAACGAGTACGTGGCTATGAAGGGGTCATATTCTTCGACAATTAGGGAAAGCTGGGTAGATCGTGACCCCTGTGGTTGGGCGGAGGCAAGTAAAGATGGTGACGTTTTGTGAGGTTGAGGGGGCGCCAGTTCAAGAGCGCC
>Ga0315277_10005921_pt1 | contig 16073 bp, 11 predicted proteins | sample YL17G05_15_MG_FD_203695 | JGI IMG/M metagenome (GOLD analysis project Ga0315277, IMG submission 203695) | Sediment microbial communities from Yellowstone Lake, YNP, Wyoming, USA - YL17G05_15 | ecosystem: Environmental > Aquatic > Freshwater > Lake > Sediment | place: USA: Wyoming | collected...
CCCGAGGAGCATGTCGCCGCTTGCACCAGAAAGAGCATCTACATAGATAAGTGACATGTCGCTCCCCTGCCCTGCCCTTTGCGTCGTTTGCGCTGGCGCCTCTCAGGCCGGGTGGCATGGCCACGCTGTTGCGTGGCCATGTGCCTCGAACGACGCTTGGCGCGTCACTGTAACATGGTCACACAACAGCGTGACCATGACACCCGCCTGACGGGCTGTGCGTGCGCGGCGGGCAAGACTGCCCGCCCGCGCCTCGCCCGCTATTTCTTCGGCGCCGGTTTCCCCGCACCGCCGGCCGCGGCCTTCTTCGCCGCCGCCTCGACCTTCACCTTCAACTCGTCGACCGCCTGGTTGTAAGCCTCGGGCCCCAGTTCCACGTGCTTGATGTACGGGATGTCGGCGAGCGTCTGCCCCATCGCCCCCTTGTCGCGGTCGTGCAGCAGGAACCGCTCGGCCTTGTCGTTGTGCGCGACGTAGAGGGGCTGCCCCAGGATGTGCCCGCGGATCTTGTGGTCGTTCAGCAGCGTCAGGGTGTAACAGACCTTCCGCACCGGGTACTCGCGGCCGCTGTAGATCTTCTCGGGGTTGCCGGCCTCCTTGAAGCGCCACTCCTTGTCCATCCGCTCCCACTCGATCTCGGTGTCGATGCTCTTCAGGGCCGGCACCGGCACGTATTCGTATATCTCGCGGTCAAGGTTGTAAATCTTCAGCCGCGCCGCCCGCGTCGTGAAAATGTAGCCCGGCACCTTCAGGCCGCTGGAGAGTTCCAGGTATCCCGGCACGGCGTCCTGGCGGTTGAAGCCACCCGCCGTGCCGAAGGGATTGGTGGCCGGCCTCTCGGGCTTCTGTGCGGCCGGTTGGCCCGGCTGGCCGGGCGGGGCGGGGTTCTGGCCCGGCGCTTCAGGCTCGTCATCGACGAACGTGATGTCGGCCGGGCCGATGACCTTCGGCTTCCCCTCGACCGGCTTCGGCGCAGGCTTCTCGGCGGGCGCCGTCGCCGCCGGCTCGCCCGACCGCGCCCCGCCCGCGAGCACGAGCGCCGCCGCCATTGCCGCAGCGAACCCGAGCGCCGCAGGCCGCGGCATCCGCGCCGTTTTCTTTTCACTCTTCACTCTGCACTCTTCACTCCGCACTTTCCGCGTCCTTGACTTCCCCGCCCGCGCGGGCCATACTTCGCTCCATGCAGCGCATCGGCATCCTCGGCGGGACGTTCGACCCGGTCCACCTCGGGCACCTCATCCCAGCCCAGTACGCGCTGGAGCACCTCGGCCTCGACCGGCTGCTGCTCGTGCCGGCGGCCGCGCCCGTCCACCGGCCGCTCCACGTGCCGGCGTCGCCGGGGCACCGGCTGCGGATGTGCCGACTCGCCGCCGCGGCCATCCCGCACTTCGAGGCGTCCGACATCGAGGCCCGACGCACCGAGCCGTCGTTCACCGTGCTGACGCTGGAGCATTTTACCCGCACGATGCCCGCAGGCACTAGGATTTATCTGCTCGTGGGCGAGGACAACCTGCCCCTGCTGCACACGTGGCACGAAATCCGCCGCATCGCCGAACTCGCCGAGATCGCCATCCTGCCGCGACCGTGCGAGGGCGAGCCCGACGCCTCCGCTCTGGAATCGCTCCTCGGCCCTGCGGCCGTCCGCGACATCCTCGCTCGCTGGGTCCCCTCGCCCCGCATCCCCGTCAGTGCGACCGACATCCGGCGCCGCATCCGCGAGGGTTGCTCCATCGCGGGCCTCGTCCCCGCCAGCGTGGCCGCGTACATCGCCGAGAAGCGGCTGTATGTTTGAACCCGCGGGAGCGGAAAAAAGACTGAGTTCACGCTGCGCCGAGCGCCGGGCGGCCGGGTCACGCGCTGTTGCGTGACCCGGTTTCGCAGACGGACATGGCCCCGCTCAAACCCGCGACGGTTTCTATTATTCCTCGTCCGCCGGCCGAATGCCGATGGCCGATTCCCAGGTCGGGGCCGGCCGGAAATTGGGATGGCCCACGTCCTTCAGATTCCGGCGGCCGTAGTAGGAGCCGTAGTACTGCGCATTGGTATCCACCCAGTTGGAGAGTTTCAGCAGTTCTTCCGGTTGCAGTTTCACGCTGCCGTGCGCCTTGACGAGCCTGCCGAGCAGTTGCAGGCGGGCCTCGTCGCCGGTCAACTGAACGGCTTGCGGCATGAGCATCGCCACGAGCAGGCTGTTGTGCGAACCGAGGCGCTTGGGCTCCAGGTAACGGACATTGCCGGTCTTCGGATGATTCTCGCCGATGGTCGGCAGGAGGCCGGCATCCAGCGGGTCCGTTCCGCCGCCGCGCCGGTCCATGAGCAGGTTCTCGTACGATGCGGAGAAGAACGTCGTCATGCGGCCGGTCAGGTCAAGACCGCCCTCCTTGACCTTCTCGTTGTGGCACTCGACGCAGCGCCGGTCCAGGACCGGCTGCACGTCGCTCGGATAGTGCAGCGGGCGCCGCCCGGAGGTTTCGCCGGGTTGGGGGCCGGGCATCGACGGTTCGCGGCGCAGCGCGATCGGGCCGTACGAACTCAGCGCCGGCGAGGCGTCGGGCGTCTCGTGACAGCCTATGCACGTGCGCGTCTCGCCCGGCATGTAGTTCACAAACGTCCGTTCCGTCTGCACGGCAAGGTGGTTCTCGTCCAGGACCTGCATGAAGATGTTCGCGTTGGCCGGCACCAGGAAATGGGCGCTGCCGTCCTGCTCGACCGGCACGACGCCGTGCTGCACCTTCAGGCCGAGGCCGGTATTCTTCGAGACAACGGCGTATTGCTGGTCGTAGGAGTCGACCGGCCCGCGGCCGAAGCGGCGCGCGCTCCAGGGCCGCGGAATCTGCTCGAGGATGCGGATGTACTTGACGGCGCCCCGCGGAACGTTCTCCAGACCGTGATAGATGTCCGTCACGATGCACCTGGCCAGATTCCTTTCGGCGAGATGCGGATCGGCCGCATCGGGAATCGGGGGCGGCGTCTCGCGCGCCGCCAGGGGCATCGGCTGCCAGCAGGAGATCTCGGGGTCGCGATAAAACGGCTCGGCCTTCCCCGATGAATCGAGCAGGTAGAGCCCGTATCCGTTCGGGCTGTAGGCGGGCCCCAGCCCGCGCGGTTTATGAGCAACCAGGAAACGGTCCGCGTCGAGCGGATAGGGATCGCGGAAGAGCGGGCCGTTGCCGGCGGCATCCCTGCCCCTTCCGCCCGAACCGGGATCCCGAAATTCCCAGCCGCCTTCCGCGAGGATTTTGACGTCGGGCGTGAGGTAGGTCATCGGTTCATCCGTTCGGACGGGCTTGTCCATGTCAATGCGAATGACCGTCCCGAGCGCATTTTGCGGATAATGAGGGCAGCCGAGGAACACGTATTGGTTCGGGGCGCCGGGAATGGCACGGCCCTGGATCATGGTCGGGGGGAACGGAATATCGTTGCCGTAGATTTCGGCTGAAGCCGTCCCGTCCGGCCGCATGGCCCAGAGGCACTTGACGGCAACCGTGCCCTTGTCGACGTATTCCCAGCGGGTGTACAGGATCCGCCCGTCCGGCAGCATCGTGGGGGTGGCTTCGCTCAGCGCGCCGAAACTCAACTGGCGGAGGCGGGAGCCGTCGGCCTCCATGCGATAGAGGACGGTCGTCGTGAAGGCGTCGCCGCCATTGCAGAGCGTGCTCGTCCGGCATCGCGTCGAAATGAACGCGAAGCCCCCGTCCGGAAGGTAACACGGGTGCATGTCGTCGGAGCCGCTGTGATAGGTGGCCTTTTCGGTGTTGTCGGGCCGGTACTTCCTGATCACCTCCGCCTCGTCGTCCGGCGCCTTGAGCACCTGACGAAGCCCCCGGCCGTCGATGCCGACTTCGTAGATCCGGTACCCCTCTTCGGTGGAGCGCTTCCAGTCGAAGACGACCTTCCGGGCGTCGAACGAAAGGTCCATCCGGCCGAAGACGCCGCCCTGCAACTCGCCGGCCAGTTGTCGCTCCGTGCCGTCCTTGAGCGACAGCACAAAAATCCCCCCGCCGGGCGTCCATCGCGAATTCAGGTACTCCGTGTAATAATGGTTCGACGTGTACGTGACGCGCTTGATGAAGACGATCTCGTCGGCGCCCAGGACGTTGCGAATCGCGGCTCGCGTTGCGGCCATCTGCTCCCGCAGCACCTCGGGTTTCTCCGGGACGCGTTCTTCCTCCTTAAGGAACGCCTCCGCAAAGCCGTCCCGGTTCCACCGCTGCCGGTCGCTGGAAATGACGATTCCGGCGAAGTGCGGCATGAGCCCGGCCGCCTCGATCCGCAGCGTGCTGCGGCCTTTGCTGAACGGGAAAGGCCCCAGGGTCGCCCATCGCAGATGGGGGGCCATGAACCCGCCCGTAACCTCGCCCAGGAAGTCGCCGGCCAGCCGCTCGCCGTTGACGGAGAGTTTGACCGGGCGGGCCTCGCCCGACGCACGCAGACAGTTCACGTAATAGGGGCCCGGCGATTCGATGTCGAGCGTCCACTCGACGAAGCCTTTCGGGCCGTAGCAGACCATCAGGCCGTCCCACTTCGGGTCGGCCGCCTTGATATTCGCCGACGTGGAGGAACAGTCTCGCGCGGAGAGGCGGACATCCCCGGCTTCGGCGCGTTGCGCGAACGACCCAAGGGGCGCCGCAGCGCCGATGCAGATAATCCACAGCAACCTCGCCAGCAAGGGCTTCTTCATCTCAGAGGAAAAGAACCTCACGGGCCTCCCTCCGTTTCGCGCCGGCAATATCCCCCGGCCGGATGGGCAGTATCGCACCGTTTCGCCGCGTTCTCAAGGGGCAAACGCAGGCAAACGAGTTCCGTGTCACCGGAACCCAGGCAAATAAGTTGTGTGTTACCGGAACCCGTGCAGGAAGTCGCCCTGTCGATACTCGCTCAGATTACTGCGTCGTGCGGCCAGCCGCCCAACCCCCGCCGAGCGTGCCCGGCCGCCAACATCGCGTTTGTGACTACACACTGCGATTGCCGCGGAAGCAAATGAAAAAAAGTATCGGCGGTAATGGGTCAGTTACGTGCGCCTGCGTCAGCGTAGGGGCGAGGCATGCCTCGCCCCACTAAGTCCGGCGTGCCCGCGGGCGAGGCATGCCCTGCCGCTACAAATGGCGAGCGCCTGAGACTGAGGGGTTACTATCGGCGGTCCTGCGTCAGTTAGCGCGGGGTGCGCCAGCGTACGAACGAGACATGCCTCGCCCGAAGAAGGCCCGCAGGCGTGCGGGCGAGGCATGCCTCGCCCCTACGTTCACGGTGCCCCCGTATCGGACCCGACCGCACCCTGATGGGTGCCCAGCAACCAGCGTTTCAGGAGCGAGACCACCCGGTGTACGCGCGGCAGCAGATGTTCGCCGATGGCGGCTTGGCGCTGAACCTGGCGGTCGTGAAAATAGCCCTCCAGGCCCAGATAAGCGTTCAGGCCGTCGGTTCGCACGGTGCTGCCGGGCTCCACGGCCTGACGGATGAAGCCATCCAACGTCGTCTTGGCCAGGTCGGGAATATGCCGCAAACGCACCCGCCCGATTCCGGGGCCGTCTTCCTCGGCCGCCACGATGATCAACGCTTTCTCGTGCGTCAGGCGGCCAATCACGCCCTTTTCCTCCGCGCCCCAGCAGGTCTCGTCCACCTCGACGATGCCGCTCAGCCGATCCCGGCCGGGCCGCACCATGGCTCGCCGCAACTTCTGAAGCAAGGCCCAGGCGGTCTTGTGTCTCCCCAAGCCCAGAACCCGTTGCAGGCCCAAGGCGCCGACACCGTTCTTCTGGCTGGCCACCTGCCACATCGCACGGAACCACGTGTTGAGGGACAGATGCGAGTCCTGAAAGATCGTGCCGGCGGTCACCGACCCTTCGTATCGGCACGCGATGCACCGCCACCGCCCTCGGCGAACGAACCAGCCCTCTCGGCTGCCGCACCGCGGACAGGCCCAACCGTTCGGCCACCGCAGGGCGGCCAGATACATCCGGCAGGCATCTTCGGTGCTGAACCGCTTTTCGAGTTCTTGCAGAGTACGTGGGTAATCCTCGCTCATGGAGCAAGACACCACAGATGGGGGTCGGTGGCGTCAAGTAAATAGCCCTAATGACTTAAGCCCAGCCCGCCACACGCCGGCGCCAGGAAAAGCAGAAACCTGCCTTGAATTAATCCCGACTTTCTTGACTTTTGCCGAGTTTACGTTACACTACTTCTGTTGCAGTTCATGTGGGAGTCGGCTATCGGGGGTTGGTTCCTGACGGGTCCTATCGAAAGGATACTTTCATGCGCGGACTGTCGAAACTGATTGCGGTCGTCGCAGGCGTCGCACTGCTGGTGGCTGTCGCGGGCACTACGGCCTCGGCCGCCACGGTTACCACGATTACTTCGTCTTGGGTGCCCTTCGCCTTCGCTCTGTCGCCGGGCAGTCAGAGCATCAACCTGCCTCAGTTCGACGATAGCGGCGGCAAGGTGCTGACCAAGGTGACGCTCGAAATGTCGGGCGACATCCATGCGAACGTAGTGGCGGAGAACTTGTCCGATGAAGCGGTCAGCAACTTCGGCGTAAACGTGGTTGGCCTTGTGACCGGCCAGGTGAAGGATGGATTGACCACCCTGCTGAACCTGAATCTAGGCATAAGCGATGCGGCCGGGCCGGTTTCCGTGGGGGCGTTTGATGGGGTCCAGGACCTAATGGGCACGGACTCTCATGACTTCGGGACGCTCTCGTACAGCGCCTCGAACTCGGTTTCCCGCACGGACACTTTCACGTACTTCATCGGGACGGGCACCATCCCCGTACTGATTTCCGGCAACGGTGGCTTCAGCGTTTCGGGCACAAGCGCTAGTGACATTGAGAACACGTCTTTTGGCTCGTCGGGCTCGGCCAGGGTCACGTACGAGTTCACGCCCGAACCGGCCACGATGGCCCTTCTGGGGCTCGGCGCCGCGGGCATGTGGCTGAAGAGGCGTCGCGGCAAGTAAGCATTCTCCGCGGGCAGAAATAGAGCGGGCGGCCGTCGAAAGACGGTCGCCCGCCTTCTTTGGAAAAAGGTGTCAGGAACCTTTTTCTCCTTGCCAACACATCGAGCACCACGCGCAGGGAAAGGGTCGGGGCCGACGAAGAGGGGAAGCCCGCTCAAGCGGGCTGGCACAAGAGGGTAGAGGAAGGGGAGTCTTTCGCCCGTCCGTGACCTCGGCGTAAACGCCGGTACGCGTTTAGCGGTGTCATTCTGAGGCCCCGTTTACGGGGCCGAAGAATCTCGCCGTTCAGGCGGTCGAGATTCTTCGCTCGCTGCGCTCGCTCAGAATGACAGCCCTTGCTTGGCACGCCAAACAGGTACAAACGCCGAGGCTAAGCCCGCCTGCGGCGGGGGAAGGGCCGTGAACGGCCCTGGGGACGCCTCATGGCCGGGTCGCGCAGTGCGTCAGAACGTGTGAAAGAATTGCCGCCGGGGGCGGAAAACAGCGTTCCGGCCCCCGCTGGCGCTATCGAGAACGGGGGTCTTGGGCGGCGGCTTTCATTTTTTCAGATGTTCTCACTTACAGGGGGTCAGGAGCCTTGCAGATAGGGCTCCAGACCCCTGTAGGTGACGCAGCCGCCGGCCGCGCCGCCAACCGCTTGCATGCCGCGGTTTCTCCACTACAATAAGACCCTGACCGCAGAGAACGCCGGGAACGCAGAGAGAGAATCTGGGTTTCCCAAAAACGGATTCTCGGTTTTCCTCAGCGTTCTCTGCGTTCTCCGCGGTTAAACTTTTTCCTTTCCAAGGAGCCGCGCATGGGCCTGGCAGAATATCTCCAATCATGCGAAGAGAAATACAGCGCCGACCTTCACCTCCTGGGCGGGCCGTTTTACGGGCCGGGGTATCACAGCCGCGTGCCGGACGGCACGTATGCGCACGATATCCTGAACTCCCTGAACTACGCCCTGGCGCTCCTGGCGTCGGGCGAGGCGGCGCACCTGGCGCGGGCGGCGGACATCCTCCGCAAGGTGCTCACGTTCCAGGACGTGGACCCCTTGAGCCCGACGTACGGCGTCTGGCCATGGCTGGCGGAGGAGCCGCTGGCCCAGATGGCCCCGCCCGACTGGAACTGGGCCGATTTCGGCGGGGCGCGGCTGGCGCAGGTCCTGAAGGACCACGCCGCAAAGTTGCCGGCGGACCTCCTCGACCCGGTCAAGGCGGGGCTGGGGCATGCGGCGTGGTCGATCTTCCGCCGCAACGTCGGGCCGACGCACACCAACGTCGTCATTGCGGGGGCGGGGGTGGCGATTGCCGCCGGCGAACTGCTGAAGCGGTCGATGCTCCTGGATTACGGCCGGCGGCGGCTGCACGCCATGGTCAAGCACACGAAGCGTCACGGGGGCTTCAACGAGTACAACAGCCCCATGTACACGATGGTGGCGTTGCACGAGTGCGAGCGGATCCTCAGCCTTGTCCACGATCCGCAGGCCCGCAGCGACGCCGAGTGGCTGCGGCGGGCGGCGTGGCAGACGATCGCCGAGCATTTCCATCCGAGGACGGGCCAGTGGGCCGGGCCGCATAGCAGGGCGTACGGCCTTCGCCTGGCCCCGGCGACGGCGGAGTACCTGTCGGAGCAGACGGGCGCCGAGATTTGCGGGGCGGCGCCGCGCGGCGGGGGCAAGGGCGCCCCGCCGCAGTTCCCGGCCATGGCGTGCCCGAAGGAACTGGCGGAGCGGTTCCGCATGCTGCCGCAGAAGGAGGTGGAGGTCCGCAACCGTTTCATCCGGCGCGAGACGGACGCGGCGAGCACCTGGGGCACGACCTGGATGGCGGAGGACGCCTGCCTGGGCTCGGTCAGCCAGGACAACCTGTGGACGCAGCGGCATGTGTTGCTGGGATACTGGTCGACGGCGGAGGAGCCGGCGGTGGCGCTGCGGCTGCGGTTCCTGAAGGACGGGAAGGATTTTGCCTCGGCGATGGTGCGCTCAGTGCAAGCCGGGCCGCGGGCGCTCTCGGTGCTGGGCCTGGCGACTGACCTGGGGGATTTCCATCACACGCTGGATCGGCCGGCGGACGGCCTCTTTCCGGCGCAGGATTTCCGCGTCCGGTACGAGTTGGCGGGGAAGGGGGCGGAAGCGATGTCGCTCGGCCACGGCCGCTACGCGCTGGCGGCGGGCGGGCGGCGGGCGGTCGTCCACACCATGCCCGGCCGCTTCGGACCCTACGAGGTAAAGTGGGCCTGCGGCAAGGAGGGCGGCGCCGCGGTGGTGGACGGCATCTGCTATAGCGAGGCGCGGCTGCCGTTTGATTTGGCGCGGCTGGGCAAGGTGGTGCTTGCGGCAGGGCTGGAGGTGCTCACGTCGCACGATTCGCCGGCGCCGGAGTCGCCGAACATCGAGGAGCACACGGAGGACACGGTGTGCGTGACGTGGGCGCTGCCTGGCGGCGGGCTGATCGTGGAGGCCCCGACGCGGGCGCAGGCGTATCCGAAGTAGGGCCGGGCTGGTGTGGCACGGTCACCGCGGCGACGGTGAGGCACGTCGCGGGCGCATCCCCGCGGCGACCGTGCCACGATGAACTACGAAACCCAACCGATCTCACGGCGGACAACGAACCACTCGCTGCCGATCTTGCAGAGGCGCACGGTCTGACTGCCCGCGGCGAGGGGCGCTTCGTAGTCATGTATCGAGACCTCGGCCTCAGTGGCGGACTTCTTGGTGACCTCCCACATCACCCACACGGCGCCAAGGCCGTGGGCTTTCTGCCACGCGGCGCGGTCCTGCTTGTAGAGGAGGGGGCCGCCGTAGCCCCAGAACCGGACGGGCTTGCACTTCGGTTGCGCCAGCAGCACATAGCGCGACCCGCTCAGGCCGAACGTGGCGAAGAACGCCTTCTGGAGGATCTGCACCTCTTCGTCCGCTGGGGCGTCCTCGGCGGGTGTGAAGTCGGGGCAGATGTCCTGGCCGTCGGGGACGCCGTCGCCGTCGGTGTCGGCCTTGTTCGGGTCGAGGCCCAGACGGGCTTCCTCGAGGTCGGTCCAGCCGTCGCCGTCCGAATCCTTGTTGATCTCGGCCAGCGAGAACCTTGCGACGTGCGGCCCGGGCTGCGGGGCCTTGGTCGCGGATGCCGCACCGCTGTCCATGATGTCGACCGGGCCGGGCTTTTCTTGCGTGAAGGAGATGGCCAGTTCGCCTTGCGGGGTCACTTCGATCTTCAGATCCTTCAGCCCGTTGTGCCAGACCAGGGGCAGCAGCCTGGGCCGGGCCCAGAAGGCGCCCTTGTCGCCGGTCGCGGTGAGGGTGGGTGGGCGCGTAATGAGCAGGAAATCCATGTCGCCGAACATGGGGTCCATGAGGAGGCCATACGTTGTGCCGTCGGCGGCCGTGCATTCGACAACGGGCTTGCCCGCGGGGTCGCCGAAGTGCCAGGCCGGGTGGGGGCGCTGGTCCAGGCGGACCGGGTCGGTTGCGGGGATGACCTTGCGGGCGGCGTCTTCGATCCGCTTGGCGGCGGCGAGGCTTTCCGGCGTGCCGAGTTCTCCGAGGCGCGCGTAGGCAGCGGTCCGAAGGTCCTTGGCGTGGCGTGCCAGGCCGCCGGCAGGCGAGAGGGCGGCCGCTTCCGCAAGCGACCCTGCGACCTTCTCGAGGAACGACACGTCCGTCGAATTCGCGATCTCCTTGAAGGGGTCGGGCCGCGGCGAAGCGCTGGAGCAGGGGCAGGCCGACAGGGCCACCCAGACGCCCAGGATCACGAGGACACAGCGCAACGGCCATACCGTTGTCATCGGGAGGCTCCTTGTTTTGGCGAGTCTGTCTCGCGGGATTCCGCACTCTTAGACGCATCAAGTGGCAGAGTGTTTCCGAAAAGAGGGAGAGGCGGCGGCGGGCCGCGCGGCAAAATGAAAACGCCGGGCGATTCCGCCGCCCGGCGTTGGAACTTCAGTGGTGCGCTCGAGAGGAGTCGAACCTCCAATCGCGGTTAAGCGAACTGGGACCTGAACCCAGCGCGTCTGCCAATTCCGCCACGAGCGCACACATCTTGCGGCCCCGAAGGGCCAATTCTATACTAATCGAGAATTGCGGCTTGTCAAGCCCCAGGCGAAAGGGGGGCCGTATCATGCGGCTTCTGCCGGTCCTCGGAGTGGTGGTGCTGGCCTGGTGCGGGGCGGCCCGGGCGGGGAGCGATCCGCGGGCGCTCTTTCAGCCGCAGGTCCGTATCGAGGCCGACCCGCCGGCGTGGTATGCGCCCGCCCTCTTTTCGCCGATGCCCAAGCCGCAGCCGGGCGACTGGATACAGGCCCATCCAGAGCCGGCGCAGTCCTTTCAGGAGTACGTGGCGTCGCGGCCGGTGCGGCCGACGGTCGGGCGGCACACGATCTACGTGGTGCAACTGGGTTCGATGGCCCCGAAGGACCGCGCGCGGCTGGACGTGTTACGGGAATACATGGAGGTGTATTACACGCTGCCGTCGCGTCTCGGCCCGGCGGCCGCGCTGGAGGGCGTGACCAGCCGCGACCGCTCGATGTTCGGCCGCACGGTGCGGCAGTACCTTTCGCGCGAGGTCCTCGAAAAGACGCTGCCGCCGCTGCTGCCGCAGGACGGCTTCTGCCTCCAGGCGGTGACGATGGAGGACCTGTACCCGGAGGCGTCGTGGAACTACGTGTTCGGCCAGGCGTCGCTGGGCGCGCGCGTGGGCGTGTACAGCCTCGTGCGGTTCTACCCGGCGTTCTGGGGCCAGGGTGAGTCGGAGGCGGCGGAGCAGAAGGGCCTGAAGCGGAGCCTCGAGACACTGGTGCACGAGACGGGGCACATGTTCGGCGTGTGGCACTGCCAGAAGTTCGAGTGCGTGATGAACGGGTCGAACAGCCTGGCGGAGTCGGACCGCCGTCCCATCCACCTGTGCCCGGAGTGCCTGAAGAAGTTCCGGTGGAATATCGGGTTCGACGTGGTTGCACGGTACGAGGGCCTCAGGAAGTTTTACGCGGCGCACGGCATGGCCGCCGAGGCGGCGTGGGTGGAGAAGCGCCTGGCCGAGTGCCGCGCGGCGGGGCCGGCGCCGGCGAAGTGAGTAGTGCGGGCCGGAAAACCCCTTCGCGCGGCCTGTGAAGCCGGTAGAATGCGGAGTCGGATCGCCGGGATGCCGGCGGGGCGAGGAGCCGATGATGGTTCAGGTGGACGAGCAACTGCTTCGGGACGTGGTGCGGCGTATCGTGGACGTGTCTCATCCGCGCAAGATCATTCTCTTCGGCAGCCGCGCGCGCGGCACGGCCAGGGCCGGGAGCGACCTGGACCTGCTGGTCATCGCGGATTCCGGCGAACCGCGGCACCGCCGCTCGGCGCCGCTCTACGGCGCCCTGAGCGACATTATCGTGCCGATGGATATCGTTGTGTACACGCCCCGCGAGGTGGAGGAATGGGGCCCTGTGGCGCAGGCCTTCGTCTCCACCGCGGTCCGCGAAGGACGGGTGCTGTATGAAGAGCCGCGATGACCTGGTCCGGGGATGGCTGCGCAAATCGCAGAGCGACATGGATAGTGCGGGCCTGTGCCTGGCGTCGGCCAAGGCGCTCGACACGGTGTGCTTTCACGCCCAACAGGCGGCGGAGAAGAGCCTGAAGGCCTACCTGGTCGCCAGGGAAATCGAGTTTCCGTTTGTCCATAACATTGAGAAGCTCATCGAGCTGTGCGCCCGGGAGGACCGCGATTTCTCGGCCCTGAAACCTCTTGGGGAGTCGCTCACTCCGTATGCGGTCGAACTGCGATACGACGAGGAGTTCTGGCCCACGATCGAGACGGCTCGCCAGGCCTTCGACGCCGCCGCGACCATCTGCCGGTTCGTCGTAAACCGCTTGCCCGCTGACAACGGCGCCTGAAGGGGCCGGGCCGCCAGGGGGCTTGGGCATCGACCGACAATGCCCCTTCGCGCGGCCGCGAAAGCGGGTAGAATGAGGCTTGGCGTTTCCGGAGGTTCACGGGACCTATTATCATGCGTCAGGGGGCGGGCTACGTCCGGGACGGATCGCGGATACCCCGGCATGTGACACCCGGGGGCACCGCCTCGATGGTCTACCAGCGGCTCGTGCTGATTCTCGGCGCCCTGACGACGGCGATTGTCCTGGTGGTCGGCTGCGCGCAGCCGTTCCAGTTTCCGGCCAAGCCGCTCGCGGCCCGGGAAACGCCGGCGGGCCTGGTGCGGTCCTACGATACCAACAGCGACCGCAAGGCCGACTACTTCACGTACCAGGACGCCACGGGCCGCATCGTCCGCATCGGCTACGACACGCAAGGGCGGGGCGAGGCCACGGAGTTCGTCGACCTGGACGGGGTCCCCTTCGCGGGCTGCCGGCACGTGATCCTCGTCCTCGACGGCATCGGCTGCGAGACGGTGGAGGCGGCGCGTCAGGAGGGGCGGCTGCGGCTCTTCTATCCGCCCAGCCCGGTCATCTCGACGTTCCCGGCGATGACCGACCTGGCGCTGGCGGACGCGTTCCGGAGCCCCCCGTGCGTCAGTTACGAGGTGACCTACTACGACCGCGAGAAGAAAAGCATCGTGGGCGGCGACGCCGACTACCTCAGCCTCAAGAATGAGGCGTGGACGAAGCACCTGGCGTACCGCGCCGGCATTGTCATGGACCCGATTTCATACCTCTATCCGGACTGGGCCTTTGAGAAGGAGTTGGGCGATTTCCGCAAGGCGTTCGACCGGCATGACGGCCCCGACGTGGCCGCCTACCTGGTGAGCACCGCCGGCCTCGGCACGCGCCAGGGCCTGGAGGGGCAGCGCAAGGCGCTGGAGGCCGTCGACCGGCTCTCTGAGGAACTCGTCCAGAAGACGCGGGGCAAGGTCAAGGTGACGATGTTCTCCGACCACGGCCACACGCTGGTGCGGTGCGAGCGGATCGATTTCCGCAAGTACTTCCAGGAGCACGGCTGGCGCCCGGTCGACCGGCTCGAGAAGCCGCGCGACGTCGCGGTCATCGAGTACGGCATCATCACGTACGCCGCCTTCGCCACCGACGACCGCCCCGGGCTCGCGACGCTCCTGCTGGAGCATCCGGGCGTGGACCTCGTGACGTACCCGGAGGGCGACCGCGTGGGCGTCGAGAAGAAGGGCGAGAAGGCGTACGTCGAGCGCCGCGGCACGCAGTACCGCTACGTGGCGGCGGCCGGCGACCCGCTGGAACTCGCGCCCGTCATCGAGAAGATGAAGGCCGAAAAGGCGATCGACGCCGACGGGTTCGCCGAGGACCGCGTCTGGTTCGAGCGGACGCTCACCCACAAGTACCCCGACGCGCCGGACCGCCTGTGGCGGGCGTTCAACGGCCTGGTCGAGCACGCGCCGGACGTCGTCGCGAGCCTGAAGGAGGCGTACTGCGCGGGCGCGACGTCGCGGCTGATGTGGCTGCCGTACGTGGCCAGCACGCACGGCGACCTGGCGCGCAAGAGCAGCACGGCGTTCCTCATGTCGACGATCGGGCCGGTGCTGCCGCCGGGGGGCGGCGTGCGGCATCGGGACCTGCCGGCGCTCCTGGAGAAACTGACGGGCCGCCCGTGGCCGCCGCAGGGGGAGGGGAAGGGCAAGTGACCACCCGTGTGTCGGTCCTTCTGGAACTTGTGCGCGGCGGGTCTCCTGACCCGCCGCGCACAGAGAGGCCCCGTAGCGCCACCGCGCGGCGGTTCCGGAGACCCGCCGCGCTCCGGCTTCTAAGGCTCTGCGCGCCGGTCCTCCTTGCGTTTCTTGCCGCGACGGCGCTCTGTGGCTGCGGCCGGGTGTCGCTGGACGAGCGGCGCCAAACGTCGTTCGGCATCCGGTTCCCGCTCGCGGACGGTGGCGAGAAGCCCACGGCCTTCGTCTTCATGGTCGACGGCGTCAACCGCGACGTGTTCGACCGCCTGCTCGGGGAGGGGCGCCTCCCGAACATCAAGAAGTATTTCGTCGATCGCGGCCTCTACTGCGACCGGTGCACGGCCAACGTGCCGAGCGTGACGCTCGTGAACGAGACCTCGATCGTGACGAGCCTCTTCTCGGGCCGCCACGGCATCCCGGGGAACGGCTGGTTCGACCGCAGCGCCCTCTACAGCCGCAACTACGACGGCCTGGATGAGAAGAACCTCCTGGATACCGATTACCGGGCGGAGACGCTTTTCGAGCGTCTGGCGGACGAGACGACGATGAGCCTCTTCTTCCAGGCCCACCGCGGGGCCTCGAAGTTCGCCGAGAACTGGACGAGCGCCGGGCCCCCGTTCTTCTTCGGGATGTACGGCATGGTGGACCACATCTCGCTGTGGCGGTTCGACATCGTCGCCAACGTGGCCCGGGCGCAGGGGCGGTTCCCGGCCCTGGTGTTTGCGTACCTTCTGGCACCCGACATGGAAGGCTACCGCAGCGGCGTCTCCTCCTCCGATGCCTACCGTGCGGCCCTGGAAACCGACGACATGCACATCGGGCTGATCCTCCGGGACCTGGAGGCCGCCGGTCGCCTGGAGCAGACGGTGCTGGCGCTGGTGTCGGACCACGGCATGGTCGACGTCGCGCGGCACTGGCCCGTGGAGAAGTTCCTGCGCGACGACCTGCACCTGGGCCTCGCGCCCGAGCGGCAGCGGGAAACGGTTTCCTACGAAGCCCGGCTGGCGTACTTCAACCAGTACGAGGCCGTGGTGGAGGGGTCCGGCGAGCGGTTCCGGGCCGTCTACCTCCGTAAGCCGCTGGCGGAAGGGCTGCGGAATGGCGGCGACAAGGCGGCGGGAGAAGAGAAGGTGACGGACCTGCTTGGCGCCTTTTTCGGCGCCGCCCTGCCGTTTCTGACGCCGGCCGTCGCCGCGGTTGGTTTCGAGAACTGGCTTGGCCACCCCACGCCCGAGGACCTACGCGCGTATCCCTCGCGCGACGGAAAGGCCGTGAACCTTGTCGCGCAGTTCCTCGCCGCCGAGGCCGTTGACGTGGTGGCCTACCGCGCCGGTCCCGGCAAGGTCCGCGTGGCGACCCGGAAGGGCGAGGTGGAACTGTCGCGGCCGTCCCCCGAGAGCCGCTCCGTGGCCTGCCGCGTGCTCCAGGGCACGGACCCGCTCGGCTACGCGGCCGGTAAGGCCGGCGCCCTCATGGACGGCCGGCCCCACGCGCCCGCGAAGTGGCTTGCGGCCACG
>Ga0315277_10005923_pt1 | contig 16071 bp, 13 predicted proteins | sample YL17G05_15_MG_FD_203695 | JGI IMG/M metagenome (GOLD analysis project Ga0315277, IMG submission 203695) | Sediment microbial communities from Yellowstone Lake, YNP, Wyoming, USA - YL17G05_15 | ecosystem: Environmental > Aquatic > Freshwater > Lake > Sediment | place: USA: Wyoming | collected...
CTAATTACATTTCCTTGTGACCTGATTGTTTTGGCGTTCCATGTTGGAGGAAGACTGCTTATATCTTTAGATAGACACGTCATTTGTGCTTGTGCATTACAAATTGAAATTACTTGTTCCTTTGTGGCTGTTGCAAAATCCCCCTGATTAATTGTTATAAAAATAATTGGAGCTAGTATTAAGAAAACAGGAACTAATAACAACAAAATTTTGGAAAATCTTACACTTTTCCTTATCCCTATTATCGAGACAGGAATCGCCAAAACTAAAACTGAAGCATGTAAAATAAAGAAAAGTCTTGTGTATATTCCGAAAGTAATAGGATACAAAATAGAATTAGTTGCAATAAAATAAAACAAAATTGCCGTTATCAGAATAAGAAAAATCCAAACCTTAACCAGCAATTCCTTATTCATATCAACTCACATTAATCCCGCATTCCTGGCAGGTGGAACAGTTCATTATTTCGGAGCAGCTACTAATCACGTTTCCTTGCCTGATTGTTTTGTCATTCCATACATGCGGAATATTTTGAATCTGATTGCAGGACGCTTGCATTTGGGTCAGACAAATATCTCGAGCTGCGGCGGGACCACTAAATAGTCCAGAGTCATCACCTATGGTAAAAAAATAAATATAAGCCAAGAAAGAAATGGTAGCCAAAAACAAAATAATTATAATTAATTTTTTTTTCATAATTATATTTCTCCTCGCACCTAAAATATCCTAAACCCGCTAGGCTTTATCCCATCCTCAACTATCACGAACTTCACGGTCCCGCCCTCAGGGACCCAGCGGTGCTTGATTACTGTAGCCTTGCGCTCCGAGGTCTTGCCGGTGCGCTCCAGATAGACTATGGCCTTGGACCAGTATTTTATCATGTCTCCTCCCACTATCTCATGGGTGTCAGTGTCCCAGTTGTGGAAGGTGTGCGCGGTTATGATAACAGGGATGTTCTTGTCCCTTGCCAGGCCTGAGAGGATGGATATCTGCTTCGAGAGTTCGCGGTGGGCTTCCAGGGTCTCGGCCTTCGGGTCTGCGTATTCCAGCCTGTATAGCGCGACTGCTGAGTCAAGGATTATAAGGTCAGCCTTATGGCTTTCAAGGGACCGGATGACCTTTCCCTGCTCCCTGAAAGACTTTGGCTCCAGCAAGGTGATCTTTTCCAGAGCCTGCTCGGGATTCTTCGTGAGCTGCCTGAGGCGCTCTGCAGAGAAGCCGCCTTCCGTGTCTATGTAAGTGACGCAGCCGTTGTTCTTTATGCACTCTATTGCGGCGAGAAGGCAGAGGTTGGTCTTGCCCGTCCCGGGGCCCCCGTAGAAGTTGGTGACAGAGCTTGGCTCAAGCCTGCTTAGCAGCGATTTGAGCGGCTCCGGCAAACCTATGCTGGCTTTTTCCATGCGGTTATTTTGGTTCTCAAATTTAAAGAGTTTTCAGAAATATGCTACACAAGCAAACCAATTACGTCTGTAATGCGAGTTATAGGGACTTTTAAAACTTCACGACAATTACTTATCGGAACCATGCTGAAAGAAAGCTTTGTGGGTTTGATTTCACGGAAGCCTGAGCTTGCAAAAGGTCTTCCTCCAGAGGCCATAAAAACCGTTTATTCTGGTGTTTACGATAAAAGAGAACGCAGTTATGTTTCAGAAACAGACATAAATCTAATAAAACAGATTGCTGGGCAAAGCGGGCATGAACAGCTCAAAGGACAATTAAAAGGCTGGCATGAATATGCCAAACAAATCAGACATTTGCAAGAATATGAGTTTGTTGTGGGCGTTTGTGACGCAATTGGGTTTGAGTTACCTTTTGACGACGATGAAATAGACACTTTGTTCAACTCTTATTTTCACAAGGAAGACAAGCAGCGAATAGAACAACTTCAGCGCATGACAGGAAGGAAGCCTGTTTACAATGAACAAGAAATGAAAAGGAAGCTGGAAGAAATTGTTAAAAAAGAAGTTTATTCCAAACTCAGCGAGATGGAAGGAAAGACAGAAAGGGAAAGAAGAGATTATGTAAAAGGCTTAAGATTCGAATTTGACCATATAGGAAGGCTTTTGGAACTGACTGGAATGAACTATCAGTACGATGATGGCAAGATACAGGAGTTTTTTCAGCACCTAATAAAATACGGAAACATGCCAGCCATCAGGAGCCTGTCCAGGGGAACAGGAATAAAACCCGTTTTCAAGGAAAAAACTCATGCAAACGCGATTATGAGAAAAGCCCTCATGGGAAACGATTTCGATACGACTGGTTTTCTGATTGAACTTGGCATCCTACCAGAGGAATCCGCTGTGAAAGAGGCCTATTACACGTTTGGTTCTGAAAGGCATGGTTTGCATTTTCTCTTATACCTTTTTGAATTAACGAGAGTCGAGCCCGGCGAAGCAGGCGATCTTATTATAGAGAATTTTGTGAGGAGTGGCGATTTTTCCGATTTGAAAGAGGGAATGGAAAAACTGGCTAATTCAGGAATTAAAATCGATAGAGTCAGGCTCAAGAAATTATACCAAGAAATGTTCGATGAAAAAACTTATTATAAAATAACAGCAATGAAAAAAGCACTAAAAATAGATCCTGAATTGGATCCAGATAAAGTGCAGGAAAGATACAAAAGTCATTATCATGGCTTTAGAGGCTATGATAACATATCATCATTGTATGAGGCTTCAGGCGTGCCCCCCGAACCAAAGATCCTTGCTCAACTCAAATTATACAAAGATGATATAAATGGGGCTCTCCGCATCTTGAAAGAGCACAGCGAAATAATGGAAAAAGATGATGCAGAAGTTCTGGGTTGGCTGGAGAGTTTGCAAAAGCAGGAACCTGCTTAGGGTGTTTTCTGTTTTACTTCTTAAAGTTTGCAGCCCTACAAACATTTTAAACCAGTGGGTAAATTATTCATAACGATACTCATGGATATAGAATCAAGGCTTGGGCTGATTGGGCAGGTGGGTGAGGAGATTGTCACAGAGGAGGAGCTCAGGCACCTTCTTGAAGCCAAGCCGAGGCCCATTGCTTATGACGGGTTCGAGCCTTCAGGCAAAATCCATGTCGCCCAAGGAATCGTGAGGGCCATAAACACGAACAAGATGACTCAGGCAGGTGTGCACTTCAAGTTCCTGGTTGCGGACTGGCACGCCTGGGCAAACAACAAGATGGGCGGGGATCTGGAGAAGATCCAGACAGTGGGAAAATATTTCATAGAGATCTGGAAGTCTGCAGGAATGGACATGGATAGGGTCGAATTCGTATGGGCAAGCGAGCTTGCAAAGGATGATTCATACTGGAAGAAGGTCATGCAGGTCGCAAGAAACGCGACGGTTAACCGCATAATAAGGTGCGGCCAGATAATGGGAAGAAGGGAGAGCGAGGTCATGCAGGCATCTCAGATACTGTATCCCTGCATGCAGTGCGCCGACATCTTCCATCTTAAGGCGGATATAGCCCAGCTCGGGATGGACCAGAGGAAGGTCAACGTTCTCGCCAGGGAGATTGGCCCTAAGCTTGGCTACTGGAAGCCCGTGATAGTATCCCACCACATGCTTATGGGGCTCACGTCACCGAAGCCAACGGAAGCCATGTCGGCAGAGGAAAGGACCATCGAGCTGAAGATGAGCAAATCCATCCCTGACAGCTCGATTTTCATGATGGATTCCCATGAAGAGATCAAGCGCAAAATTGGCAAGGCCTACTGCCCTGCAGGCACTGTTCATGAGAACCCGCTGGCAGAATACTTAAAGCACATAATATTCGAAAAATTCAAGAAAGTGAAGATAGAAAGGCCTGCTAAGTTCGGAGGGGACATTGAACTTGAAAGCTATCAAGAATTCGCAAGGCTGTACTACGAAGGCAGCATCCATCCGGCCGACCTCAAGCAGGCTGTAGCCAGATACCTGAATGAGTCTCTTGAGCCTGTGAGAAGGCATTTCCAGACAAACAGAAAAGCAAAGGAGCTCGAGGAGTTCGTCAGGGAGCAGGAAGTGACGAGATAGATTATACAAGTCATGAGGTGAAAGATAATGGAAAAGAAAGATATGCATGTGGATTTGAAGCCGGTGTATTCAGATGCCGTAATGGCAAGCTATACAACGACCTGGAAGCCAGACAAGACAGGGAAGAAGGCCGAGAAGAAGGAGCACATGGTGAAGATAATATTCGGGGATTCGACCACGAACGCCCCTGTAGCATACATAGTGATGAACACCATAAACGCGAAGAGCCTGGCAAACGCGATTCATAGCCAGCTCGATTCAATTGAGAAGGATGCGAAGACGAACAAGGTCCCTGAGAAACCAAAGCCAGTTTCCACCGGTGGCGGATACATTGGATAAATGAAGGAGGCTTTGAAGTTGGAACGCTAGAATGAAGGCGGCTCTTGTCGCCTTCTATTGAAATTCCAACTTCTTTCCAGAAAATGAAAGAAACAATCGATCCCTGGGGGAAGATGGACGTCAAGGATTATGACAAGCTGTCCAGGGAGTTCGGGATAGAGAAGTTCGAAAGCTTTGCCAAGAAGCTCCCGGAGCCACACATCTCAATGAGGAGGGGAGCGGTTTTCGGCCACAGGGATTTCGGGAGGATAGCTGAAGCCATAGCCCATAAGAAGCCCTACGTGATGATGACTGGGCTCATGCCCTCAGGAAAGTTCCACCTGGGGCACATGATGCTGGCAGAGCAGATTATCTATTACCAGAACTATGGAGCGCAGATATTCCTATGCGTGGCGGACATAGAAGCTTACAATACAAGAAACGGCACGCTGAAAGAGCTTAGAAAAGTCGCAATAGAGGAATACCTGCTGAATTATATTGCGCTCGGGCTGAAACCCAAGAACTGCGATTTCTACTTCCAGTCTGACCGTTCGCATGATGCCAGGAAATCTGAAGCCTATTACAGGCTCATAGGGATGCTTCCCAAACGCGTCACATTCAATGAGATGGAAGCAATATATGGGGAGCTCACACCCGGAAAGATAATGTCAGTCTTTATTCAGGTCGCAGACATACTCCATCCTCAACTCGAGGAGTTCGGCGGCCCCAGGCCTGTGTTGGTACCTGTTGGCGTTGATCAAGACCCTCACATAAGGCTCACGAGGGATCTGGCTGACAGGTTCACAAGGAGCAATGATTTCCATTTCGTGCTTCCCAGCTCGACCTACCATGAGTTCATGAAGGGACTGAAGGGAGGGAAGATGTCAAGCAGCGACCCGACCTCTTACATCGCGCTTACAGACACTCCAGCTGAGGCAAAGACCAAGATTATGAAGTACGCCTTCTCAGGAGGCCGCGGCTCAGTGCAGGAGCACAGGGAGAAGGGAGGCGTCCCTGAAGTGGACGTGGCCTATAACATGCTTTACACCATGTTCGAACCGGATGACAATAAGATGAAGCATATACATGATGATTACAAGTCCGGGAAGATGCTCACAGGAGAACTCAAGCAGATACTCATAGACAAGCTTCAGAAATTCCTTGAGGAGCATGCGGAGAAAAGGGAGAAAGCGCGGGACAAGATTCACGAATTCATGATTAACTCATGATATCTTTCACAGGCATTATGCCGTTTTTTATAAGGATTTTTTTGAGGCGACTGCTTCCTGTCTTGAGCCATTTTTCATAAACCTCTATTATATCTTTATCTGCAGAAACTTCATTTATGCCTATGTCATTAAGGGTGTCCACTATCCTTGGAAGCTTTTCGACAAGCTCCTTGAAAACATATTTCTTTTGCCCGGGAAAAATCGAAGCCAGATTGTAGCCGCTTCTTCCCATTGTTATATGGTATTTCAGGCCGCCTGCCCTATCCACCCTCTCGGGAAAGAAACCGCACAGAAAAGTAGAGAGGTCTCCAATACTCTTTGAAGACTCAAAACCCAGATTTTCCATGGCGTTTTTGTATGCAATAGCAAAAGCGTCGTCTTTTGGGTTGGCAGCCCTGACCCTCTCGGCGCTGCTGAATTCAGAAGCCAAATTAACAACATAGAATTCGGCCTCTGGTGATATTTCAAGATGGTTTTTTTTCTTTGCGTCAGCAAAAGACCCCATGAAATATTCCGTTATCGTTTGCCTGCTTATCGGATACATTGAAAAATTATTCGTCTGTTAAAATAAAAAGCTACTCTGTCCCTCGAATTCCCTACTCGCTGAAGAAATCAAGGACAGCCCTTTCTATTGTCTTGTGCATCCCGAGCTTTCTCAGGAGGCTCGCTTTCCTCAGAAGTCTGGATTCCACTTTTTTCATCCTGAGCAATTCCTTGAATGCCTTAGAAGACGCTTTTCCAGATATCAGGCGAGCAATCTCCTCTCCTGACACAAGGGCCTGATATATCCCTTCTCCTGTGAGGCCTGAGGCAAAGCCTCCTGCATCACCTGCGAGATAAAAACGGCCGAAGGCATGGCCTCTGTAATCATAATTGATATGATGGGCTTCGTATTTTGCTCCTCTAAGGCTGATGCCTTGCTCTTCTGCCCACTTTTGGAAATTAATCTTCAGCGAACGTGGAGGGATAGTCTTAGGGTCGCATCCGCATCCTATCGAGGCATGCCCTTTGTGAGGAAATATCCAAGCATACCAGGTTCCGAAGAGCTTGGAATCTAAGAAAATCTCCAGCCTGTTGTATCTGCCTGGAACAATATATTGGAAAGCCATCCCAACTTCCTTGCTTTTTAGGCCCAGATGCCTCCTCACTATGGAGCATGGACCATCAGCCCCCACAAGTAGCTTGAAGCCTATCTTTTCAGAGTCGTTCACAGTCACATGATTATTTCCTATTCCTGTAACTTTAGAGCCTGCCCTTATTTCTGCTCCTGAATCCCTGGCCCTCTTGAGCATCAATTTCCCGAGCCTTTTCCTGTCAATAGTGTAAACGCCGTAACCAAAGCTGATAGGTTTGCTGGCCGTGCTATGGACTATAGTCTGGTCAAACTTACGCTCAATAATCCTGTCAGGCATCTTGAGATAGCCCAAGCTCTCGGGCGTAAGACCGCCAGCGCACACTTTATGCCCAATCTTCTTGCCTGATTCAAGAACTAGCACATCTTTGCCTACCAGCCTTTCAGCGCAGTTCAACCCAGCCGGCCCAGCCCCCACTATCACCACTTCATAGGATTCCATGCTATCTGCCAGGCATCATTTCAGGAGTTTTGCCGCTACCAGGCCCGCGAGGAGATATGTCACGAAGCCCTGAAGCATCCAGGAGAGCACGAGACCCGGGGGGAGGTTTATCAGCAGCAGCAAGCTCAGCGTCGAGGGTATCCCTGCGATAAGGAATACAAGAAAACCGTACATGAGGCCTTTGTTCCCCCATTCCTTACCTGGAACAGAGCCTTTAACCACAGAATAAACCAACGCAAAGAGCAGGCCTGATATGATGCCGAATGCAACGGAAGTTGCTGTGAATTCTATGGGAGGCGGGCCTGCCGAAGGCATCATGAGCTTGCTCCATACTGAATAATACGCGGGATCCATGTAATATGCCATGTCCGCATATGCGCCTAGCATAAAAACTAGCTGGGAAATTACTACATACATGACTGCTACAGCAAGAACTCCTGGCCAAGAGATTTTTAAGGCCATATCAAGAATTGACGTGAAGGCTTAAGAATAAGTGCGGGGGCGGAGATTCTCGCGGAAAGTGTCTCTTGACACTTTCAAACCACTTCGAACTCCGGAAGGCACTAAGCCACAGGATATATCAGGGTCTTTTCGTCACAGGCGCATGGTGCGCCTCATCGCACTTAAGAAAAATGCAAACCAGAATGGTAAGCCCTCTTAAGTCCTGCCCCTTTCGCCTGCTGAGCCAAAGCTCCATTTGGCCACTCGGGAACCCCCGCTTATGGAAAGAAGCCGGCTGTGCCGACTTCGAACTCCAGGGCCGCTGCCGGGATTTTCGCTTTCCAAATTTTATATGAACCAATATCATGGTTCAGGTAACGTTTTTTGGACTCCAAAGCCTTTTTTTCAAAAAAGGCTTTGCTTCGAACCCAGACCAAAGGATCCACAGTCCTGTATGCTAACCATTACACTACAGCGGCCATGAGTTGATAGTGTGTTTATGGTTAATAATATATATGGTGAGGAGGTTATTTGTGAGTTTTTGAAAGAAACTTATCAAAACAGGGATGTCCTTAGTGCGATGCTATAAAATAGCTAAATGAGAAGCTAACCTATCGTGGGAATGAACACCCCTAGAAAGTTAAAAAGCCATAAAATGCCCAATATCATAGCCAAAATTAATGAAACTTTTATGATGTTCTTACCTTGGATTTCTGCGTTTTTCCTTGCCAGTATCAAAAATATTACATTAATTATGAAGCTTAATGCCACAAGGTAAAACGAAAGCGTTGAAAATAAGCCGCAGTTATCGATGCAACTGTGATCGTTGGCGTACCATGTCGTGTACACGTAATAGATGCTTAAAGACACTGTAATGGCAGAAAGGATTAGAAGAATAACCGATATAATCATGAATTTCTTGTTCGCCATGATAATATTTTGACAGGCTACTTAAATAGCGCAAATGACGAAGATTGGGTCAAAGGGGTAAAAAACCTTTAAATATACTATAGCCATACGTATTGTGTCAGGTCGCAAGACCGGGCAGTTATGAATGGCGGCTTCATAGCTCATTGGCGCAAGCTGATAGAGTAAAGGCTAGACATGAGTAACTGCTTCTATGTGAGCTTAAAAGAACATTTTAAGTTTGAATTAGGTCTTTGTGAGCTCTGTGTGAATTATTGAGAAAATAAACGGAGAACCGCCAATATCTCAATTCCGGTTGATCCTGCCGGAGGTTACTGCTATCTGAATTCGACTAAGCCATGCAAGTCCCGGGTTAAACCGGGGCGAAAAGCTCAGTAACACGTAGCTAACCTGCCCTTGGGTCTGGAATAAAAGATTGACGTCCTCGGATGTCCTTCTATTCAATCCCGGGAAACTGGGGCTAACGCCGGATAGATATCATATGCTGGAAATGGCTGGACGGCTTGTATAGGTTGAATAAAGCCGTCAGGCACCAGAGTGCTTTGATGTCCAATCCAAGGATGGGGCTGCGGCGGATTAGGTTGTTGCCAGAGTAAAAACCCTTTTTCGGTTAAAATCTTCAAAAAAGCGTTTACGGAAAAACCGAGAAGGTTACAGTCCTGGCAAGCCGATAATCTGTACGGGCCTTGAGAGAGGAAGCCCGGAGATGGATTCTGAGACAAGAATCCAGGTCCTACGGGACGCAGCAGGCGCGAAAATTTCGCAATGCACGCAAGTGTGACGAAGGAATTCAGAGTGCTTTCTCTTTTTGAGGAAGCTTTTGCCAAGTCCAAAATTCGATTGAAGGTGCTTTAGCGCCTTCTATCCCTTGGAGAGCTTGGCGAATAAGTGGTGGGTAAGACAGGTGCCAGCCGCCGCGGTAATACCTGCGCCACGAGTGGTAACCACGATTATTGGGCTTAAAGCGTTCGTAGCCGGTTCGGAAAGTTTCTAATGAAATCCCACAGCTGACTGTGGGGCTTGTTAGAAATACTTCCAGACTTGGGACCGGGAGAGGTCGAGGGTATTATTGGGGTAGGGGTAAAATCCTATAATCCCAATAAGACCACCTGTGGCGAAGGCGCTCGACTAGAACGGATCCGACGGTGAGGGACGAAAGCCAGGGGAGCAAAGCGGATTAGATACCCGCGTAGTCCTGGCTGTAAACGATACCCACTAGACATTGGATGTCTTACGGGGGCATCCAGAGTCGTAGGGAAACCATTAAGTGGGTCGCCTGGGGAGTACGGTCGCAAGGCTGAAACTTAAGGGAATTGGCGGGGGAGCACACAAGGGGTGGAGGCTGCGGTTTAATTCGACTCAACGCGAGGAACCTTACCAGGGGCGACAGCAGAATGAAGGTCAGGTTCACGACCTTACCAGACAAGCTGAGCGGTGCTGCATGGCCGTCGTCAGTTCGTGCCGTGAGGTGTCACGTTAAGTCGTGTAACGAACAAGACCCGTGCCATATGTTACTACGGGGTCCTTTGGGCCTCGGTACTCATATGGGACCGCTGCTGATAAAGCAGAGGAAGGTGCGGTCGACGGCAGGTCAGTATGGTCCTAATCCTCTGGGTTACACGCGGCCTACAATGGTTGGGACAATGGGATGCCACTCCGAAATTGATTGATGGCTTATGCCAATCGGGACAAGCCATCTTTCGTCGGTAGGAGGAGCCAATCCCCAAACCCAATCTTAGTCCAGATCGAGGGTTGCAACTCACCCTCGTGAAGCCGAAATCCCTAGTAGTCGCTGGTCATCAAGTACAGCTTTTCACGAAGCTATACGTGAAATCTAGCGGCGAATAAGTTCCTGCTCCTTGCACACACTGCCCGTCAAGCCAACCGAGTGGATTTTTGGCGAGCTTTCACTTTTTGGTGAAATCAAGCCACAGATCTGCAAGGTGGGCTAAGTCGTAAGACGGCTAGATGGGCAATATGATCGGGCGCGCATGCACCTGAAATGATATATTATAGAGTGTGCGGTACCAGAACACGAGCCACAAGGAGGTACAGCTATCTCTATCCAGAACATCATCTAGCCATCCGACAAACAAGGTAGCCGTAGGGGAACCTGCGGCTGGATCACCTCCTTATTTTTCTCAATACACGAATGGATTGAAGGCGTCAAACAGAAGTTAACGAGAGACGCCTTCCGTCAAAGTTAAAGCTCGCAAAGGCCGATTGGCTTAAATCAAGCCATTATTTGGGCTGATAGATCAACTGGTAGATCGCTGCCCTTGCAAGGCAGAGGCTCCGGGTTCAAAGGGGCTTGGCCGGTGCAGGGCCGGCTTACCTGGATTTCCCGGTCAGTCCATTGCCGAAAGGCAGAGCATAGAAAGCATATAAAGACAAGGCCCATTATCATACTCTTATATTCACAAATCCATGTGTGACAGCATGGATGCATTCAGGGAATGACGTATTCATTCCCGTCATAAATCGAGCTATCTGGGCTGTTCAGAGTCGGCCGGTCTCGTGGCAGGAGGCGGGTTGCAGCAGGGTAGTGGTCGGCGACGATTTGCTACTTTCTGAAGACTCTGGAGTATCCAGGTCAAAGGCTCGAATCATGCTAACCAGATTACAAAGCAGGACGCCTGCACCCGGACAGGATGCAGGCCGATTTGATGGAGAGCAAGTGAAAAGTTGATTTAACCGCTCCAATTTGATGCTTGCGCAAGCAAGCAAGTGATAGAGTGAACACAACTTGATGCGACCCATATGATATTCATAGGTGAGCTATCCTGACTATAAGGACCAAAGACGTTATATGGTGGATGGCTAGGCTCAAATACCGACGAATAGACCGAAGTTGACAAGAGTCAACTTCCTTCTCGTCAAGGAGGTGGCAAGCTGCCATAAGCCTGGGGTAGCCGCATGCAGGCATTGAACCCAGGACATCCTAATGGGACTTCCTACTTAGGTGATCCGTAAGGATCGGGGACGCCGGGGACTGAAGCATCTTAGTACCGGCAGGAAAAGAAAACAACCGTGATTCCGTTAGTAAGGGCGACTGAAAGCGGAGCAGGACAAACCGAATCCCTCCAGTAATGGAAGGGAGATGTGGAGTTCGGACTTGGGCTCTTCCCAGCTTTCCGATTTGAGGTCCGCTGGAAAGCGGCGCCGTAGAGGGTGACAGCCCCGTAAGAGAAGGAAAGAAGGAAGCTACCAAGCATCCAGAGTACCGTTGGTCGGATATCCAGCGGGAAGGCGGGAGGCAATAACTCCCAATCCTAAATATAATTTGAGACCGATAGCGCACTAGTACCGTGAGGGAAAGCTGAAAAGTATCCTTAACAGGAGATGAAAAGATCCTGAAGCCATATAACCATAGGTGGACATTGCCTGTTTATCCTATCGAAGGAAAATCTGCGAAGATTCTACGAAAATAGGAGTTTCAGGTTATGTCGTCAGTTTTGAAACACTTGACAAGGAGTTTATTTCTGTGGCGAGGCTAATACAAGGAGCCGCAGCGAAAGCAAATACTGCGCAGCGCTTACGCGTCAGGCAGTTGGGTGTGAAAGCGCCCCTAGTCACAGGGATAAGACCCGAAACCGCTCGATCTAGTCCTGGGTAGAGTAAAGTCCAGGGAAACCTGGGTGGAGGCTCGTTACCGGTGTTGAGATTCAAATCACTCGGGTGACCTGGGACTAGGGGTGAAAACCTAGTCTGACGACTTGCATAGCGTTATCCAAGTCGTCTTTCAGTTCAACGCCAATCGAGAGCGGTGATAGCTGGTTCCTCCCGAAATGAGCCGCAGCTCAGCCTCGCAGGAGACTGGTAAAGGGGTAAAGCTACTGATTGGGTAACCAAGGAGAGAATGGATTGACGGCTTCGCATAATTAACGGTTTAAGCTGTTAATGAAATGATGCCGTCTGTCGCTCTAAATCTCCAGTTACGCTGTCAAACTCAGAATCCTTTACCGTCGTAGAATGCGGGAGTGCGGGTACGGGGTAAGCTCGATACCCGAAAGGTAGAGAACCCAGATCAAGGTTAAGGTCCCAAAATGCTTTTTAAGTGAGAAAGGGAGTCTCCAACCTCAGACAGCGGGAAGGTAGGCTTAGAAGCAGCCACCCTTCAAACGTTTGAAGGCTTATTTTGCGTGAGACAAGCCTTCTTTCGAAAGAAAGAGTGTGTAATAACTCACCCGCCGAGGTTGAGGGCCCTGAGAATGGACGGGACTAAAGAAGCTACCGACACCTTGAATCCCGAAAGGGATATTGTAGGGAGGTGTTTTGTGGGGGCAGAAGCCCATTTGAAAATTTGGGTAGACCCTGCAAAAATAAGAATCTTGTCGAAAGTAACAGCGAAGTTCGGTGAAAATCCGAACCACCTAAAGGGCTAGGATTCCTCAGCAACGATCAGCGGATTGCGCTCACGAAATCTCATGTTTTGAGAGAGTACATTCCGGTCGATTCGGCTGAGGGTTAGGCGATCCTAAGGCAAGCCCCAACTGGAACTTGCCGAAAGGGAAACAGGTTAATATTCCTGTCCTGAAAGATTACGCGCGGCAACGCAAGACTGGTTTCTGACGCTTCTGGATAGACCGACTACACTCTGTGTAGCTAACCTCTCAAGCCTGTGGAGTACCATAATGGTGAGAAACAGGTGAATTTGGGAACGGCCTGTTATGCAGGTTCGGTTGATTCCTGGAGCCCGTGAAAAGGAGAAGTATCGCTGGCTAGATGCTTTTCCTCATACAGGAAACCGGTAAGAAGTCTTTCATTCGTACCGAGAACCGTTACTGGTGCCCCTCGCTGAGAAGGCGAAGGTGTGTTGGGTGAAATCAGTCTAGGGAATTCGGCAAATTGGCCCCGTATCTTCGGTATACGAGATTGAAGGCGAAGCGAAAGCAGGAAGGTGTCTGGAAGTGAGAAGGCGACAATGGTCGCCTTCAAGCCATGAGACACCTTCTATCGAAGGTTCGCCTTCTTTCGACCGTAAAGGGGTGCCTACTGCCTCAGCTTAGCTGGGATTAGTAGGTCGCAGTTACAAGGGGGGTCCGACTGTTTAACAAAAACGTAGGGGACTGCTGATCGGAAACGATATGTATAGTCCCTGATGCCTGCCCAGTGCCGGTAGGTTAAACTTCGGTTCAACGGAGCAAAGCCCCGGTAAACGGCGGCGGTAACTCTGACCGTCTTATAACCTTTCTTTCTGGAAAATCGTCCCAAAGAAACGTTAACGAAAGAAAGGCTGGACATAGGTAGCGTAATCCCTTGTCGATTAATTGTCGACCTGCATGAATGGCTTAACGAGATCCCCGCTGTCCCGGGCTGGTACCCAGTGAACTTAATGGTCCTGTGCATATTCAGGAGTCCTTCAGTGGGACGAGAAAGTCTGACAGCCCTATCAGCATAGAGGGGCTGTCTTTCGCTCGAAGACCCCATTGAACTTTACTGCAGCTTGATGTTGTGATATGAAAGGGATTGTATAGCGTAGGTGGTAGCGATGCGATAGCGGCGTCAGCCGCTACTAAGGCGCCAATGTAACACCACCCTGTTTCTTTCATATTGCTTACCTCTTTGATAGACCGACGTGGCGAGGCCGCGTCCTTCTAGAGGAAGGGGACAGCATTAGGTGGGCAGTTTGACTGGGGCGGTACACCTCTGAAAAACGATCAGAGGTGCCCAAAGATCTCCTCATCGAGGTCAGAATGTGGACTGACGGCTTGTTTAGAGTGGATGAAGCCGTCTTTCTCCTGAACATCTCGAGACGAGCGTAAGGGCAAAAGGAGGTCTGATAGGACCTTTGACAACAAGGGGTCCTAACGCGAAAGCGTGGCCTAGCGATCTTCCGTGCCTCATTAATTTGACTGAAGGCTTCGCATAATTAACGGATTAATCTGTTAATGAAATGATGCCTTCTCTCATAAGAATGGGGGCCGGACCTGTCAGAAAAGCTACCATGGGGATAATGGAGTCGTGGCGCGCGAGAGTCCATACTGTATTTTCCGCGATTGAGGAAGGAAGGCGTTCGAAAACGCCTTCAGTCCACAAGCTCTTAGCGTCGATTTTTTGAGCTGAAACTGGAACGAAGGCGACAAGTCGCCTTCAATCGAAAGAATCGGCAGTGAAAAACAAAACATCGGGAAATACCGGGTCAAATCGACCGCGTTCGTTGCTTCTCCGCCGTCGGCTCGGCTCTTCCTGGGCGTGCAGCAGCGCCCAAGGGTGGGGGTGTTCACCCATTAAAGAGTCACGTTAGCTGGGTTAAGTACGGTGCGAGCCAGTACGGTCTATATCTACTGAAGGTGCGGGTTGCCTGAGGGGAAGATACTTTTAGTACGAAAGGAACGGAGTGTCGCGGCCTCTGGTGTATCGGTTGTCAAATGGCACGCCGAGTAGCTAAGCCGTAACGGATAAGCGCTGAAGGCATACCGGAAGAAGGCGTAAGTTATACGAATAGCCTAAATGGCTAGATTGGATTGTAAAGATAGAGTCCGATATATAGGAGCTGCAAATGCAGCTGAATAGTGCTGTCTTCCGGGCCTAACTAAGCGTGAAGCCGTTCCTGAAAAGAGGCAACCATTATCCAAACTGGTAGGCGACAGTGGATAGACGGTGTCTGTGACGCCGTCCAACCGCCAATATCGGTGCGGATAGGAGGGTCCTGTAGACGACAGGTTTGATGGAACAGGGGTGTAAGCACTAAGGTTCGCCGAGGTGTTCAGCTCACTGCTACCAATCCCCGACTGGTCCTAGTTAAAAGGATAGCTCACCATGATTTTTCTTTAAACTATCGAGTTAAAGGTATCTTTATGGAAAGGAATGGCTACTGTAAGTTTAGGGAATCAGAGGCTTTTAGCAACCAGATCGTTCTGGAATGCTGCAGAAATCCATACTCATTTAAGAAAATAAAAACACACTATAAAATAATGGAAGCCCAGAAGATGTTTTTCCCATTCTCTGAACTTATCGGTGGAATGAAATCGGGCGAATATAAGACAGCAAACGGAAAGGGCAAAAAAAGCAAAATCATAGCCATTCCCCTCCCGAACCCTGATAGGTACTGTATAGAATGCGATTTTTACCTGAAATAAAGCTTTTTAAGCAAGCTGACCAATCTCTATCGTGAGCCCCATAGATAGCGCCGTCCCAAGCCCATCAAAAGGTCAGGGATGAGGAAGCTCCATTCACCCAAACGTGGACAGAAGGCGTTCCAAAAGAACCATCTTCTCTCCAGCGTTAGCGCATCGCTGCGAAGCGGGTGCTGAGAAGCATGCACAGGAGGCAGAAAACCACTGCCTGCCCGGAGCTATGAAGCGGGAACGCTTAGCACAGAAGGGCAGTGCCAGGTGAAACATCCTGTGATGCGCGGGTGCAAGTCGAAAATGGATTGACGCCTCTGGAAAGAGAGCGTCTCTCAAGCGAATACGCTCAGACAAATGCTATCAGCCGCTTTAGCAGGCTTTCAAGCCGGCTAGCGGTTCACAGAAAATGGGCTATTTGGGGCACACATTTCTTTTTATATCTGGTGGATTTGCCATTTGGCAGACTTCTCCCAAGCAAATCAATACCATCTGCGGCAGGCACTTG
>Ga0315277_10005925_pt1 | contig 16067 bp, 6 predicted proteins | sample YL17G05_15_MG_FD_203695 | JGI IMG/M metagenome (GOLD analysis project Ga0315277, IMG submission 203695) | Sediment microbial communities from Yellowstone Lake, YNP, Wyoming, USA - YL17G05_15 | ecosystem: Environmental > Aquatic > Freshwater > Lake > Sediment | place: USA: Wyoming | collected...
AGGAAGAGAGAGGTCGGTCTTGATTGAGGAGAGCTCTTCTTCGGAGATTCCTGAGGTAGACCGAAAAGCAAACAGGAAAAGAGAAAAACTGTGAAAGGAGGTGGCAGCCTATCGGAGATAGTTTCATCACAGAACAGCAAAGAATGACAGCTATGCCTGCTGCTCACATAAAAAGGCAAATTCAAATAGAGGAGTAATGAAAAGGTATGAAAAAGGTATTATATATAGCCTTCGCGCTGGTCCTGGCGTTGGGATTACTGATACCGCTGGCAGGATGCGGTGCGGGTGGTGAGTCGGGTGGGCGGATCCTAGCACTGGATGTTGCAGATGAACCAGCGCCGCCAGCACAACCAACGAGTTCTACAGACAAGGCCGATTACGAGCCGGGTGAGACCGTAGCCTTCACTGGCAGCGGCTTCCAGGCCGGTGAGACGGTCAGCATCGAGGCGGTCGGTGACACCAACGGCAGCCAGTTGACGGCCGACGTCGTCGCCGATGATAGCGGTGCTATCAGTGGCAGCCTGGAACTGCCTCTGGTCTGGGAGGCAACCTACGCTGTCACCGCCACCGGAGCCAGCAGTGGGCTGGTTGCCACGGCATCCTTCGCCGATAAAGCACCCGACATATACATTTACAGCCCCGATAGCCCTAATGATCAGGAAATCGGGACCTCTGACACTTACAAAGCTATAGCGAAGAACAGCGGCGGGAGCCCTGTCTCTGGTGTCAGAGTCGATTGGTCTGCTACCGCGGGCACCCTGAGTAACCAGGATCCCTCTAACAAGAAGACTGGCGATGACGGGATATCGAGCATCGATCTGTTCTGCCTATCCAGCGGAACGCTGACTGCGACAGGACCCAGCAACGCTGTCGACTGGACAATCAACGGCGTTGTCAACAATAAGATCATCAACGTTAAACAGTCGACACTGGAGGAGCATCAGAGCGGCTGCGCGTACGGCATCGCGCTCTGGCATTTCGTCATCACCCAGATTGCCGATGATTCGCTGGCACCGGCAAGTATAACGGTTTATTGGGACGGCGGAGACCTGCAAGAGGACGTGCCTTTGGATATTCGTCCCGGGGGTAACCCCACCGGCGGCACAGCACATTACACGACGACCGCTAACGCCGGGCACATAGTGAACGATGCTACCGCGACTATCTACGATGCCTGGCCGGGAGAGTTCAACCTCAGCCACACGGAATGTGAGGAAGAACCACCAGTTACGCCGGAGGCCACCATAACTACCGATCTGTACAATGCCACCGGCACCTATATCCCAGTCACCACCCACGTCCCCCTGGGCACCATTGTTTACGACACAGCCACTGTTACCGGCAATATCGGCGGCACCCCACCCACCGGCACGGTGACCTTCAATCTGTATAAGGGGACGGACAATTCCGGCGAACTCATTTACTCTGACACGCAATCCGTCGGTACGCAGTCGGCTAACTCGCCGGCACTGCACGCTGGCTCCTATGTTTTCGAGGCAACCTACAACGGTGACGACCTCTATGGTTCCGTCACCAGCGATTACGAGCCCTTCGTGGTAGACAAAGGCACAGTGACCCTGGCGACGACAATCTACAACGCGGCGGATGACACGGTCATCCCGCTCGACAGCCATGTACCGCTGGCCACGTCTGCTTATGATAAGGTCACCGTCGGGGGCAATACCGTCTTCTTCAACATCGCCGATGTGACCTACGAGTTCAACGACGCAGCGGCGGGCAGTGGGGTGAAGTCCGCGACGAAGGGTCCGCTGCACGCTGGCAACTATCACTTCCAGGCCTTCTTCGCCGGCAACGACGACTACTACTCGGCGGAGAGTGCGGACGAGCCGTTCGTGGTGGACAAGGCCGACGTGACCATAGTGACCACAATCTATACCAAGAGCGGCGCTGTAGTTACTGGTCAATACCCAATCGCTTCAACCACCATCATCTATGACAAGGCTACCGTCACCGGCATCGGAGTCTCCGGCTTTGAGCCGGCGGGCACCGTGGCGTTCACGTATGACTCGACCGCGGCGGGTTCTTCCGTCATCAGCGGCATAGATCCGGTCACGGTTCAGTCTAATGACGTAGGGCCACTGGCTGCGGGCAGCTACGCATTCATAGTCAGCTACACGGATAGCAGCGGCGACTACAACGACGCAGTCTCCGCAAACGAGCCCTTTACAGTGGTGAAGGTTGAAAAGGGGAAGAACGGCAAGACCCTTGGCTTCTGGTCCAATAAGAACGGCCAATCCTACATTAATGGAACTGACCTGGCGATGTTGGCCGACCTGAATCTTGTGGATGCCAGGGGTGTTGATTTTAACCCCACTAGCTACACGACATTCAGAAACTGGCTGCTGAGGGCTGATGCCGTCAACATGGGCTACATGCTCTCCGCACAGCTATCAGCCACGGAACTGACCGTCTTCAACGGCCTGCAAGACGGCTCGCAAAAGGTATGGTTGGATGACGGCGACGGTATCATCGAGCCAGGAGAAACGCCGACAATCAACGACATCATGACTACGGCCAATGGTTTGACGAAATCTACTAACAGAGCCTCACAGGAGTACTACAAGAACCTTCTGGACAAGTTTAATAATAACCTGCTCTGGCTCATCTTCCCGTAACACGCAAACTAGCTGGCTCTAAAAAAGGGGGCGGAGGCGAAAACCTCCGCCCCCTACTCATACCTCCCAATTAATCGGGACTAATTTCTCATGCCGATCAGTACTTGTAGGTGATTGTTTTTTTTGGGGGTGGGGATAAGATGTAGTAAGAACCTTGGGTTATCACCCAAAAACGGGTGTAATGCCCAAAGAAGTGATTGCGAGTGCGATGGTTGCATTTTTGCAGATGCGCAGAGCGCGAAGGAAGGAAGGCGACAAATGAAACGAGTTTTCGTGTTTCTTGTCTTAGCCGGTCTGGTCGTGGGCATGTTCGGGGGGAACACAGCCCAGGCAGCCGCTGCCAGCTATCGGGATACAGTGCTGGTCAAGTTCCGTGCCGGTGTCAGCCAGGCGGAAAAGGGTACCCTCCACAAGCAGAACGGCGGTGTGGTGAGAGGGATTATCTCCGGCATTGACGTGGAGGCGGTGACGGTCCCCGCCGGAAGGGCGGAGTCTGCCGCGGCGTCCTATGCGAAGGACAGCCGGGTGCGGTACGCCGAGGTGGACCATGAGGCCATTGCCGTGGGCGGCGTGAACGACTATTACTTTGTCAATAGCTACCAGTGGGCCCTGAGCACGATCCAGGCCCCTCAGGCCTGGGACCTGACCACGGGTTGCAGCACCGTCTCTGTTGCTGTGCTGGATACCGGGGTGGATGTGAGTCACCCTGACCTCTCCGGCAAAGTCGTCGGCAACATAAACTACAGCTCCAGCGGCACGGTAAGCGATGTGTACGGCCACGGTACTCACGTGGCTGGAATAGCCGCCGCCGCTACCAATAATGGCCAGGGAGTGGCCGGGCTTGGCTATGACTCAACCATCCTGAACGTTAAGGTCATGGGCGACGACGGCGTGGGCACCTACTCTGCGGTGGCCTATGGCATCGTGTGGGCGGCGGACCACGGGGCTCGGGTGATTAACATGAGCCTGGGCGGTACATCATCATCCTCCACCCTGCAGGATGCGGTGAACTACGCCTGGGGTAAGGGTGTGGTTCTGGTGGCCGCGGCGGGCAACAATGGGAACAGCGTCCCCTTCTACCCTGCCTACTTCCAGAACGTCATCGCGGTTGCCTCTACCGGCCCTACCGACACTCTCTCGCCTTACTCCAACCGTGGGGATTGGGTAGACGTGGCGGCCCCGGGAGGTAGCATCTGGTCAACGAAACCCAATAATAGCTACGGTTCCCTGAGTGGTACCTCTATGGCGTCGCCCCACGTAGCGGGGCTGGCGGCCCTGGTGTTCACCCGGGTTAGCGATACCAACGGCAACGGCTTTCTGAACGATGAGGTGCGTGCCTGCATCCAGAACAATGCTGACAACATCGGCGTTACTGGCATAGGCAGCGGGCGGATCAATGCCTACAGGGCGGTCCAGGCCCCCTCGCCGGCACCTCCCACTACCGGCTCTATTACTGGCACGGTGACGGATGCTGCTACAGGGGCAACTATCGCGGGAGCCACGGTAACAGACGGAACAAGGTCGGCCACCAGCGATGCCAACGGAGGCTACTCCATTGCCAATGTGCCGGCGGGGACCTATGCTGTTACCGCGACAGCGAGTGGCCATAATAGTGCTTCGCAGTCGGTGCAGGTAACTGCTGGACAGACTTCCACTGCCAACTTCGCCCTGAGTCCTCCACCTGGCGCCATCGCTGGCACGGTGAGGGATGCTGCTACAGGGGCAACTATCGCGGGAGCCGCGGTGACAGACGGAACAAGGTCGGCCACCAGCGATGCCAACGGAGGCTACTCCATTGCCAATGTGCCGGCGGGGACCTATGCTGTTACCGCGACAGCGAGTGGCTATAATAGTGCTTCGCAGTCGGTACAGGTAACTGCTGGGCAGACTTCCACCGCCAACTTCGTCCTGAGTGCTCCACCTCCACCTGGCGCCATCGCTGGCACGGTGAAGGATGCCGCCACAGGGGCAACCATCGCGGGAGCCACGGTGAAAGCTGGCGTTGCATCCACGACCACGGACGCCAGCGGCCAGTACGTCCTGTCCGATCTCACTGAAGGAAGCTACACCGAGACAGTCTCTGCCAGCGGATATGCCGATGTTTCTCAGTCCGTTTCGGTGGTGACTGGCCAGACTACCGTGGTTAATGTGAATCTGCCCCCCAACACTATGTGGGTAGACAGCATCAGCTTCAAGCAGTCGGGGGGTAACCTGCGGATTGACGTCAAGGTCGTAAACGCAAAGGCGGCAATGTCAGGGGTCAAGGTCACAGTGTATGTGTCGGGCGCGGTTGGCAAGACATGGACCCTGTCAGGGAGCACTAGCACTAACGGCATAGCCACCTTCATGGTGCAGAAGGCGTCTCGGGGCACCTACCTGGTTACGGTGACCAGGGTGTACGCTGGCGTCAACTACTGGGATATGACAAAAGGGGTTAACTCCGCCAGCTATACAGTCAAATAGCGGGCCTGACTGCACGGGACGCGGGGCACTTTCTGTCATCTTGACCAATTGTGCTCAAAAGGGTGGTGGTGACCCCCGAAGGACGTACAAATGGACATGGTCGGCTATGTCCTCGAGGAAACAGGTGGCGATTCGGTTTCTTTCAGCGCGGAAGGTTATCTAACCTGGACAAGAACGGAAGTAAGGGGATGATGCAATGAATCGTTCTTCTGGCTATTGCTTGTCTTCTGCTGATAGGCTTATCTTTATCCGGGTGTGGTCCTGCGGGTAATCCGGCTGTCATTTTTCCAGACGCAAATCTAGAGGCGGCCATAAGAGAAGCCCTGACCAGACCGTCCGGACCTAGCTATGCGTCTGGGCTTGCTGGGCTGACGCGTCTCCAGGCTTCGTCGCGAGGTATCGGGAATTTATCGGGGCTTCAGTACTGTACCAACCTGACATCCGTCTCCCTCGGCTCTAACGAGATAAGCGATATCTCGTCTCTGGGCGACCTCATCAACCTGACATACCTCCCGCTTGGCTCTAACCGGAGAAGCGATGTCCGTCCCTTGGTTCGGAATGAGGGACTTGGTACGGGGGATACCGTTGATCTGTGGGAAAATCCGCTGAGCTCAGATTCCATCAATACACTCACACCTCAACTCAGGGCGAGAGGTGTGACTGTCGATTACTAGAACCCGGCAGTTGCGTCAAAAAGTAGGATATTCCCGGTGGGGAAGTCTCCGAGTCGCCTCCAGTGTTATGCACTGTCACCTAGCTTATTGGCATCTCCTCCAGAACCGCCTTCCACATCTCTGCAACCAGCCCGGCGTCTGGCCTTACTTATCAGGCGCCTATCTCAACTGCGGCACCGTAGCGCCAGTTTAGAGCTTTGTTCACTATGGCCGACAACGTCCTTGTTCCGCTCATGGCCCTCAAAACAGAGGCTGCCTACCGCAGGTGAGGTGCCCGCGGTGACTTCTTCGGGAAATCCCAAGGGCTCCCGTGTAAATGGCAGTCATTTGCAGCAGGATGCCTATCCGGCGGAGGAATTATAGAAGACAGTTACTCCTCTTGCTTGGAGTTGGGGAATGTAGATATAGAGGGAAGCATCGCTCAGTGGATTGTCCCCCAAGTCAACCTGGTCTCCGTCGCCCAGTCCGGTGTTAGCCACGAGCGGCCATATATCGCTTATCTGGTTCACAAAAAAATACAGTTCTCCCAGACTGGTTAGTCCGGCAATCGGGGATACGTCGCTTATCTGGTTCCCCGCCAGATCAAGAATTCTCAGACCGGTGAGGTTGGCAATTGCGGATATATCGCTGATCCGGTTCCACCCGAGATACAGGTCTGTAAGACCCGTCAGGCTCGCCAGCGCGGATACGTCGCTTATCTGGTTGGAGTCAAGGTCCAACCATGTCAGGCCGGTCATGCTGGCAATGGCAGACATATCGATTATCTTGTTCCAGCCGAGATGTAACTGGCGCAGGCTAGGCAGGTGCGCTAATGGGGACATCTGGCTTACCCGGTTGGAATGAAGATCTAGGTGTGTCAGGCTGGTCAACGCGGAAAGTGTGGATATGTCACTTATCTGGTTGCCTTCAAGGTCCAGCCATGTGAGGTTGGTCAGGTTGGCAAGGGCAGATATATCGCTCACATTGTTCCACCCGACATATAACTCGCGCATCTTGGTCAGAGAGGCAAGTGGGGATACGTCACCTATCTGGTTGGAATCAAGATGCAACGATGTCAGGCTGGTCAAGTCCGCAAGTGCGGATATGTCGCTTATGTTGTTGGAGCAAAGGTCTAGATGTGCCAGCCCTGTGGCATGCTCCAGTCCCGTGAGGGCGACGATACCTCTTCCCGTAGCATTAAAAGAAGTCAGCTTTCCCAGGTCAGCTTCGTAGATGTCTCCGGTCGGCTTCTCTACTGCTTCGCGGATTGCAGCCTCGAGATTTTGGTCCGGAAAAGCTATTGCAGCGGGACCGGTGGGACCACAGCCGGTAGATGGAAGCATCATCAGCAAAAAACTCAGAACCAGTGTGTAGCTCAGACAACGGCCTAGCACCGGCTTCGAAGTCTTTATTACGCTCATAGCTTTCCTGCCACACTCAGTCCCCGCCGAGATTGCTGAGGTCATATCCTTCGGTCGCGGGCCTCAAATCGGCGTTGAACACCTCTCCGGGGAACATCGTCTGATAGAAACACTAGCAAAGCCCGGCGACTAAGTCAACAGGACCGGCAATTTGCCAGGCAGCGGGATCGTAGTTCTTACCAAAGTCGCCTTTGCAGGGAATAGTGCTCCAAGACTAGTATGGCGCTGGTTGGTCAGGTATGAGTGTCAGAGCGTTGCCGTGGTTCTCAAGATACTCACCGTGGCACATATGGAACTATTAATTGGGCTTTTTTCACTTGTCACGGCGGAATCTAACATCTTCTTCGCAACCCAGGACTGTCAACGGTGGTTGCCCAGTCCATTGAGCGATTGTGCTTGATGAATCAAGCACCTATAAGAGTCTGGAAGTAAAGGAGGAATTCGCTCCTCTCAATGATTGAGAGAGAGAGCGCTTTCTCCGGCTCAGAAGACAGCTATAGTAGGCCTGTTGGTGCTTGTTTGCGTAGCGATGTCTATCTGGACAATGAGGCGGCGGAATAAAGGTCCAAAGTATACCTGAAGCCGCGACATTCGCGTAGGGGCGGGGCTTGTCCCCGCCCTTACATCTTCAAGGTCGTGCAATCCTGCCCCCGCAGCAACTCCTCTCCCTCGACAGAGTTCCCTCTCCATTTAATGGAGAGGGTTAGGGTGAGGCAAGGATCAGGGTGGGACCGCCAGAAGTCAGCAAATCTGCAACCTCTTTTCGCCTGCGCCCTTGCGGGCGAGAGGAAAAATAGAGTTGACCCCTATTTCACACACGGGGTAACAGGTTGAGACCACTGCAGCAGAGCTGCCCTAGTTGGTTCTGCCGAACAATTCTACTCTGGAATTATCCTATAGTACCAAGGGCCTATTACGAATGGGATATAGACACGAGCACGAGTGCGTCCTACAATGAAGTGGATTGAACTAATTCATTCCGTTTCAGCCCAAGAGGTGCTGTAGTATGCCGAGAGAAATGAATGGTAAGACCTACTGGTCTGCGTCGGAGGTGTGTCGAGAGGTTGCCATAAGTCGGCCCACTCTCCGCCGCTGGCTGCAGGGCGGAATACTCACCAGGTTGCACAGGGACAGGAAAGGTTGGCGCATGTTTACGGAAGAAGACCTGGAGAAAATACGATTGGAGGCCACCAAGGTTGATGTGCAGGAACTATCTTGAGCCCTGTGCCTGCTTCCGCATATGGTGGGGTCACGTTCGGTTGCATCGGTGGGGATATGATGTGGGAAGCATGTAATAAACAACGTATTATGAAGGTGACGATTTGCAGACAGATTTGGACAGACTCGGGAGCGTGACACCAGATCATTGATAAGACTAATGAAAGGAGAGAAGATAATGAAAAGAGGGATTATCGGGATTCTGTCTGTGCTGGTGTTGCTGCTGGTGCTGATCGGAGGCTGCGGTGGTGATGAGGTAGGGTTGGTGATGGTACCTTTCAGTAACGGAAGTCCTGTGCTTCTCACCACTCCTGGCACTGGCACCTGGACCGTGCCGGCGGGAGTGACGAACATTACAGTGGAGGTGTGGGGGGCTGGTGGTGCGGGCGGCGGTGGCGCGAGTGGTGGCGATAGAGAGGGTGGAGGTGGAGGTGGAGCCTACGCCAAGAAGACTTTTCCCGGGCTTACTCCTGGGTCGAATATTTCCTATTATGTGGCTCCGACCGCCGCGGGGACGACCGGTAATGGCCCGGCAGGTAACGCTACCTGGTTCCTGGCCAACAATGCCAGCGGTTTGAAGGCTGTGGGTGGGTCGGGTGGATTGACTGGGGGAGGTGGTGGGGCAGGAGGCAACGCATCCCTCTGTTACGGAGACACTAAGTATTCGGGGGGAAACGGAGGGGTTGGGGGAACTGGCCAGGGTGGTGGAGGTGGTGGTGGGGCGGGATCGACCGGACCTGGCAAAGACGCGACTACAAACGGTATCGGTGGTGGAAACACTACGGAATATGGCGGTGCTGGCGGCGATGGCGGGACTACAGGCCATAACGTCGGATATTCAGGGTCGAACTACGGAGGTGGGGGAGGAGGAGGGAAAGGTAGTGCCAACGGCGGCGACGGTGCCCAGGGACTTATCCGTATTGCCTACAGCGTGGCGATTAGCACTCCCACAGTCACCACTAGTGCCGCATCCAGTATTGAAGCTACTACGGCAAGGCTTAATGGCAATGTCACTGCTACCGGAGGCGAGAACGCAACCGTCACAGTCTATTGGGGGACCAGTAACGGAGGTACAAATCCGGCGAGCTGGGCTAGCAATGGTACTCCTACCTCGCCGTCGCAGCCTCAAGGCGCGGCTTCATTCTACAAGGATGTTAGCAGTCTAAGCCCGGGAACACTATATTACTTCAACGCGAAGGCTACCAACTCTGGAGGAACAGGTTGGGGGACCAGCCAGAATTTCACTACCAAGCCGGCGGCTCCGACAGGTGTTAGCGCGACGGACGGAACATATACAGACAAAGTAGTTGTCAACTGGACTAACTCCGCTGGAGCTACGGGATACCAAGTCTATAGGGACGGTTCTCCTCTCGGGTGGCTTGGAGATGTAGCTGCATTCAATGACACAGGAGCGGGGGCTCCTTCCATTACCGGCGGAACTGCGTCGGCCTCGGATGGAACATATATAGACAAAGTTGCCCTAAGCCTATCTGGAACAGGCACGAACAATGGCACTACGCATACCTATAAAGTTAGAGCTAGGAACGCTGCGGGTGAAAGTGTCGACAGCGGCACTGACACAGGCTATCGCGGTGTTGGTACTCTAACATATCAGTGGCAAAGGTCGGCAGGCGACAGCGATGGTAGTTACTCTGATATATCGCTTGCGACCACTGCAAGCTACGATGACACAGGCGCTCCAGCCGACGGTAGCGGTAGATACTATAGATGCAGGCTAAATGCGGCAGGAGCTAGCGAGGGATATTCCAGTTCAAATAGGGGCTATAGAGCGGTGAACCAGGCCCCAGTGGCTTATAACCAGAGTCTGTCGGTCAATTCCTGTAGCAACCTGACTGTAACCCTTACGGGGAGCGACTTTGAGAGCAGCCCCCTGACTTTCATAATTTCGACATTACCAGGTCACGGCGACCTGTACGATGGCACCAGCGGCCACCACATTGTTCTTGGTGACCTGCCATATACGGTCCTTGATTCCGGCAACAGAACGACCTATGACCCCGTGGACAGCTACAGCGGTGCTGATAGCTTCACGTTTAAGGTCAATGACGGCGCGCTTAATAGCACCGCAGCTACCATCAACATCACCGTCAGCGACAGCCGTAGCACGTGGTACGGCGACAGTGATGGTGATGGCTATGGAGACGCCACCAACTCGACGAAAGCCTGCACTCTGCCGGCAGGCTATGTCGCCAATAACACGGACAACTGTCCGAGCGTAAGCAACCCTACCCAGACAGATACGGATGGCGACGGTAAAGGGGATGCTTGTGATAACTGTCCCACCGTGTCCAACCCTACCCAGACAGATACGGACGGCGATAACACAGGCGATGCCTGCGACGGCTGTCCTCTGGACCCCGGGAAGACAGCTCCCGGTATCTGCGGCTGTGGTGTTGCTGATACCGACACAGATAGTGATGGCACCCCGGACTGCACCGACCTGTGTCCCACTGACCCCTTGAAGGTGGCTCCGGGCGTCTGCGGCTGTGGTGTTGCTGATACCGACACAGATAGTGATGGCACCCCGGACTGCACCGACCTGTGTCCCACTGACCCCTTGAAGGTGGCTCCGGGCGTGTGTGGCTGCGGTGTTGCCGATACCGACACAGATAGTGATGGCACCCCGGACTGCACCGACCTGTGTCCCACTGACCCCTTGAAGGTGGCTCCGGGCGTGTGCGGCTGCGGTGTTGCTGATACCGATACTGACGGTGACGGCACCCCGGACTGTTTAGATGGGTGTCCCAACGATCCCAACAAGACAGCTGCCGGCGTCTGTGGCTGTGGTACTCCAGATGTCGACTCCGATAATGATGGCACCCTAAACTGCAACGACGGCTGTCCTTATGACTCCAATAAGACAAGCCCCGGTGTGTGCGGTTGTGGTGTCGCCGATGCCGACACGGACGGCGATGGCAATCCGGACTGCACCGATCTGTGTCCTTCCGACCCCAACAAGATGGCTCCTGGCGCGTGCGGCTGTGGTGTGGCCGACACCGACACTGATGGCGACGGCACCCCAGACTGCAACGATGGTTGTCTTTCTGACCCGAATAAGACAGCCCCGGGCGTCTGCGGCTGCGGTACCCCGGATACGGACTCTGATGGTGACGGCGTTGCGGGCTGCTTAGACTGCAACGACAGTGACAACACCGTCTACCCCGGTGCCCTTGAGCTCTGCGATGGCAAGGACAACGACTGCGATGGCAGTATAGATGAGGGAGTAACGACGTACACCTGGTATAGGGACGCCGATGGTGACAACTATGGCAACGGTGCCGTCTCAACACAGAACTGCACTCAGCCCCAAGGCTATGTCCTCGATAGTACCGACTGCAATGACAATGACAACACCGTTTACCCCGGTGCCCCTGAGCTCCCCGATGGCAAGGACAACGACTGCGATGGCAGTACTGATGAGGGAACATGGACCAGGAGCGTTCAACCGGAAATGTGGCGCATCCTGATGGTACATAACACCAAGGGCGGCACAGTGACCGAGCCTACCCAGGGGGACTTTCCCTATGGTGCCGGGGATTTCTTAGCCTATTATCCTGGCACGGTGGTTGACCTGGTGGCCACCCCGGATTCCGACTATCGCTTTGTGGGATGGACTGGCGCTCCGGACATCATTGCTGATGTTAGTGCTGCCGCAACCACCATCACCATGAACAGAGACTGCGCCATAACGGCCAACTTTGAAAAGATACCGGAAACGCCGGTGATAATCCAGTACAATCTCACCATCTCCAGCACGGCTGGAGGGTCGGTAATGATACCCGGCGAGGGGACATTCACTTATGACGCCGGCGCGGTGCTTGACCTGGTAGCTAAGGCAGATTCTGGCTACAGGTTCGTCAACTGGACCGGTGATGTGACCACTATTGCCAATGTCGATGGCGCCTTCACCACCATAACCATGAATGGCAACTACTCCATAGTTGCTAACTTCGCCACGATACCTCCGGGTCAAGTTACCCTCACCGTCTCCAGCAGCGCTGTAGGGCCGGCAATCACTACCCCCAGCACCAATGGGGGGGCGGTGACCTCTCCCGGAGAAGCGACTTTCACCTATGACGAGGGAACGGTGGTCGACCTGGAAGTCGAGCCTGACGATGGCTGGCGCTTTGTCCGCTGGATCGGCGATGTTGACGATGTAGCCAATGTCACCGCTGCCTCCACCACCATCACCATGAACGACGATTACTCCATCATCGCCACCTTCAAGTTTGGTAAAGGGTGCTTTATCGCCACGGCCGCTTACGGAACTCCGATGGCCGAAGAAATACAGATTCTACGTGACTTCAGAGATGAATACCTGGTCACCAACCCGGTGGGGAAGGCCCTGGTAGACATCTATTACACGGTCAGCCCGCCCATAGCCGAGTTCATAACTGGGCACCCGAGCTTGAAGCCGATAGTGAGAGCCGGACTCACGCCCGCTGTGGCCATGAGCACTGTAGCTGTCAACACTTCTCCGGCCGAGAAGGCAGCCATAGCAGGCTTGCTGGTACTGCTTTCACTGGCACTGGCAGTCTGGCTGGCCAGGCGGCGAGGGAGAAGGTCAGAGTATATCTAAAGGCGGAATGAAACATCGTTGCGAGGCTGACTTTAGTCAACCTCGCAATCTCTGCAGCTAAATTCTAAATCCTAATTCCTAAACTCTAAACAAATCCAAATATCGAAATTCAAAGTTCTAAACGTTCTGAGCATTGGTATTTGGATGAGAGGAATCGAGTTTTCCCTTTCCGGAATTGCCGGACATGTTCCGAAGCGTAAGCGAGCAATCCCGCTCCTCACGCTGACAGGAAGGCGAGGATAAACCTCGCCACTACATCTGCGCCCTATCGTAGGGGCGGGGCTTGTCCCCGCCCGTTTTGGTCATTGGTGCTTTGATATTGTCCCGGTTTTGCCGAGGATTGTCGACGGAGTGGGCATCGGGGATTTGGTGCTTGGGATTCAGGATTTTCCTTTCGGGGGTTGCGGAGCCTGTTCCGACCGTGAGCGAGGAATCTCGCTCCCCGCAATGCCGAAAGGACTTGAGGGGGAGAAGATTGCTTCGGGACTTTCGCCCTTCACAATGGTGAAACAAGGAGTCTGCCTGCCAGGGCTACTTCACCCTCACCTTAGTCCTCTCCCGTCAAGAGAGAGGAGATTGCCACGCCCCGACAAGTCGGGGCTCGCAATGACCAAAGGGTTCGGGAGAGAGAAGAGACGCACTTTGATGAAAGTCCATTTTAAGCAAGATGCCTATCCAGCAGAAACCTCATAAGAGACAGTTACCCCTCCTGCCTGGAGTTGAGGAATGTACGTATAGAGGGAAGTATCGCTCAGTGGATTGTAACCCAAGTCAACCTTGTCTCCTTCTCCCAGCCCAGCGTTAGCCACAATGGGGGAGGCGTCACTTATCTGGTTGGAGTCAAGGCGCAACAATGTGAGGCTGGTCAGATTGGCAAGCGAGGATATGTCAGTTATCTGGTTGGAATCAAGACGCAACGATGTCAGGCCGGTCAGGTTGGCAAGCGCGGATATGTCACTTATCTGGTCGGAATGAAGATCTAAGTCTGTCAGGCTGGTCAGCTGACCCAGTGGGGACATATTGTCTATCTCGTTCCGCCCAAGATCCAACTCTGTCAGACTACTCAGGTTGGCCAGTGGAGATATGTCACTTATCTGGTTGGAATCAAGACGCAACAATGTGAGGCTGGTCAAGTTGCCAAGCCGGGATATATCGCCTATCTTGTTCGACCCAAGATACAAGTCTGTCAGGCTACTCAGGTTGGCCAGTGGGGATATGTCACTTATCTGGTTGCAATCAAGACGCAAGGATGTGAGGCTGGTCAAGTTGCCAAGCCCGGATATATCGCTTATCTCGTTCCACCCAAGATACAAGTCTGTCAGGCTACTCAGGCTGGCCAGTGGGGATATATCGCTTATATTGTTGGAGTCCAGATACAGGTGTGTCAGGCTTGTGGCATGCTCAAGTCCCGTGAGGGAGACGATACCCCTTGCCGCAGCATAAAGTGAGGTCAGTTTTTCTACGTCAGCTTCGTAGATGTCTCCAGTCGGTTTGCCTACCACTTCACGAATTGCAGCCTCAAGATTTTGGTCAGGAAAGTTTATTACAGCAAGGCCACAGCCAGCACAAGGCTCATGGCTATTCTTCTCAGATTCTATAACTATCTCATTAAGTATTTCATCTCCGTCACCGTCAAATACCCTTAAGCGCTTCCAAAAATCGAAGGCTACAGCACCGTCCAAACGGAACTTGTATTCCGCAATCTCTAGTATCTTGTCATTTTGTGGCTCAACGTACAGCCAGGTTCCGTCTGTTAGTAAGAATGCCACTACCAAATGAAATGGGTTTTCTATACCATAAAACGCCTTTGCTAGATTCCTATCGGTTTCGCTTCGTTCGCGTAGGTATAGAACCATTGATGCTTCGAATCCCTCTAGATATGCGCTTCGCCACACGTCAGCAGAGAAATGCTTGCAATCGTAAACATTTGGTAGGAATGTTCGACGGTCAATCCTATCTTCTTTAAGAAACGACTGTATTTCTTCCAATGTGGCCGGACTAGCATTGGCTGGAGAGTACTCCTCCGCTATCAAGTCATCTGTGGCCTCCGTAGTTATGTACGGCGCACAACTACACATAAGTAGGCCCAATATGACACCCACTAACCCTATTTTGTTCATCAAGATTGACTCGCTACCAAGCCCTTACTTCGCCGGGCACGTTTGCATTACTTCAGAGTCTATACTTGGGCAAACGTGGACGGAATCACCAGGAGGTACTGTTTTGGTACTACTCTGGGTAGAAAGTAGTACTAGAACAGAGACAATGAGCGGGAGTATTTTCGGTTCAACGTAGTGAGACTACAGAAAACGTCGTCCTGCTCTCTACAAAAATGGCCTCTGCAGGAAACACGCTTAAGAACTAATCTGAAGGTCGCTGGTGAAGTGCGGGCGTCAGAGGGTTGCTGTAGGTGCAAGGTCTTCATCGTGGCAGATATAGAAATGTGAACTGGGCTCCTTTCTCCCGCTAGGGCAAAAGCTAACATCTTCTTCGTAACCTAGCGTCATTGCCAAGCGTAGCTGCCCGATGTAGTGGTAGACTGTGCTTGATGAATCAAGCAACCGCAAGAATCCAGAAGCGAAGAAGGAATCTCGCTCCTCTCAATGATTGAGAAAGGAAGAGCATCTCCAGTCGAGAAGACAGCCGTGGCAGCTTGTAGGCGCCTGCCATTTGGGAGGTGAGGTGGTGAGATAGAGGTACACAGTGTACCTGAGGTCGAAACTCCTCTCCCTTACCGTCAGCATGCCACCCATATATTCACCATTCGCCCTTCTTGTTCGCATCTCCTGTTGAAATTCGTATCTTAACACTAACTCACTTCAGCTAGCCATCCAATCACCAGCAAGTACCGGTTCACTAAGAAAATAGTCATAGGAAAAAAGTCCCAGCTAGTTAAGAGAAGTTAAGTTAGGGATATTGACTTTTTTCCCAGGGGCTGTTACTCTTATACAGACAAATCGAGGATGTTTTTATCCAATATCTAGGCCGCATATCAGATTGGCCTATAATAGAGTGAGGCGGCTGAGAGCGAGCCCGGATACCAGGGACACAAGGAGAGGTTATGTAAGCTAAAATA
>Ga0315277_10005926_pt1 | contig 16066 bp, 11 predicted proteins | sample YL17G05_15_MG_FD_203695 | JGI IMG/M metagenome (GOLD analysis project Ga0315277, IMG submission 203695) | Sediment microbial communities from Yellowstone Lake, YNP, Wyoming, USA - YL17G05_15 | ecosystem: Environmental > Aquatic > Freshwater > Lake > Sediment | place: USA: Wyoming | collected...
GCCCCTGCTCGGGCGCCCTTCCCGGGGGCGTGGACCTCGTCCCCGCGGCGCGGGAAATCGAGCGGCTCCTCGGGGCGACTCCGGGCGCCTTTTCGCTGCCGCGCAAGTTCAAGATATCGCTTTCCGCGTGCGCGGAGGCATGCGGGATGCCGTGGATAAACGACCTCGGCCTCGTGGCAGCGAAACACAACGGGCAGTGGGGTTTCGAGGCGGTATTGGCCGGCTCGCTCGGCGGAGTGCCGAAGACCGGCATGAGATTTCTTGACTGGCTGCGCCCCGAGGACCTTCTGCCCATGGTCCTTGCGGCAGTGAGGGTCTTCGCGGCCCACGGCGACCGCGAACACCGCGGCCGGGCGCGCCTGCGCCACGTGAGGGAACGGCTTGGAGATGCTGCGTTTGCCGGCATAGTCAATGAAGCGTTCCATGCGGCGAAGGCGGAGCGGCACTGGGCCGCGGTCCCCCTGCCTGAGAGCGGCGAGGGTTACGGCGCGCGGCTGACGCTCACGTTTCCCAACGGCGACGTCATTCCGGATGCGGCCGAAGCACTCGCCGTCCTTGCAGAAGAAGACGGGCTTCGCGTCCGCGTCGCGCTCGACCACAGCGTAATCGTCTTCGGCCGCAACGACGACGAAGCGCACAGGGCCGTCGGCCGCTTCGAGGCGCTCTCCGGCGCGGGGAGGCGGCAGCCTTCGGTCGTGGCCTGTCCGGGGACAAGGTGGTGCTCCGCGGCGCTGACCGACACGAATAATCTCGCCGACCGAATAAGAAACGAGCTGGCGGCCAAGTTGCCGGACGGCGCAACAGTGCGCATCTCGGGCTGCCCGAACGGCTGCGCCCAGAGCGCCGTCGCCGACATCGGACTTATCGGAGGCCTTGCGGGCCCGGCGGGCGCGAAGAGGGAGGTCTATGCTCTCTATACCGGCGGCGGAAACGGCCGAAGCAACAGATTGAGCGAGGTCGCCCGGCGCGGCCTGTCGGCGGAGCAGGCGATTCTCGAGATCAGCCGGCTGCTCGACACCGGGGCGCTAAGGCGCGGAACCTGACCGACGGACGGCGGCACGCCCGGCACAACGCCGCGCCGTTCTCAGGCCCTCACTTCCCGGCCGGAACCTCTGGACCCTTTTGGAGCGCCCGGAGTTTGAGAATGTGCCGGACGATGCCGGCGCGCCACTCGACAAGCGTCGCGTCCGGCACGCCCATCGGCTTCCAGTTTTCGTCAAGCACCCAGGGCGTGCAGTTCTTCCTGATGTCGTCGAGGAATCCTCGCGCCTCGGCAGCGGCCTTGGCGGCCTCAGCGACGTTGGAGGCTTCGGCCCTGGCGATTTCGCTTTCAAGCGTCAGCGCATACCTGTAGTCGAGTATCCCCTGGGCCGACCGTTCGTAGCCGGGCGTCGCAAGAGGCCCATTGGGCGAGGGGTACGTCGTGTAGCCGACCTCCGCCTCCCAGACCGCGTTAAAGGGGAAGTTCCAGAAGTCGTAATGCCACTGCCAGTAGCCTTCAGGCGCCTGCGACCAGATGTAGAAGCCGAAGGGGTAACGCCTGAAGCCGCTGCCGTTGAAGTACCAAAGGGGCTTTCCGTATTCGCGCGCATAGGCGACCGAGTCCTTGTCGTTTACGGACGGGTGCGGCTGGACGACGTCCTCGGCCTCGAGGATCGGCATGTACGACACGCCGTCCTGGACGTCCCTCATCGTCGTCACGGTCGAGGGCCAGTCTCCCATTTCCTTGAGGAGGCGCAGGTAGTAAAGCGTTCCCTCGAGGTTGCGGTTCCACTCGTTGATCTCGCGTTCGCGCGGCTCATCGACGACGAACGCGAGGAGTTTCACGCGCTCCCGGCGCCAATAATCGCGCACCTCGGCCGCGGCGCTCTTGAAGGCCGTCGCGTGAAGGTCGGTGTACTCGGGGATCGGCTCGCCGTCCACGCGGATAGCCGTCATCTGCATCGCGAGAGTCAGGAGGAACGTCTGGCCGGCGTAGTCGGTATTGATGCGGTGGTTCCTGAGAAGCGGCCCGTACGCGTCCTCGAGCGAGAACGAAAGCGTGGCGTCGCCGCGCTCGGAGATCGAGAGTATCCGCGGCCCGGGGACTGTTATTGCGTTGAAGCCATGTTCGGCGAGCGATTTCAGGTCCGCGCCGAGCATCGCCACGCGGAACGCCTCGACCTTTCTGTCGCGCTCGGATATTTCCGGAGGCACGCCATCGCGCGGGTATTTGTTTGACACGCCGCCGAGGAGGCCGGTGTTGTAGCCAAGCCTCGACGGGTCCTCGTACCAGAGGCCTATCGACGCCGCGGGTGCGGCGAGGGTGAACGGGTAGACTTCGAGTTGGAGCGGGATCATGGCCGCCGGCGCGTCGGACAGCTTCAACGTGATGGTGCCGGAATAAACGCCGGCCGCCGCGTCGGGGGGGACGTTCACCGTGAGCCACCATGTCTTCGTGATTTCGGCGGGAAGATCGACGTTCGCCTGCGCCTGGATGACGTCCGGCAGGATATCAAAGCGAGGCCCCTCTTCGCCGCGCAACCTGCGCAGTTTGTAGCGCACGGCTTGAACGGAGGTCGCCGCCGAGGGCACGGTTTTCTTTTCGGCGTCGACAAGATCGGAGACTGCGACGTTAATCCCGTTAACGGCCCGGAGCGTCCGGATGCTGAACGTCACGGGCACGCGCTCGCCGGGCGTGCCGGAAACCGCGATGCGGGCGACGCGCTCGGCCTCCTTCGGGACGCTGTAGTAACTCACGTCCTCGCCGAAATAACGGCTGAAGACGACGCAGCCCCGGGCCTCTTCCTCGGGCGTCACGGCAATCGCGCCGTCGGGCGGCTTCGTTTCGAGTTTGAACTTGTTGCCAAGAAAGTGGGCCTTACGCGCCGCGTCGACTTTTTCGAGGTACCCGTCAAACTCTTTTTCGCCCACCTCGTCGGCTTTGGCGATAACGAGGGCGAAAAGGCGGCATCTCTTGAGGTCGACCTTGAGGCTTCCGTTCGAGTCGAACTCCCCTTTTCGCCACGGCGCCGCGGGTTTCACGTAGCGCGTCCACCAGTCCGTCCCCGGCAGGTCGTCGAACTGGACGCCATAGTAAAGCCCGTCCTGGCTGAAGAACCATTCGGGCGTGATTTTCACGTCGGCCACGGCCTTACCGTTGGCGCTCACGGAGAAGTCCTCCGCGGGAAGCATCGCGACCGCGTCCTCGAGACGCACGGTGTTCTGCGCGATTACGGCGAGCCGATACCTGGCCTTAGCCAGGCCCGGGATCGTCACCGTCATGGCGTCGGCTTCGACGTAGTCGCCGATAAGAGGGTCGGGGTAATCGTCGCCGGCGAACTTGACGTTTCCGTCAAACTGGATCGCACCAGGCCCCGTGACGGCCGCAAAGCCGGGCAGCGCCGTCGCCGTGCCGAAGTCGTACGCGAGGAACTCAGCCGGCGCCTCCGCTTTTTGAGGCTCGGCCTCGCCGGCATAGGAAAGCGCCGCGAGAAACGCCGCCGCGAGCGCGGCGCCCGCCACGAGCCTGAAGGTTTGCCTCATGCCACAACCCCCCTTCCGCAGGACGCCGCTCTTGAGGCAGCGGGGCCCGTCATTTGTCGAGGTTGAGCCACTTCACTTCGTCGGACGAGAGTTCCACCGTAAGGGCCGGAAGAGACGTGCGCGTCTCTTCGAGCGTCCTCGGGCCGATGATCGCGAACGTCGGGAACGGCTGGGACAGGACGTATGCAAGGGCGATGTTTATCGGAAGAACGCCCTTCTTCTTCGCCAGTTCCTTGGCGCGGGCCTGCCTGGCGAAATTGTCCTCGCTGTACCAGCACCGCACGAGTTCCTCGTCGGAGAGGTCATCCGGCCTTGCGCGCTCGGTGAAAAAGCCGCGCGCCTGGCTCGACCACGAGATGACGGGCATCTGCGTCTTTTTGAGATAGGCGCGAAACTCCGGGTCGGACGCCGCGATGCAGCCCTCCCACACGGCGTCGATCATCCGCGCGAGGCTGAAGTTATTGCTGATCGCCGCGAAGCCCTCGAGGCCGTGCTTTCGCGCGTAGGCGTTGAACGCGTCAACCCTCTCGACGCCCCAGTTCGACCCGCCGAACGCCCGCACGCGCCCGGCCTTCCTGTGCTCGTTCAAGACGTCGACAAACTCGCCGACCGGCACCTCGGGGTTGTCGCGGTGCATCATGTAAATGTCGAGGTAGTCCATGCCGAGGCGGTCGAGGCTTTCAAACAACTGCCGCGTCAGGTCCTTGGGGTTGCACCAGGGAGTGTGCGCGCCCTTGTCGAGAATGACGACCTCTTTGCGGATGCCGCGGTTTTTGACGTACTCTCCGAGCAGCCTCTCGCTCTGGCCGCCCCTGTAGACGTACGCGGTGTCGAACGCGTTGCCGCCATTTTCGATAAAGTGGTCGAACATCACCGTCGCGTGCGCGATCGTGAGCTGGTTGTCGACGCCCATGAAGAGCCTCGACACCTTCTTGTCGACGCCGGCGATGCGGCCGAACTTCATGGTGTTGCCCTTGCGGACGGAAAGCGGCCGCTTCGCCACTGTAAGTTTGAGGGCCTCGCCCTTTTCGGCGTCATATACGACGCCGACCTCGTGGCGCCACCTGTCAAGGGTCTTCATGTTGCCGAGGGTGTCGGCCCACGACATCGCGGGGGAAGGCGCCTGGCGCTTCTCGATGTTCGCCGCGACCGTGTCGGCCTCGATGGCGTATAGCCAATCTTTGGTTTCGACGGCGATTTCGTCGGGCTGCTTTGCGCCGTTCCTGCGGACAGCAATGGTCGTCCTGCCGCCTTCGCGGCTCGGGATCCAGGGGCTCGGAATGAATATCGATCCTTCCGACCCATAGATCCTCACGACGTTTTCCTGGTTGACCTGGACGCCCGTCGAGACGTGGGCGATGATGTCGCCGGGGAACTTGAGCACCGCCGCCGCCCACTCGTCGGCGCCGGTCCTGCCGACGCGGCCGGAGCCCTTGACGTCAATCGGGTCGGCGAAGTCCCTGCCCATCGCGACGCCGGCCACGAGCCGCGACATCGACACGCAGTAGCACCCGACATCCAGTATTCCGCCGCCGCCGAGGGCGTTGGCCAGGAGGCGCGACTGTTCGTCGTAGCCGGCCTGGAAACTGAACGTCGCCTGGATGACGCGCACGTCGCCGACGGCCTTGCGGCGCAGCAATTCGACGAGTTTGGCCGTCTGCGGGTGGCAGCGGTACATGAACGCCTCCATGAGGAAGACGTCGTTTTCGCGGGCGGCTTCGACGACCGCCATGGCCTCGGCGTGGTTTATGGTAAGCGGTTTCTCGCAGAGGACGTGTTTGCCGGCCTCGGCGGCCTTGATCGCCCATTCGGCATGCATGGGGTGCGGCGTCGAGATGTAGACCGCCTCCACCTCCCTATCCGCCAGAAGCTCCTCGTAACTGCCGCAGGGCTTCGAGGCGGCGTGCTTCTTCGCGAACTCGCGGGCCGACTCCAGGCGCCTCGAACCGACCGCAACGAGCCTGCCGGTCTTTGAGTTGGCGAGCGCCTTCGCGAAGGTGCCGGCAATGCTGCCGGTGCCGATAATACCCCAGCTGAGTCTCTCAGCCATGCCCTCTATCCTTTCCTGCGCGCAACCTGCAATTCCCTCAGACGCGCGCGGCGCTACTCAACGTCGAGCGTCAGCAAGTGCAGCCATCCTTCGGCGTCGTTGTCCTCGTTTGCCAGCCTCACCTTCGGCGCGCCGCCGCCCCTCTCGACGACGCCGGCGAAGACCTCCACCCTCCCCCGCTCGAAAGTCTTCGGAACGGCCGCCCGTTCCCTCAGGAACGCGTCGCCGGGGAGCCATTTGAGGATGTTCGCCTTTGCACGGCAGACGCGGCTGCGCTTGCCCTGCACGAATCTGAGCGCGAAGTCGTACCGGCGGTAAATCGGCGCGACGCCGACGTTCTCGATCCAGGCCATATACTCGAAGGGAACGCCCCTCACGGCCGCGCCATCACATTGGAATTGCCTCACGACGAAGCGGTAGCCGATGTCGTTGGAGAACTTCCTCAACTTGTCCATCCACGGTTCGGGGAGAGCCGTGTACTTGGGCATCAAGACCGTGCAGTGGTACTTGAGGCCCTGCTCTATGATAAAATCGAGGTCGTACTTTCTCTGGTACCATGACATCGGCACGGCGCAGGATTCGAAGACGACCGGCCCCTTCATCCAGGCGTTCTGGGCCTTGCACTCACACACGGCCATCGGGTAGAGGTCGTACATGTGGTTCCAGCGAAGGTGCTCGGGCACTTCCTCCGGCGCGGGCCGCACGAGGAGGTCTCCGAAGCAGTCGCAGCGCCAGCCCGAGCCCCGCTTGACGCCCACCTCCATCTTGTACTCTTCGCTCATCGCGAGAAGGAGGGTCTTTTTGTGCGCCTCCATGTAGGTCGAGGTGATCTTCTCAACCGCTTCCCTCGAACACTCGCCGGCGCCCTCGCCCCAGGGGCCGATGAACGCCATGTCAACCGATTCGAGGTCCGGGCGGCCGTCGAACTTCTCGCCGAACGCGCGGATGACGTTGCCCCACTTCTCGATGTACTCGGGGCCGCCGTACACGGCCTCGATATAAGGCGTGCGCTTCTGCGTGCCGGGCCTCGTCGGGTACTTCCTGATGTACCAGTCGGGCAGGCGCGATTTCTCGTCGCTGCCGTGGGGCATGAGGCGGACCTGGAGCGTCTGGCCGCGTTCGCCCGCGGTCTTGAGCGCGCCCTCGACCATCGACCAGTCGAACCGGCCCTCCTCCGGCTCGAACGTCTGCCAGTACCAGCGGCAGTACGCGACCGTAGAAGGCAGATACCCCTCGACGACGGACTTCTCGGCGGGCGGGAATTCCGTCGGCCCCCACTCCGACCACGTCGTGCCGGGAAAAAGGGGGTCGCCGTTAAAGTGCTGAAACGTCGCGCAGCCCTTGTGGGGGTTCAGGAGAAACTCTCTCGACTCGTTGGGCCTTGCCTTCGCAATCATCCTAACTGTCCCCTTGTAAAGGTGTTAATGGAAAACCAGTCCGAGTATGGCTATTGTGTTTTCCCGCCCCTCGCTTTCAACCATTATCCTCGCGCCGCGGGGCAAAAGGCGCATGAGACGGCCGACTCCCGCCGACGCGGACTTTACGTTGGTGTGCGCGTCAGGTAGAATTTAAGTGTTGCTTCCCCTGGGCAGGACTGCTTTGTCATCGTGGCAGGCGGGCTTATGGACTCTCTTCTCAAAATCCTGCTCGTCGAGGACGACCCGGACGACGCCGTCCTCGTTGGCAGGTCTCTCGCGCGCGCGACGGGCGCCCGTTTCGACGTAACGCACGTCTCGACCCTGGGCGAAGCCGTCGCCCTTCTCAAGAAGGACTCGTTCGACGCAATCCTCCTCGACCTTTTCTTGCCGGACAGCCAGGGGCTCGACGCGCTTTCGCTCGCGAGGACGGTCGCCGGGCGCGCGGCCATCGTGGTTGTAACGGGGGTGGAAAACGAGGCATGGGGGGTCGAGGCGGTCCGCAAGGGGGCGGAGGACTTCCTCGTCAAGGGCAGGACCGACGCTGAGTCGCTCATCCGGGCCGCCACCTACGCCGTAGAGCGTAGGCGCGCGCAACTTGCCATGGCCGAGGCGCGCGACCTGGCCGAGAAGCGCGCGGCGGAGGCCGAGTGGGGCAGGATGCTTCTCAGAGCCGTCATGGACAACATTCCAGAGGGCATCACGATCGCCGAAGGGCCCGATGTCCGCGTCCGCATGGTGAGCAGGTACGGCCTCGAGATGATCGGACGCCGGCCTGAAGCGCTTGAAGGCACCACCGCCGGGGAGCATCCCGAGACCTGGGACCTTTACCGCGCCGACGGCGTGACGCGCCCGGCGAGCGAGGAACTGCCGCTCACGCGCGCCGTAAAAAAGGGCGAGGTCGTCGTGAACGAGGAGTGGATAGCGCGGCGTCCGGACGGGCGGATGGTGCCGATTCTCTGCAACGCCGGGCCCATTCGCGACGCGAACGGCAATATCACCGGCGGCCTCATCGCCTGGCGCGACATAACCGAAGTCAAGAGAGTCCAGCAGGAACGCGACCGCCTGATCGACGAGATAACGCATACCGCGGCCGAGCTCGAAGAGCGCGTCGAGGAGCGGACGCTTGACCTGGGCCGGGTGATTGACGTATTGGAGGCGGAGGTGGAGGCGCGGCGGCGCGCCCAGGAAGAGTTTCGCAGGGCCAACCGCGCGCTGACGATGGTGAGCGAATGCAACCAGGCCGTTTCGCGCGCCGACGACGAGGCGGTCCTGCTCAAGGAGGTATGCCGGACGGTTGTCGAAACCGGCGGATACAAGATGGCCTGGGTAGGCTACGTTGACGACGGCCCGGACAGACGCATCCGCCCCGCGGCGCAGGTGGGTTTCGAAGAGGGGTACCTCGAGTCGACGCCGCTGACGCTGAACGACGACAGCGGGTACTCGCCCACGCCGACCGCCATCCGCAAGGGCGAGGTCGTCGTGCGCCCGGACTACCTCAAAGATGACGACAAGGCCTGGCGGGAGTTCGCCGTCGCGCGCGGCTTCGCCTCGTCGATTTCGCTGCCGCTGGGAAACGTCCAGCGGGTTTCCGGCGCGCTGACGATATTCTCCGCGGAGCGGGAGGCTTTCGGGAAGGCCGAAGTGGAACTCCTCAAGGACATGGCTGACAATTTCGCCTTCGGGATCATGGCACTCCGGGTCCGCGCGGAAAAGACGAGAACCGCGCAGGCGCTCCATGACTCAAATGAACTGCTGGAGCGGATGTTCTTGAACATCCACATGCTCGTGGCGTACATGGACGCCGCCTTCAACTTCATCCGGGTCAACCGCCCCTACGCGGAAGCGGACGGGCGGCGGCCGGAGGATTTTCCCGGCAGAAGCCACTTCGCCCTGTACCCGAACGCGGAAAACGAGGAGATCTTCAGGAACGTGGTCCGCACGGGAACGCCTTATTTCGCGCACGAGAAGCCGTTCGTATACCGCAGCAACCCCGAACGCGGCACGACCTACTGGGACTGGAGCCTGCAGCCGGTGAAGGACACGGCGGGCAGCGTGACGGGCCTGGTGCTGTCGCTCTTGGACGTAACGGGGCGCGTTCGCGGGCGGCAGGCCCTGGAGGCGAGCGAAGCACGCTACCGAAGCCTCATGGACGAAGCGTCGGACGCGATCATCCTGACGACGCCCGACGGCGATATCCTGGACGTCAACGCACGCGCCTGCCAGGTGGCGGGCTACACGCGCGACGAGATGCTGCACCTCAAGGCGCACGACCTCTTCCCCGCGGACGAAGCAGCCAGGGAGCCGCTCCACAGGAAGCGCGTGCTCGCGGGCAAGACCGTGATGTCGGAAAGGACGCTCAGGCGCAGGGACGGGTCAACCGCGGTCATCGAAGCGAGCACCAAGATGGTTTCAGGCGGCGTGGTCCAGTCCATCTGCCGCGATATAACGGCGCGCAAGGCCGCCGAGGAAAAGATCCGGGCCTACCAGCGGCAGCTGCGACAACTGGCAAGCGAACTGTCGCGCGCGGAGCAGGAGACCAAGCGCCAGATCGCCAAGGACCTTCACGACTACGTGGGGCAGACGCTGGCGCTGTGCCAGATGAAGCTCGGGTCGCTTCGCGAGGCGGCGGGCGACGAGAAACTCGCCCGGACGCTGGCCGAGGTCCGCGAGCACGTCGCCGCCGTCATAAAATACACCCGGTCTCTCACGACGGAACTCGGCTGCCCCGTGCTCTACGAACTGGGCCTCGAGGCCGCGCTCGAATGGCTCGTGGAGAAAACCCAGCAAGACAGCCAGCTCATCTGCGCGTTCGAGGACGACCGTCTGCCCAAGCCCCTTGACGAGGACGTGAAGGTGGCCCTCTTCACGGCGGCCCGCGAGTCAGTCGTGAATATCGTCAAGCACGCAAAGGCTCGGATCGCGAAGCTCTCCGTCAGGAGAGAGCAAGCGAAGGTGTGCGTTACGATCCAGGACGACGGCGTCGGTTTCGAGCCGTCCGAGGCGATCTCACGCGTTTACCGCACGCACGGCTTCGGCCTCTTCAGCATCCGCGAGCGCCTCGACTTTCTCGGCGGCGCCGTGGAGATCGACTCCGCGCCCGGCCGCGGCACCACTGTGACGCTTCGCGCGCCTCTCAAACTCGCGTTGCCCGCCTGACAGGGGCCCCCGCGTAAAGCCCTGTTTACCGGCGCCGCGCCGTTTGTATCGGCGCGCCCCGGGGAAAGCCCCGGCCGCGCTTGCCTCGCGCGGTGACACGGCACTCGCGCGCAAAGCCCCGTTTTTCGCCGGTTCCAGCCGCATGCCGGCGCGGCGTTTCCCCGAGCGGCGCCCGTTTTGCCTCCCTCCGGCGCCTGTTTCCCTTAGGGTTTTTCGAAGCCTAAAGTCGGGGATACCCCAATTGGAGCCCTTTCGCTTCGGCGGTAATCTGTTGCCATTCTTTGATGCTCGAAGAGGGAGCGGGCAAGGCAGACGCGAGCTTGCCGGAGAGACAACAAGGAGGGCGCGCGATGACTGTAGCCGAACAAGGCAACGCGGAAGGCAAAGGGGTCAAGCTTCCCGTCGAGTACTGCCCCAAGTGCGGGACAGAGATGCAGGAGATGCTGCGCACCGAAGAGGGGCGTTACGTGTACGCGTGGTTTGAGTGCCCGGATGCGAATTGCTTGTGGAAGTCGCTGCGGCAGTACGCGTGGGCATAGCAATGTGGGAAAGGTTACTTGACTGCGCTTTCGTCTGGACCATGGATTTGGCCGAGTACCTCGGCCTCCGAAAGCGCCATGACACGTCAGGCCGAGGGGCCTCGTCGAGCGAGTGACGCCCAACCAAGGGGGAAACGCCAATGGTTTACGCAGAAGTGGATGAAAAGCTGAAGTCGGATTTCGCGGCGCTCGTCGAGCCGCACCGGGAGACGCTTTTCGCGGGCGCCCTGCAGTTCACGGGCAACCGGGCGGACGCGGAGGATCTCCTGCAGGAGACGTTCATGCGCGCCTTCGTCGGCTTCAAGAGGTCGCAGGAGATCGAGAGGCCGCGCGCGTGGCTCTTCAAGATAATGCGCAACGCCTACATCAACAGGTACCACAAGAACCGCAGGCAGCCCGCCAAGATATCCTACGAGGAGGCGATCGACCACAAGGTGGACGAGGTCTTCGTCCACTCGGGCGACGACCCGCAGGAGAAGTTCTTCGACCAGTTCCTCGACGCGGAGGTCGAATCGGCGCTCGAAAGCCTGCCCGAGCAGTTCAGGGAATCCGTCATCCTCTGCGACATATCCGGGTTGTCCTACGATGAGATAAGCAACATCCTCGACTGTCCGCTGGGGACGGTCCGCTCGAGAATCTCCAGGGGCAGGGAACTGCTCTTCCACAAGTTGCGCAACTACGCGGCAAAGCGCGGCCTCCTACGGTCCGAAGCGCCCCACGACCGGGCGGCGGGCGCGCGGCGCCCGTCCAGAGGGCTCCGCCCGTCGATGTCCGGCGCGGGGGGCCGGTAAGCGTCAAGAGGCCCGCATTCGAATACAGGCGCGACGCCGGTCGCGCCTTTTTCGTTTTCGGGATTTGACCGGGGTCCGGCGCGCCGCGGGGTGGGCTTGCGTTTTCCGCCGGCCGTCGCCGTGGCCGCGGAGCCTCCACCTGCCGTCCTTCGGCCGCGGTCACATTGACGCAGCCGCCCCTCGTGTTAGAATGTGTCCTTCCTTTTCCAGCCGGAAAGCCGAGGCTCCATGAACAAGGCGGAAAGAAACGTGCTTCGCGGCCTCGCCGGCCGCGTGGCCGAGATAGCCGCGCACGCGTCGCAGGCGGGCCGCCGCGACCTCTGGTACAGGCACAATTCGCTCGAGGCCGGAAAGCCCATTGTGCTTGCGTTTCCCGAAGGCGGCTGGCGCGAACTGCTGCCGGAGACGGCGCTCGAGATCTCCGACCCCGTCGGGCGCGCGTGGGAACAGGAGCTCAGACAGACGATATACGGTTGGGAGCACCTCCACGACGACAAGGTCACCGAGGCGCGCTTCAACATCCCCTACGTTCACACGAACTCGGGCTGGGGCCTGGAGGTCGTCCACACGAGGGTCGAGAACCTCGGCTCCTACCACTGGGACCCGCCCGTAAAAGCGCTGGAGGACATCGAGAAACTGCGCTTCCCCGAGATTGCCGTCGACCGCGCGGAAACCCAGCGCCGGGTGGAACTCGCAGGGGAGATTTTCGGCGACCTGCTCGAGGTGAGGATCCGCGGGATGTTCTGGTGGAGTCTGGGGATGATGTGGACGGCCATCCTCCTGAGGGGCATCGAGCGGCTGATGATGGACATGTACGACTACCCCGAATGGCTGCACCGGCTCATGTCGTTCCTGCGGGACGGAACCCTCCACGAGCTCGACGACCTCGAGAAGAACGGATACCTCACGCTCAATAACGAAGACGATTACGTCGGCTCCGGGGGCTTCGGCTACACGAGGGAACTGCCGGCGCGCGGCTTCGACGGCAAGCGCGCGAGGGCCGCCGACATGTGGGGCTTCGCCGAGGCGCAGGAGTTCGTCTCGGTCTCGCCGGCGCTTTTCGAGGAATTCTGTTTCAGGTACCAGCTGCCGATACTCTCGCGGTTCGGCCTCAACTGCTACGGCTGCTGCGAGCCCCTCCATACGCGGCTTCATATCGTGAAGAAGATCCCCCGCCTGCGGCGAGTGTCCGTAAGCCCCTGGTGCGACCTCGAGATCGCCGCGCGGGAACTGGGAGCCAAATACATCTTTTCGTACAAGCCCAACCCGGCGCTTCTGGCGGCCGAAGAGTTGAACGAGAGCGAGGTGCGGGCGGCCCTGCGTCACGTCCTCGAGGCCGCCAAGGGCTGCCGCGTCGAGATGACAATGAAGGACACTCACACCTTCAGGGGCGAGCCCCGCCGTATCGAACGGTGGACCGAGATCGCCCAGGAATGCGCTCAAGGATTCTGACCGGCCGCCCGCCGGCCGGCGCCGCGACCGTAAAGCCGGGCAAGCCTTTCCGGCGACACGCCGACGGCGTATCCGACAAGCACCAGTTGGTTCACAAGCGTGGTTCGAAAAACGCCGAGCCTCTCCCAACGCCTGGCCGAAGTGACGACCGCCGCAGGCGCGATGGCGATCCGCCCGAGCCGCCGGACGCGCTTCACGAAGGCGCAGTCGTCCATGATCGGCATCTCGGGAAAGCCGCCCGCCTCGCGGAAGATCGAGGCCCTGACAAACAGCGCCTGGTCGCCGTAGGGCGCCTGCATGCGCCTTCCGCGGAAATTCACAAGCCGTTCGACGAGGCCCATTCCCGGCAGCGGCTTGTCGACCTTGAACCGGAACGCGCCCGCCGCGACGCCGGGGCGGGCCAGGGTTTCCTTCACGTGCTTTTCAAACCCAACGGGCAGGACGCTATCGGCGTGAAGGAAGACTAACGCGTCGCCGCGCGCGGCGGCGGCGCCTGCGTTCAGCTGCCGCGCCCTGCCGCGGCCGGAGGCAATCACCCTCGCGCCGAGCGTCTTCGCGATGGCGGGCGTGCCGTCCGCGCTCTCGCCGTCGACGACGATTGCCTCGACCCCCGGCGTCCGGAGCGGCACCTCGAGCGCACAGGCGATGCGCTCCGCCTCGTTGAGGGCGGGGACAATGACGGAGACCTCGACGTCGGGGCGGGCGGCCTCGCCGGGAACCGCGGTTTCACAAACGCCCATGTCTTCCGGCCGGTCCACGTCGTCTAAGACCTGGACCTGGGCCGTCGAGAGGCCGAGCCGGCGCGCGGCGGCGAGCGTGAGTTCCCGCACGTTTTGGCTGCCCCAGGGCATGTCCCGGAAGAGCTCGCCCGCGGGCCGTTTTCTCAAACCTATGAGATAGTAGCCCCCGTCCCGCGCGGGGCCCAGCACGACGTCATTCGTCTTGAGTAACTCAAGCGCGCTCTCCAAAAGGGCCGCCGTCATCGCGGGGCAGTCGCACCCGGCCAGGATCGCGGCACTTGCTCCCCTTTCAAAGGATTCGTCAAGCGCCCGCCGCATCTTCTCCCCGAGGTCTCCGTCGTACTGCGGCCGGTAGGCGACGCCGTTGCCGAACATCGCGCGCATGAGGCCTTCGCTGCCGCCCTCGAAACAGACGCTCACTGCCGCGTCGCGGCGGCTCGCGGCGCGCGTTGCGGCTTCGACCGCGCGCGACGTCATCCTGCGCTGGAAATCGGCCGCGCCTTGTGCGCCAAGCGCGCCGATGAGGCGGGTCTTTACCCTGCCGGGCGCAGGGTATCTCGTGAAAAGGATGATGTGCTCCGCGTGTGACTTATTCGCGCCCGTCGGCGTCTCCTTCGAAAGCGGCGCGTCGGCGCGCTACCGCCGCACTGCCATTATCCCTTTCAGAAGCCACTTCACGCCCGGCGTAAGCCTCGTGCGGTTGAAGGCGTCGGCCGCCTGCCGTATCGCCTCCGACGCGGTCGGGTAAGGGTGGACGAGCGAAGATATCTCGGCGAGGGTTACGCCCTTGGCTATTGCAAGCGTGATCTCGCTTATCATCTCGCCCGCGCGGCGCGCCACGACCGTCGCGCCGACAATCTCGCCCTTCGGCGTCGCGTGGATCTTGACAAGCCCCTCTTCTTCGCCGTCGATAACGGGCCGGTCGACGTCGTCGAAGCGCCGCGTGAACGTTTCGACGGTCAGCCCTCGCTCCTGGGCCTGTTTTTCGTACATCCCCACGTGCGCGATCTCGGGGTCCGTGTACGTGCACCACGGGATGACGAGGGAACTCAGTTTCTTACGCCCACCGAAGAGGGCGTTCCGGACGACTATCCGCGCGGACGCGTCCGCCGCGTGCGTAAACTTGTGCTCGAGGCAAACGTCGCCCGCGGCGAAGATCCGCCTATTGGTCGTTCGCAGCATGTCGTCGACGTGAACGCCGGTCCTCGTGTCGAACTCTACGCCAACCGCCTCCAGATTGAGGCCCTCGACGTTCGGCGCGCGTCCGGCGCCGACGAGGATTTCGTCGACGGCGATCGCTTCCTCCCGGCCGCCGCGGCTGCAGTGAAGCACCTTGCCGTCGGGCGAAACCGAGACCTTGCCGACGGCGGCGCCGAAGCGGACGTCGACGCCGTCTCTGCGAAACGCCTCGGCGACGATTGCGGCGGCGTCCGCGTCCTCGCGCGGCAACAGCTGCGTGCCCCTCTCGATGATCGTCACCTCGCTGCCGAGGCGCGCCATTGCCTGGGCGAGTTCGCACCCGAGCGGCCCCGCGCCGAAGACCGCGAGCCTCCTCGGCCGCTCCGTGAGGTTGAAGACGGTTTCGTTGGTGAGAAACCCCGCCTCGGCAAGGCCGGGGATGGCCGGCACCGCGGGGCGCGCGCCCGTCGCGATTACGGCCCGTCTGAATTTCAGGCGCCTGTCACCGACGACAACGAAATCGGGCGCCTCGAAGCGCCCCTCGCCGAAGTACACGTCGACGCCCATGTCGCGAAACCGCGCCGCCGCGTCGTGCGCGCTTATCTTCGCGCGCACGCGCCGCATCCGCGCCATGACGGCGGCAAAGTCGGCGTCCGCCTTGCCGTCGCCGCGCACGCCGTACCCGACTGAGGCCCTCGCGTCGGCCCACGCACGCGACGAACGAATGATGCTCTTCGACGGCACGCAGCCGACGTTCAGGCAGTCGCCCCCCATGAGGCCGCGCTCGACGATGGCCACCCTCGCCCCGAGGGCCGCCGCGCCGGCCACGGTCACAAGCCCCGCCGTCCCCGCGCCCAGGACCACGAGGTCGTGTTTTCTCCGCGGCTCGGGGTTCACCCACGCCTGCGGGCGCACGTTTGAGACGAGCGCGGCGTTCGATTCGTCGCGCGGGTAAAGCCCGATGTCGTCCGGCGTCATGATTCCCCTTCCTTTTCAGGAGCCTTCGGCCTGGCCGCGCACCGGCCGGCCTTGAGGGCCCGCCTCGCATGCCTCGCGAGAAAAACCACGAGCACTGCGGACGCCGCGAACACCGCGACGGCCGCCCAGGGAAATCCCTTTCGGGCCGCGCCCATCGCGACCGCGTCGGCCCCGGCGACGTATACGGCCGTGCCCGGCAGCATGCACAGCCACGACCAGAAGACGTATTGGCGGAAAG
>Ga0315277_10005927_pt1 | contig 16066 bp, 15 predicted proteins | sample YL17G05_15_MG_FD_203695 | JGI IMG/M metagenome (GOLD analysis project Ga0315277, IMG submission 203695) | Sediment microbial communities from Yellowstone Lake, YNP, Wyoming, USA - YL17G05_15 | ecosystem: Environmental > Aquatic > Freshwater > Lake > Sediment | place: USA: Wyoming | collected...
AGGATAGCCTTGGTTTCGACTTGAAATACACGGCCGCGGTCAATGGCTGGAAACCGGGGACGGGTATTTCTGAATTCGGGAATATGGGTTACTTCGCGTGGATCGTACCATTCGTCCGTGCAGCCGTGGAAGGAACGATTCGCGACGGAGATCACCAGATCGCGGTCCGCGGCGTGGGATATCACGATCACAACTGGTTGAATTTCTCGTTCCAAGCAATCATCGAATATTGGATGTGGGGGCGCATATATTCCGATAGTTTCTCGCTGTCGTATGCCTTCATCCAATGCAACAAGAAAGTGAAGCGGCACGCGGTCAAGGTTCTCATGCTCGCGAAGGGCAAGGACGTGGTGCTCAGCACTGGTGATTTTGACTTTATCAAGAAAGATTTCGAATACAACGAGCGGGCGAAGCATTCGTTCCCGCGCGACGTGACGATTCGAGTCCCGGGGGAGATGGAAGTTACCTTAAAGGTCGAAAAGGTGCTCGAAGCAGAAGATATGCTCGAACGGTTTCCAAAGTTCCTGCAATTCTTGGCAAAAAATCTCATGCGGTTGAAACCCGGGTATTTCAGGCTCCAATCCGCATTTGATTTGCAAGTGCAAGAGAAGGACGGGAATAAAATCAAGGAAAGCGGCTCTACTTTGCACGAAATAGTGCTGTTCAAGCCTGCGCCCCAAGATTAATAGCAGCATCCAATGATTTCCCTTTTTCCAATTCCATTTCATCAAGCAGTCAAGGATTTTACGATGGTTGCCGCGTGAATCCTCGGAAATCAAATAAATACGCGGAGAAAAAGGTTTAGGTGGAGGCACGAAAGGCAATGCCAGAGAAAGTGGATGTGCTCGTCGTCGGCGCGGGGCCCGGCGGTTCAATCGCGGCAAAAACTGCAGCTGAAAAAGGATTGAAGACCATATTTTTCGAGAGAGGCGCCCAGCCCGGCGATAAAGCGGCTTCGGGATGCGGTCTCCCGCCGAGAATGTGGCGGGAATTCGACTTCATGAAAGACCTCGACATTCCCAGCTACAAGATCAAGTATCAAGCCTTGCACTTGCTGGATGATACCCTTGGCGAGCGATTTTCCATGCGATGGTCACCGAGCGATCTCGGGGAATATCCCGAGGCTCGCGAATACTTTCAAGTCAACGTGTACCGGCCAGGCTTCGATCGATTCCTCGCAAAGCTGGCAGTGAACGCCGGTGCCGAGCTACGGACCTCGACCTTGATCGAGAACGTTCTCAAGGATGATGCGGGAAAAATTATCGGCGTGGTAACCGACAAGGGAGAAAAAATCGAGGGAAAGGTGACGATCGCCGCCGATGGCGCGACTTCAAAGATCGCGTGCCAGGCAGGCTTGAGAAAGAAATGGCGTCCCGACGAGATCACGCTCGTCGTGGATTGCGATTTTTCCGCTCCCGAGGCAAGGATCAATGAAATCATCGGACCGGAAGAATATAGTAATCATGTTTACGTGTCCCCCCTTTATCCGGCGACCTACGTTGCCATGATGCCCGGCGGCTTTCATGTCGGGTTCGGGCAATGGCTAGACCGGTACAAATCGGCATCGGCTTTGAGCCCGTATGAATATCTCCAGAACGTCATCCAGTCGAAACCCTTACAGCAATTCATCCAAAAATTGCATGCCACGCCCCGTGAATTCCACGCGCATCTTCTTCCGTGGCTCTCGCACGTCCCCGAGAATACCTTCGGGGACGGGATTCTCCTGGTGGGAGATGCTGCCGGTTTCCCTTGTCCGCTTGAAGCAGAGGGTATCAACTATGCCATGATCTCCGGCCGGTTCGCGGCACAAACCGCGGCTGAAGCGATTGCCGCGGGAAACACGTCCGCCACGGGCCTACAACCGTACGAGGCCAAGTGGCAGGCCTCGACGATCGGGGAAGAATTCACCACCCCCAAGGAATGGGTAGACTTGTGGGCGGGCATCTTTTTCGATCCACCACAATGGAACAAGCTCACACCAATTGCCAATAACTTGATGTTCTGGGCGAGCTGGTCTGCTCCCCACATCAGGAATTTCAAGCGGGAGCTAGCAAATTATGGCGAGAACCTTCCCTTCTTGCTGGAGTTCGCGAAAACCTACCTTGTCCCGCTCATGAAGAAGGCAGGCGTCCCGCTTGGGCGCACGATGCTGAAAGTCGCTTGGAAGTGGCTTAAAACCAAGAAGAAAACAAGCCCCACTGGTGTAACTGGAGGAATGAGAAAATAATGGCTATCGATGACTTGCGGAAACTCGTGAAACGTGCTGGCAAGACGGGGGATTTTATCATCCAACATGTTGATCGCTGCGTGGGATGCGGAAATTGCGTGAAAATCTGCCCGGTTGGCGCTTGGCAATTGTACCAGAAGAAGGCAGTCATCGCCAAGGATTACCGGGAAAAATGCGTGGAATGTGGGAGCTGCTGGCTCTCATGTGATGCTGATGCCATCGAATTCCGCTATCCCGATGGTGGTACTGGCGTCGTGTGGGAATACGGGTGAGGTCAAGTAGCAGCGATTAAAGCCTTAAAATTCATATTTCACCACGTTCAATCCAGGGATCTTCGGCAACTCCTTCTCGGTCGTGTGCAACGTGGCCTTTTCTTGCAGCGAGGCAGCGATCACGATGGCATCATTGTAGGAAAGCACGCTTCGATGCTGGCACTTGAGCTTTCCTGCCGAGACGATCAGCGGCCTTGATAGCGAAACGAATCTTGCCTTAATAGTGTTGAAAAACGTGTTTATGGCGCTCGTGGCGAAATCCTTTCCCAGCGGGACGCACAAATTCTTGAACACCTCGATAAGAATGGGTTCCGGAACCACCGCCTCGATCTTATCGTTATTTATCGACTGGAACAAGGCCACGATCTTTTCTGGTGGATCTTGTTGAAAATACAGCGCGATGACGCCGGCATCCAGGCACGCTCGGGGCACCATCTATTTTTCCAGCTCCAAGTCTTCTTTGCGTGATTCCACGAGATGCTTCTTGAATTCGGCCACTGTGAGCGCTCTTTTCCGCAAGGCATCGATCGACTCGATAGGCTCTAGCTTGATCGTGCCGCCCTCATCCTCCGACACGATGATATACTGGCCGTCGACGATGTTGTGTTTTTTCCGGATCTCGGCAGGAATGGAGATCATGCCCTTCTTCATGACTTTCACGACGACTTCCGTCATTCCAATGCACCTGGAAAAGAACATCTAATCCTGGCTTTATGACATGTTCCAGGTTATTTAAGAAAAAACCAGGCAACCTTCGGTTGTTCCTTCACGCCACCATGAAGCCAATGCGCAGCAAGGTATGTACTTACTAGGAGCAAGATATGTAAACTCCCCGGCGATCTTATGACCATCTCCGCGGTGCTCTGCTCCCGCGCCCCGCTGGACTCAGGTGAAAAAAGCACGCCAGGCATCTTTCACGCCGTCTTCGGCACCATGATTGGCTTGTTATTATGGAAGTTAACGGAAGGCAAGGATGGCGCGAAGCGCTTCAGCCTTTGCCTCATCTTCATTTACGTGTTCAATAATTACATCGGCCCCGACTTTGCGGCGATCCTCTGGGGGATCGGCTCCGCGCTGCAGTCCGATCCCGTGTCCATGCTCGGCGAGGCCGTCCATTCCTACTTGGGCTGGGTGTTCTGGGCTGTCCCGTGGTCGATCATGTGGTATGGCATCTCGCTCGGCTTCGACCGGGCTCGTTCCAAGGCCAGCAAGGCTAGCAAGGTCCCGGATCTGGCGGGTTCCACGGGCCCAGCCAGGTTGGATCCCCGGCACTCGTGGGCGGACGTGTTTCTCGCCGTGCTCGCCGGTGGCTTGAGCCACCACTTCATCGACGCCATCGGGCATTATCGCCGGAGTGGCAGCAATTACTACGTCCGCGGGCAGTTCGTGCTCTTCGTCGGGGAAAACGACATCCTTATTGTTGCCCAAATAATCCTGGGGATCATCGTGGCAGTACTTGCACTCGGCTGGGCCATCATCAAGGCAAAGCGCCAGGGCAAGAAACCGCTATCGACGCTCAGGGACGCGCTAGACCGCCGCAACGTCAAGGCCATCGTCATGGCAGCCATCGCGGCGTGCAACGTCATCGTCATGTACACGGTGATGGCGTCCGTGAACCTCGCGACCGTCCGCGACGGCACGATCGACTGGAGCAGCACGGAATTTCAATACATCAGTTTTAACCTTGGCGCGCTCCAGTTCGCGACGAGCGAGTATCCTTCGGGCGAGGCGACGTGGTGGCTCGTTATGGGGGCGATCGTGCTCATCGTCGTGTTCAGCATCGCCCACGCGAAAAAACTCGTGATCCGGTGCAAGCAGCGCACGTTCCGGGTCGATTTTCTGGCGATGATCTTGTTCCTGGCCATTATGGTGACGGGATACTTGCTTCAACCCGTGATCGGCAATATTTCCGGGGACGAGGCAGATTTCGGGAACTTGATCTTCACCTGGTCCACGCTGGGCACAGTCTTGCTCTCGTTGCTGCAGGCACGGGACATGGCACGAAGCCCCACTCGCCCAGAGCTGGCATCTTCAGGGACGTGAGTTTATCGCCGACGTGACGAGGCGTCCAGCGAATCCTTTTTACAGCGGCTCGCGACTATTCACTGGAACCAAGGGCCAGCGACACCGGGTCCATGGAACGCGAGCAAGGAGTGAAACCAATTGGTCAACGTCGGCTTGATCGGTGATGCCGGATCCCGCTCAGTCCAGATCTTGCGGTCATTCGTCCAGATCATCAGTGACCATGCATCTCCCATCGCGCAAATCGTAAAGGCCGATCTCGCGGGAGATCCCAGGTCGCCGATACCGGTTGGCGCAAGCGATACCAGGGTCATCCACATCAGCCGCGTGGTCTTCCGCATCGGCAACCAGATGCACACGATATTCGCGCCTAACGAAGATGAGCGGCCACTCATTCAAATGGGGATCGTCACGGTCTCTCGCATCGCGAGGATCATGGCCACGGTCTTTTCCTTGAATGAAAGCCTCGATTCGCAGCTCGGTTTTTTCTCCAGGGTCCGCTTCATCCCAAGGACCGTGGTCGTCGCTTTCACGGGAGGGGATTTGCTGGGGAACCGCGCGGCGCAAGTCATCGAAGCATACAAGAACGGGGTCAGGGCATACTTCGAGCTCCAGCGCCACGTCGACATCGCGCAGTCATATTTCATTTCCGAATACGAGCTCGAAAATGCCGAGGGCACAGCGATCGACATAATGCTCTTCATTTTATCCCTCGTGATGGTCGAATCCGGACATGAAGAGGTAATTTGAAAATTCCCCCGATTCCACGAGTCTTCTTGTGACAGCTCAAGTTGATAGATCTAATACGCAATACATTCACCTATGAATGAAAATGATTAAATGCCCCGCCGGCGCAAGAGTCATCCATGGTGCACACTATCAAGATATTTTACTGCGACCATTGAGGCGGCTCCAAGGAAGTGCGCAAGCTCATCGAGAACGACGTGCCCGGGCTCAAGCAAAAGGCCACGATCGAGACCATCCTGCGGTCCGGCCAGCCCCCCACGATCGAAATCGATGGGAAGGTCCTCGACACGGATTACAAGAATTACAAGAAGCTCAAGAAGGCTGTCGAAGAAAATCTGAAATAAATCAAGGCACGCACTTCTCACCTCATCATGGTCTCAAAAATATAAATCTTGCGAGCAACCGGTGAAGCCAGGACAAAAATCCAATGTCCTGGTGGAGGGCCGACAGCAATCGGCGATGATTCGCTCGCGTTTATCCTTTTTAACATGTTTACAAAAGTATATAAATGCAAACTTGCAAGAAATCTTGCATGGTAACCGTTGTCTGCGAGGCATCCATCATCATCTTGATTTCCAAGTTGGATATGCTCGATACGTTTATTGACGTGTTTGGAATCATCACGATACCAGAAGCAGTTCGTATCGAGGTTGTTGACAAAGGTAAGAGTACAAAGAAAATGGATGCACTGCTAGTGGAAAAAAGAATATCAGATGGAAAAATTACCGTGAAAAAAATAAACGATTCAACAGAAAAGATTAAATTACAAAATGATTTCAATCTCCACGATGGGGAGGCCGAATCGATCATCCTATATAATGAAATCAATGCGAATTTGCTTGGTACGGATGATTATCGAACAATCAAGACTTGCCGGGTTCAAAAAGTACGTTATTTTTCGACCCCTGCGTTCGTGTATCAGTCCGTTATTTCAGGCCATATCACGAAGGAAATTGCGCTGTTGAAGTTGGACAAGCTAAGCAAAATCGGTTGGTATAAGGATGAGATACTCGAACATTTTAAAAAACTGATTCAAAATTCATGAGATGATAATGATGACAAACGTGATATCCATCCGGGTCAATAAGCGACTTGAGGAGCTTATAAAAAATCTCGCGGTAGAAACCCAGCTTGATCAGTCCGATGCTCTCAGGGAAGTGATGAATAACGGGATCGTATTCATAGCCATCAAAGGTTATGCGGAAGGTAAGTATTCCGTGGAAAAAGCAGCAGCGATGGCCGGTATGCCGCTTTCTGAATTCATGGATTTGACCACGAGCCTTGGAATCCGGTCGAAGATAGACCTGGATGATGTATTAGCCGGATCCGACAATTTGAAATCTCAAGTCGGGAAATAACCAAGCGAAGCTCTGTGCATTGGCGATGAATATTTTTACCTTGCCCCGCCAGGCTGGATCACGCCATCGACGAGGGTGATGATCCGGTTCGTCCGGCTTGCGATGACAGGGTCATGGGTGACGATCAAGAAGGTCTGCTTTCGCTCTTGATTCAATCGCTCGAAGATCTTCATGACTTCCTTGCCACTTTTTTGATCGAGATTTCCAGTGGGCTCATCAGCGAGGATGATGAGCGGGTCGTTTGCGAGGGCGCGAGCGATGCTCAACCTTTGCTGCTCACCGCCGGATAGCTCGGTCGGGTAGCGCTGCATCTTGGTTTCGAGCCCGACGGAGCTCAAGAGCGTCCCCGTCTTCGCCCTAGCCTGTTCAACCGATTGTTCGCCGGCATCCATAGCCAATAGCACGTTTTCCATCGCCGTGAGGAACGGGATCAGGTTGTAGAATTGAAAAATGATGCCCACGTACGTGCGCCGCAAAAGCGTGAGCTTGTAGTCCGGAAACGCATGCAACGGGAATCCTTGCAGGTAAATCTTGCCACTCGTCGGGCTATCGAGCGCGGCGATCAGGTTCAAGAGGGTTGATTTTCCAGAACCGGATGGGCCCATGATCGAGACTAGCTCACCCTTCTCGATTTCAAGGTCGACGTCCTTGAGCACGCGGAGTGTTTTTGTCCCGACCGCGTATTCCTTGTTCACTTTCACGAGCTTGAGGAGGGGCATGCCGTCCTTCCATTCCGAATCTTGGGCGAGTGTCATGTGTCATCATTCCTTCGATCGTAGCATGCGGGCAATGTCGATTTTCGTGGATTTTATCGCCGGCAATATCGCGGCGATCAAGAATGTTCCCAGCAACTGAGCAATGACCACCGCGTACTGCACGATGGGCGGGGAATACATAATAGGTAGCAACACGGTGAAAGGGATCCGGTTGATCAAGATGCCGGACGTGATCAGCCCCGCAACGAGCCCAAGGATGATGCCGATCAAGCCGAGCGTAATGTTCTCCCCGTACACGAGCAGGAGTATCATCTTTTTCGAGAAGCCAATGGATCGGAGCACGCCGATTTCCCGCTGCCGCTGATAGATCGATATCAGCATGGAAATCGACAGCCCGAGCAGCGACACGATCAAGGCGAACACCATGATCATGTTGAAGAACGTGGTGAACATGCCGATGATCTCGATGATGTAAAAGTCCATCCCGCTCTTTCCGAAATACATGATCTGGGCATCGTCGTAATGCCGGCCAATCGATGTAAAGTGCGCCTTCAGCGCGTCGATAGCATCGATCAGCCGGTCCCTCGGTGCCCCGATCCAAAGATTTCCCTGGTCGAACCGGGTGATGTCGAAGAACGTGTGGCGAGGATCGATCACCGTGTAGTTTTCCATTTCCGGGATGGTGCTGAACCGCTCCTGGAGATCTTGCATTACCACCTCGGCATCGGCGGTGTCGTTCAATTTCAAGTAAACGAGATTCGAGAAATCCCGGGTGTTATTCTCGTATCTCAGCGTCTCGTTAAAGATATCCAGGCTCGTGAAATTCAGCCCCGTGATCATCTCCCAAAAACTGAGGTTTTGCAAGACATCGAATGCCGTCGAGAGCATGGCGAGGTATTTATTTCGGGAAATGAAAATGGCATCCGGATCCATGTATAGCATTCCTGCAAGATCTTGGATCTCGTCTTGATACGCGTCCACGGACGCGTGGTAAGCATCGAAGTTCAGCGTCTTCGGATTGAACAAGACGGGGCTGGTATAATTCCCCGTGGTGGTATACTTGAAATTCAACGCGGATTCGACCGTGGCTGCGACCGTGTAATTGAACACGTGCTGCCCATCCATGGAGATCTGCACTTGATCCCCGGGACGGAAGCGATATACGTAAGCCACGTCGCCCTCATCGGAACCGAGGGGATTCGATGGCTTGTGCGCGTAAATATCGTTCACGATGCAAGCATTCTCGGCCGTGTTTACATCGAACCATGCCAATATCTTTTCGGCGCTGGTATTTGACCCGGCGGGGATGCGAGGATCGACGGAGACAATGTTTGGGTGGCCATATTCGTGGCTTCCCGTGTCCTCCAGCGAGATGATCGATGCGTTGAGGTCGTTCCAACGGGATTCATAGAGTTCGGGATTCATCTGAGCCGCATCGACGGCGTGCCAGTCGAACGCGTGGTAGTTCTTGAATTGAATGGGGAACGGGAAAAAGTTGTTGATCAGGCTGGTTCCGTTCACGATCGTCAGGTTTTGGGTATAATCCTCCAGCACATCGAATAGCGATGACCGATTCATCGGGAATCCCATAACACCCCAGTACGCGTGCGATGCATCGTCCGAATAGTTGATGCCGGATTGCCAGTACTTGTTCTTGATGATCAAGTCGATGTCCTTGAAGAACGTGTCAATCATTGACGTGTACGTCGCCCACGAGATGATGCCGCAATATTGCTTGCCGTCGGTCACCGAATAAAAATCACCGAACATGTCAACGATATCCAGCGTCCATGGAAATCCGGGCAAGATGTCAGCGAACGCGATGATTTTAACATCGGCAGCTATGCCTTCCATTTTGATGTGAACGAAATCACCAACATGCTTGTCCAGGATGCTCTCGAGATCGCTCTGGAGAATGATGGAACGCTCGTCGTCGAGTTGTTGAAAAATCCCTGCATATGGCACGCCCGCGGGCTCGTGCAGTCGCAAAAATGTGTCCTCGTTGACCTCGTAATAACTAACCGGATCGATGATCCCTATCGTGAAGCTCTCCGAATATGGCCCTGCTCCATAGACCAGGTCATTGTAAAAGCCGAATTCATCCACCTTGTTACCCAAAAAGCTGAGACCCTCGACGTATTTCGAGAGATCAGGTGAGATCCGGTAGATGCAAGCGGACGTGACGAGCGGCAACGCGTTGATGCCGGGAACGACGCTCGCGGGAACCGCCATGCTGTTGGCCCGGTAATTCCACGTGGGATTTCCCCACGCGATATCGCCGCCGATCTGGGTCTTTTTGCCCGGGTAGGCTCCTGCCGCGATGCTGCTGGTCAATGTCGTTATAGTCACCAGGAAGGAAAGGCCGACCGCCATCATCATGAACGTGTTGATCGCTCTCCGCTTGTTGCGCATGATGTTCCTGTGGCAAATCTTCTTCAATGCATTTGAAGCCGGTAGTAGCATCAACGTGGTGAAGATCCGTGATAACGCGGGTAATGCCAGGATGCCAAGAAAGATGAGGCCCAGCAAAAAGCAAATCATGCCCGCGAATAAATAGATTACCAATATCGAAACATTTTCCAAGGTGTATGACGATAGCCGGAACAAGACCTCGAGATTCGAATACAACGAATAAATTCCCACCAGCAACAAAAACGTGCCCGCGATCAAGATGACCAAGTTGTTTTTCCAGGAAGTTTCCTTTTCCCGGCGCGGCCCTTGCAAGTTCACCCGTATGATGTTGATGACGGGGATCCGAGCGGTTTGCAGGATGGGCACCGCCGCAAACAACAACGGAATGGCGAATCCCAAAGAAATGCCCAGGATGACCGTGAAAGGACTGATGCTCAATTGAATGGATATCGTGAACGGCACGCCGAGGAAATCCGTGAGCAACGTGGACGATTGAACCACGCTCGCGAATATAATGGCAATGCCAAATCCAATGCAGAACCCGACTCCGATCCCAATGCAGGCCATGAACAAGACTTGCGACAGGTAAATCCGCGAGATGTACTGCTGGTCATAGCCGATTCCCTTGAGGACCCCGATCTCGTGAACATCGGTCTGCTTGGCCGTTTCCAGCACGTTCTTTATCAAGACCCCGCACAACACGATCGACAACGCGGCGAAGATGCTGAAGAAACCACGAACAAGGTTGCTGCCTGGTGCGATGCTCTCCATAAACTCGATTTTTGGAACCCGTCCTACCCAAGACACGTGCGTGTCAGCAATCAGCGATTCGAGCAATACGTTTTTTAATTCGGGCACGCGGGATTGATCACGAGCGTGAACGAAAACCTGGTCAATTTTTCCTTGGTACGCTCCATCGTTGAAAACCACGTTCCACGCGTCGTCGAGATCGAGATATAGATAGGAATTGTAAAGCGACGGGAATCCCATTTTGCCATAATCTTCGATAATAGCCGTTATAGTGAAACAAGGCCACGTGAACGGATCCCCGGCAGTTGAATTAGGAAATTCATAAACGTATTGCAAGTTATAGATGTATATGGCATCCCCCGCCGAGATGTTGCCGGTCAATCCATACATCTCGAGAAATCGCTCGCTGACGACGACGGGATGAGGAATCTCCGTGGTTGCATTCAGCAAAACGGTGAAAGGCACATCTTCCAGCGAATATTGCGGCGAGAAAACGGGGAGCATCTCGGTCACGTTCACCCTTCCGAAATTCTCTTCTTCTGCCCGAGACACATCGATTCCCACGACAAATGACCACAAATCATTCATGATACCCGACCCCTGGGTCCCGTTCACCGCGATCATGCTATGCATCACGTTAAACCGCGGAACCCACTCGACCATGAGGGGAAAATCGCCAGGTTGTAGCACGCTCTTGACGGAGGAATAACTCGTCCGTTCCGATGCGGTCAAGATGATGTCGGTGTGGCCGAGATCCCTGTCGAGTGCATGTTCCATCGATGCGAGGATCATGTCGTTGCCCATGTTCACCCCGACCAGGATGGAAACGCCTAAACTGATGGCCAGGATCGTGATGATGGTGCGAGCTTTTCGTTCTTTCAAGCTCCTATATCCAAGCTTTGCTGGTTTTATCAAGAACTTATTCCCTCAACGCTATTGGCTGAAACGATGGTAGTCATCGGCACAACTTGCCAAAGAACCATGCTATATGTGCTTGTCATTGGAGCATCCGTTCCTCGTTCTTCAATGCTTCTTTTCAATCAGTTAATTTAAATAATCTTAAGATAATCTCCCATTTCAAGGATACAATGCAACACGACGCATAAGATCCGGATCGTCGTGAACGGGATGGATCGTCACCACGTGAACAATTCTCCGCCAAGCAATCGCAAGCGAGTGCTTGCCTTGGGATTATTGCTTGCATTCGAGCTTGGTCTAGGTGAGATGGTCCCGCTCGCGGTAAACCGGACGCTATCATGCAATATCGAGCACGAGGTTTCAATTGCTAGCGTGAACTTGTTCAACTGCATAGAAAGTGCCCGGTTTAACATTTCAAATACGATAGCGGATTCGGGCACGGATCGTGCGAAGCTCGGGCAGATCTTCACGGCCACCGGAACGAGCATCCACGCTCTCTGGCTATTCCCCTATAATAACACCAATGTCCCCCATCACCCAACGCAAGTATCGGTTGCCTTGTACATGGTGGACGCCAACGCCATGATGCCGAAATGGACCAACAGGATCCATTCCATAACGATCCCGTACACGATATGGGCACCAACCAGCTATGGTCAATGGACTTCCATTCCCGGGTTTGAAGTGAGTGGCTTGACCGTGAACGAAAAATACGCGTTCATCGTCGAAGGGGTTGATTCGAACGAGGGTGGACCGGCCTGGGGTGGCTTATCAGCGCGTTGCACATATTTATCTCATGGAAACGATTATGAGGGTGGATGTCTCCTCGATTACGATGCCAGCAAGAATAAATGGGGAGCTTGGTGTGGATTCGACTTGAATTTCATTCTCGAAATGGGATTCGGCGTTTTCAACGTCTTTCAAGACACGGGGCACGATGCATTCGGCCTAGGTCAAGTGTTCACGTCGGTCGGGACTTGCATCAGCTCGATCAAGCTCCAAACCTACGACCGAATCGATTTCACCGACCCAGGGTACGTCGTCTTGGCCTTGTACGATGTTCAAGCACCTTCAGGCTTGCCGAACGTTAACCAGCAGCCCATCCAGCGCCTCGTCATGAATTATAGCCAATGGCTGGCGCCTTCCTTTAGAACCTGGATCGAGTTGGATTTCAACGCGAGCGGCTTGCAGCCCGGGAGGCAATATGCCTTGATTTTTTATGGCGATAACCAGCAAAGCTTTGTATCTGCTTGCAAATCGGTCAAGGTAAATCACAATTATATGGGCGGGTACATGCTTATCAGCCATAGCATGGGCGCGTGGGACAAGATGGCAGATTATGATTTAAATTTCCAAATAGCAATGAACTATGAAATGGCAGCACCAGGTGCGTGGGACGGCACGACCATGGTGTTCATGATAATACTCATCACGGGGCTCGCAATTGCTATGGTTCTTGCCATGAACATCGCCATCAAACGATCCGCGGAAAAGAAGCGGTTCAAGGAAAAATTGCTAAAGGAAAAACAGCGATTCTTTAACCGTTCGTGATGCTATCGCGAGAAATCAAAACCGCGCCAATGGATATTTCCCATACTTGAGCGTCGCGGCGACCATGGCATGCACGTTGTCGAGCGGCACCGTGTCGAGGAGCGCCGTGCAGGGCCCCATAGCAAACCCGCCACCGCGCGCCCCTTGTTTCAGCAGCGTGATGATCTCGGCCTCGACCGTCGCCGGCGTGCCATAGCTGAGCACCTCGGCGCAGTCCACGGGACCCATCAGCGCGATCTTGTCCCCCCACGTCACCTTCAGATGCCCGAGATCCATCCCCGCCGCCTTCTCGATCGTGTGGACGCCATCGATACCCGCCTTGACGAGCCCGGGAAAGTACGGCTCGGTGAAGCCGTCGCTGTGCAGCAAGAGCTTGGCACCAGCCCGGTGCAGCTCCGCGGCGATCTTGGCGTAGCGGGGCACGATCAGCGCATCGTGCAGCTTCGGCGAGATGTATGGCCTACCCTTATAAGCACTGTCGTCTCCCATGACCGCGACGTCGATGCCAACACGGCCCATGTCCCTCGCGTGCACGATGCGGTGTTCCGTCACGATATCCAGCATTTTCTCGAGCGTCGCCATGTCTTTCCGGCAGAGGCGCGAGAACTCGTCGAGACCGAGGCTTTCCACGACCGTCTCGAACACGGCCGAGATCACGGGGAGCGGCAAGAACCCCCCGTTCGGCCCGCTCGTCGCCGCCGCGTATCCCCGTTTCAGGCCGGCGATCGCGGCGCTGGGCAGGGGCGCCGGCTTGAACTTGCCGAACCATTCCAGCCAGAGCTCCGGATCCCGGAGACCTGGACCCGTGTACCACGCGTGGTTTTTTCCTGCCAGCATACCATGCTCGTGGATGCGGCCGTCCGAGGAGATGGATTGGCTCGCTTTCAACACCGGCAACCGGCTCTTGAATTCAGCGGGATCCGGAGCGCAATCGAAATGCTCCGGTACGACGCTCCACGCGGCATCGAATCCTAAATGCTTGGCCATGGTCAAATCATGCCCGCCGAATAGTATCACGTCATCCGGGTTCACCTCGTCCTCGTAGCGCTTTTGCCAGCGTTCCTTGAACCCGTCCATGACGTTCGTGAAGATCAACGGCACCCGGTCTGGTTCCTCGTGGTTTAAGGCCACCAAAAACCGTTCCTTGCTGTTCATTGCAACATCAACAGATCGATCGTGGCATTCATTCAAGGCAGATTCTTTTTAATATCGAATCAAAGAACGCGAGCAATTTCTTGTCGACCAAGTATTTCCCGGGATCATTGTTGAAATCGCTCAAGGGCTTGCCAGTCGATTGCTCGTAAAACAGCGACTGGATCATCATGTCGAGCTTGTCGAGCTGCTTCACTATCGAGTGAACCGGGTCCGTGCTACCCTTGCCGGGAGTCGCGATGAAAGCTTCCAGGTCGTGCTGCACCGCGGCCATGCCCGGGATTCCCCCCAGCAGCTTCCGTGCCGCGTCGAGCTCCAGGCTCGCTTTTTTTTCGGGGGTTACCTTGCTGGCTGGTGTGATGTCGCCGGTGAGGCTCTCGACGATGTCATGAAATAGTGCAAGCACCAACACCCGTTCCAGTGGCACGTTCTTCGGGAGATACCCTGTTTCCTTCAAGATCACCGCCAGCGCGGCGGTCCCAAACGCGTGCGAGCCGACCGACTCGACTTTCCCCGCATCCAGCCCGTGCTCTACCCAGCCTTTCCGCGGCAGGTGCTTCAGTGCGTGGATGGCTTCCAACAGCGATAGGTTATCTGACATAAGGATCAATCCAGTAACAGACAAGGATTAAATCTAAAGAGGCAAAAAGACAATTAATCGTTAATGAATTCACAAGGAGATACCTAATGAAGCTCAACAACGTTGAAATCGTTGACACGTACGCGGAAGCTTTTAGCAGCTACATGGCCCGCGTGCTGATCACCGCGAAAGATACGTACTGGGCGAAGCAAGCCGCGCTGTGCGCGACTGGCTTTGCAACCAGCACGATCCATTGCCCGTGCGAAGCGGGCATCGATGTGGAAGTACCCGCCGACAAGACACCAGACAAGCGACCAGGCATCATCGTCATGTTCGTCGCGGGGAAGGAAAAGATGCCCGAGGTGCTGCTCGATCGCGTCGGTCAATGCATCCTCACCTGCCCGACGACGGCAGTGTTCGATGCGTTCCCGCAAGCCCTGGTGAACGAGAAAACCGAGGAAGCGCCGACCGGCAAGAACCTGGCCTTCTTCGGCGACGGATTCCAGGCAAAAGATGAAAAAGCCTACCCGTTCTTGATCCACCGGATACCGGTCATGGACGGCGAGTTCATCGTGCAATCGACGTTCAAGTTCGGCAAGGGCGTCGCCGGCGGCAACTTGATCTTGCAAGCCAAGACGCTCGATGCCGGGCTCAATGCGGCCAAGGCTGCCGTCGATGCCGCGAGTAAGGTCGAGGGCGTCATCATGCCCTTCCCGGGCGGCGTCGTGGCGAGCGGCTCGAAGGTTGGCTCGAAGTACGAGTTCTTGAAAGCCTCCACGAACGACGCGCTGTGCCCCACGCTCAAGGGCAAGGTCGCAAAGGGCAAGGACAAGGAAGGAAAGCCCTACGAGATCCCGGTCCAGAGCCAGGTGCTCGACGGCGTGACAGCGGTTTTCGAGATCATCTACGACGGCTTGACAGCCGACGCGATCAAGGCCGCGATGAAAGCGTCGGTGCAAGCCGCGGCCAAGGTACCCGGCCTCGTCGCCATCACGGCCGGCAACTACGGCGGGAAGCTCGGCAAGCACCAGTTTTTCTTGAAGGACCTCTTGTGATCGCGCTCGTGCCGCGTGCCATCTCCTTTTTCTCTTTTACTTGATGATTAACAAGGTCGATTCCCCATGGACATGCAATACTTCCTTCTAGAATTGCTGGAAACCATGATCGTGGATGCCAAGCGCGTCGTCGCGTTCACGGGCGCGGGCATCTCGACCGAATCGGGCATCCCGGATTTCCGGTCGCCCGGCAGCGGCTTGTGGGAAAAATATGACCCGTCGCTTGCCGACGTGTCCACGTTTGAAAAGGACCCCAAAGCATTTTTCACCATGGCAGCGGAGCTGGCTGGCACGGTGTTCAGCGCG
>Ga0315277_10005928_pt1 | contig 16064 bp, 15 predicted proteins | sample YL17G05_15_MG_FD_203695 | JGI IMG/M metagenome (GOLD analysis project Ga0315277, IMG submission 203695) | Sediment microbial communities from Yellowstone Lake, YNP, Wyoming, USA - YL17G05_15 | ecosystem: Environmental > Aquatic > Freshwater > Lake > Sediment | place: USA: Wyoming | collected...
CATCCCGCAATTCGATATCGAAACATCAGTCTCGAGTGAGCCGACCGTCAATAGAAACATCCACCAACCTGTTTTTCTCCTGACTCCTGACTCCTGACTCCTTTTCTTATCGATCGATTTCTCCCAAGACGACATCGAAACTGCCCAGGATCGCGATGATGTCGGCGATCATGGCGCCGCGACTGACCTCCCGGAAGGCGCTCATCACAGTAAAGCACGGTGATTTTGCCTTCAGGCGATGCGGCTTCAATCCGCCGTCGCTGACGATGTAGTATCCCAACTCCCCCCGTGGGCATTCGGTCCGGTGGTAGATCTCGCCGGCGGGGGGCTTGACGCGTTTGGGAATCGACTCCTGCACATCGCCGGGCGTCATCTTAGCCGCGGCCTGGCGGATGATCTTGCAGCATTCCTTGACCTCGCGGATGCGCACCATATACCGGTCCCAGCAGGAGCCCACGGGACCGAATTCCCCCTTGCCGACGGGAACGTCGAAGTCAAATTCTTCATAACCGAGATAAGGCTCATCCTTGCGGACGTCGAATTGGACGCCGCTGCCGCGCAGGTTGGGCCCGGTCACACCGTAACTGATGGCGGTCTCCGGCGACATGATCCCCACGCCGGCGGTCCGTTTGATAAAAATCAGGTTGTTGGAAAGCAGGGTGTTGAGCTTGTCGACCTGGGGTTCGAAATAGTCGACGAAATCGACGACCTTTTTTTCAAATCCCGGCAGGACATCGCACATCAGCCCGCCGATCCAGTTGTAGTTGTACAGAAGCCGGGCGCCGCAGGTTTCCTCGAAAATGTCGAGAATGGTCTCCCGGTCGCGAAAGCACCAGAGAAACGGCGTGAACGATCCCATGTCGTTGCCGAACGTGCCGGCGGCAATCAGGTGGCTCGCAATCCGGCTGAGCTCCGCCATAATGATGCGGATGCAGCGCACGCGGTTGTTGACCTGGATCCCCATCAGCTTTTCGACCGCCAGGACATACCCGAGCTCCATATTCATGGCCGCGCAGTAGTCCAGCCGGTCGGCGTAAGGGACGATTCCTGGATATTCGACATTTTCGCAATGCTTTTCGAAGCAGCGATGCAGATATCCGATATGCGGGATCGCGTCGGCCACCACTTCCCCATCCGTCTTGAGTTCCAGGCGCAGGACGCCGTGGGTCGAGGGGTGCTGCGGCCCCATGTTCAAGGTCATGACATCGCCGTCGTACTCAACTTGCATCGATCCTCCTAGACGGGCATATCCAGATAGCTCGTGGGGAACTTATAGTCCTTGCGCAGAGGAAAGCCTTCCCAATCGTCGGGAAGCAGAATCCGGCGGAAATCGCTGTGCCCGTCGAAGATGACACCCACCATGTCATAGGCTTCCCGCTCGTGCCAGTTGGCGACTCCCCAGACCGATTCGACGGAAGCGAGATGGGGCTCCTGCCGCGGCAGCCGGCATTTGAGCGCATAGCGGTGCCGGTGTTTCATCGAGTAGGCGACGTACACCACTTCAATCCGGTCTTTGTAATCGACGCCGGCCAGGCACTCGAGATGATCCATGGCGAGACGTTCCTCCTCGCGCAGGAAGCGGCAGACCGGCAGAATCTCGGCGGGATCCACGACGCTCCATGGATTCATGCCGTCCACCTTGGTTTCCAATATTCTGTCGCCGAATTTCCCGGCCAGCAGGGCGCCAATTTCTTCCGGCTTCATGCCACCCCCTTGTTCTTTTTCGGTTTCGCGAGTGTCTCCCGGCGGATCTTTTTCTGCAGGTGCATCAGGCCTTCGAGCAGCGACTCGGGCCTCGGCGGACACCCCGGGATATACACATCCACGGGAATGATCACGTCGACCCCTTTCAATACGTGATAGCCCTGCTTCCAGTAAGGCCCGCCGTGATTGGCGCAGCTCCCCATGGAAATGACGTACTTCGGCGCGGGCATCTGGTTGTAGAGCCGCCGGATGCGCGTGGCCATTTTCAGGGACACCGTGCCGGCCACGATCATGACGTCCGCCTGGCGCGGCGTGCCGCGGAAGACCTCTGCGCCGAAGCGCGCCAGGTCATACCGTGAGGCGCCGGTCGCCATCATCTCGATGGCACAACAGGCCAGCCCGAAGGAGAGCGGCCAGGGCGAATTGGAGCGGGCCCAGTTAAAGAGCCAATCCACGGAGGTAATGAAAATGTTGTTTTCAAATCTGCCTTCTAAAACACCCATCGTGATCTCCTAGATCCCGCCTTGGTCATTGATCGCCCGCGCGTTTGATCGCGCCGATGTCGCCGGGCTTTATCCAGGCAAGGTCCCCCTTCTTCCAGACATAGGCGAGGCCGATCGCCAGAATGCCGATAAAAATCAGTCCCTCGATAAACGCAAACGGCCCGAGCTCCTTAAAGACGACGGCCCAGGGAAGGAGGAAGATGATTTCCACGTCGAAAATAATGAAGACCAGCGCGCAGACATAGAACCGGATATTGAACCGGATCCAGGCAGACCCCTGCGGAACCTCGCCGCATTCATACGGAATATACTTGTCGGAAGCATCTTTGGCTGCCGGCTGCAGCAGCTTGGAAAGGATCAAAGCAAAGGCCATGATTGCCAGGCCTATCACAAAAAAGATCAGCACACTGGAGAAACTAAACAACATGGTTCCGCTCCTGCGCTGGAATGCCCAAGTGAAATCACAACCTTACGCTTTTTTGCCCTGCGATCGGCACCGGCTTGGAATGCAGCCCGATTGGGTAATCTGGTTGCCCGAGCGTAACTTGAACGAGCTAGATTACATACATGCCCCCCATGGGTCAAGCAACTTTGTGATTCCGTCTCTGCGATTCAGACAGTAAGGAACAAAACCGCTAAGATGCCGGCGTGCCTTGCGTTCGCGACAGAGTCTTTCAATGCAAACCACGGAGGACCCAGAGACACAGAGACTCCAATATTTCTCTGCGATCTCTGTGTCGCTCCGGAAACTTGCCAATGCGTGTATTCGTAAACAGGCGCAAATGAAAAAACCGCCACGGATTTCACGGATTTCACGGGGCGGAGAAAATCCGGCGCAGCCCTACCCCCCACACCGGCGGCCTTCGGCCAACATCCTGGCTCCCGTCGCGCGGGCAAACGCATCCGAATGCCAATTTCTTCAGGAAGCTACCCGTCGCGCTTGCCTGCGCGACGGGAGCCAGGATGTTACTGCGCGCAGCGCAGCGCCGGTGTGGGGGGTAGGGCTGCGCGGACTTCGGGTGTGGCTGGTTTCATTCGTGCTTTGATCCGTGAAATCCGTGCAATCCGTGGCTGCTTTGTTTTTTGCGCCTTCATAAATGCAACTGAGTTTCTGATATCAATGAACGACGCCCCGCCGCAAGAGCTCTGTGGTGAAGTCTTTGCTGTCCGCACCAAAGCGGCTCAAAAAAGAAAGGGGCATTGGCGCCGGGATCTGGTATATGATTTCCCGCTCAGGATCCTGGGTGTGACCGTTTGGGTTGGAGCAAAGGAAAACGGATATGAAAGCTGTGCGCTTCCATGAACACGGCGGCATGGACCGCCTGTGCTATGAGGATGCCCCCGAGCCGGTGCCGGGACCGGCCGAGATTGTGGTCCGCGTCAAGGCTTGCGCCCTCAATTATCTCGACCTCTGGGAGCGCAAGGGCTTGCCGGGAATCAAGTTCCCCATGCCGCACATCTCGGGCAGCGACATCGCGGGAATCGTCGAGAGTGTCGGCGCCGGAGTGGTCCACGTCCAACCCGGCGACAAGACGCTGGTGAATCCCGGCTTGAGCTGCATGCACTGCGAGCAATGCTATCTGGGAAATGACAACCATTGCCGCGGCTACTCCGTCCTCGGCTACTTCAGCGACGGCGGCTATGCGGAACTGGTCAAGGTTCCCGCGGTCAACGCGCTTCCCTTTCCGGTCAACCTGCCCTTTACGGAGGCGGCCGCCATCCCTCTGGTATTCATGACCGCATGGCACATGCTCGTGACGCGCTGCGGCATCAAGACCGGCGAGGATGTGCTCGTCCTGGGCGCGGGCAGCGGCGTGGGCAGTGCCGCTATCCAGATCGCCAGGCTCTTTCACGCACGCGTGATCGCGACGGCAGGAAGTGACGACAAGCTGGAAAAAGCTCGCGCTTTGGGCGCCGATCATGTCATCCACCATGCAAAGCAGAAGATTCGTGACGAGGTGCGCAGAATCACCGGGAAGCGCGGGGTGGACATCGTATTCGAACATGTCGGCGAGGCCACATGGGAAGACAGTGTGAATTCCCTGGCGCGGCACGGCCGTCTGGTGACCTGCGGCGCCACAACCGGATTCGACACCAAACTGGATCTGCGCCACCTGTTCGCCAAAGAACTGACTCTGATGGGTTCCTACATGGGATCGAAACACGAGCTGCTCCACCTGCTCAAACTGGTGGATGCCGGCCTGCTGCGCCCGGTCGTCTCGCATGTCTTCCCGCTCGCCGAGGCCGGCAGAGCGCAGGAGATTCTCGAAAACCGGGAGCACTTCGGCAAAGTCGTCCTGGTCAACGAATAGAAGGAGTCAGGAGCCAGGAGTCAGGAGTCAGGAGCCGCTATCCCGCGGAAAAGCTGCAATCTTCGGATGAACCTGGATTATTCCTGATGCGAATTGGCGCGTTTCTGCCAAACGAAGGGTGCTCGAATCATCGGCACACAACACCTATCCCCGGGCTCAGGAACTTGGCGCAGAGGACGCAGAGAGTTTCAGGGAGCACCTGCAATCTGAGCTTTTTTCTTGGCGCCCCCTGAGTTAACCTTTTGCTTTTCCGTTTACTTTCTCAAACTTGTGGTTTCAGAAATGATCCGTTTCAGCCAACATGCCGTTCATTCTGACTTCTGACTCCTGACTCCTGACTCCTTCTTTTACGGATGGATTGCCGGCAGACGCATCCTAGGAATATTCGTTGCATGGGAATTAGAAAATGATCCACAGCATCGCATTTGCCGTGATCTTTGCGGCATCCATTGGATGGTTCGCATACAGCTGCGCCCGCCTCGTGAAGTCCATCAGGCTCGGCAGGAGCGAAAACCGCTTGGATCGTGTCGGCAGGAGGATCCGGAACGTCCTGGCTGTGGCATTCGGCCAGTCCAAGATCCTGCGGGATCCGTTCGCGGGGCTGATGCATTTGTTCATTTTCTGGGGATTCATGATTCTTCTGACCGCCGTGTTGGAAGCAATCGTCGAAGGATTCATCCCCGGGTTTTCGTTGCGGGTGCTGGGCCCGCTGTTCCCGCCGCTCGCTTTTCTGCAGGAGTTGATAGCTGCCATGGTGGTTGCCTCCTGCTTCCTGGGGCTGGCCCGCTGGTATCTGGTCCCGCCCAAGCGCTATTTCGGGCGGGAAATCACCGGACATGTGCGCATGGATGCAACCCTGATCCTCGGGCTGATTCTGGTCATTATGTTCACGATGCTCTGCGCCAACGCCGGGCGGATGTCCGTCTTCGGAGAAACCAGTCCGGCACGGTTCCTGTCAGCGCTGCTGATGCCCGCTTTTTCGGGCGCTTCCGGACCGGTCTGGTATTCCATCTTCTGGTGGACGCATATCCTGGCAGTGCTCGGTTTCCTGAACTATCTGCCGCACTCCAAGCATCTGCACGTGCTGACTTCCGTTCCGAACGTCTATTTCACATCGCTCGCGCCGCGCGGGCAGCTGTCCCGAATTGACTTGGAGGATGAAAGCGCCGAAAAGTTCGGGGCGGAAGATATTCGCGATCTGACCTGGAAGCAGCTGCTGGACGGATTCACTTGCACCGACTGCGGCAGGTGCACGGCGGCATGCCCTGCCAATGGTACCGGCAAGGTCCTGAGCCCGCGCAAGATCATCATGAACATCCGGGAACGGACCGCCGAAGTCGCTCCGGTGCTCCATGCCGGCGCCGGAGACCAGCACAAGGACTTGGTCGCCCACCGGTTGCTGGACAACTTCATCACCGACCAGGAACTCTGGGATTGCACCACATGCCGTGCCTGCATGCAGGAATGCCCCGTCAATATCGAACACATCCCCGCGATCGTCGACATGAGGCGCTTCCTGGTGCTCACGGAATCCCGCTTCCCGGAAGAACTCACTGCGACCTTCAAGAACCTCGAAACGAATTTCACCCCCTGGGCTTTCAGCCATGAAACCCGCGCCGACTGGGCAAAGGACCTGGATGTGAAAACCATGGCCGAAACCGGCGGCGAAGGAATTGAGCTCCTGTATTGGGTCGGCTGCGCCGGATCCTATGACCAGCGCTATCAAAAGGTCAGCCGCGCAATGGTCGGGCTGCTCAACGCAGCCGGCATCCGCTTCGCAATTCTTGGACGCGAGGAGAAATGCAACGGCGATCCGGCGCGGCGCGCGGGCAACGAATATCTCGCCCAGATGCTGATTGCGGAAAATGTCGCTACGCTGCTCCGCTACAAGGTCAGGAAGATCGTCGCAACCTGCCCGCACTGCTATAACACGTTGAAGAACGAGTATCCGCAGTTTGGCGGCAATTTCGAGGTCGTGCACCACACGGAACTGCTGCAGGACCTGGTGCGCTCCGGGCGCCTGAAAATATCCGGAAGATCAAGCGACCGGGTCACTTTTCACGACTCGTGCTATATCGGCAGATACAACAACATCTACGACGCGCCGAGAGATCTGTTGCGCGCGGCAGGCAATCGCTTGTCCGAGATGCCGCGGTCCGGCGACCGCGGGTTCTGCTGCGGCGCCGGCGGAGCCAGGATGTTCATGGAGGAAAAAGAAGGCAAGCGCGTCAACGTGGCGAGGACGGAAGAGGCGCTGGCGCTCGATCCAAACGTGATTGCGACCGCCTGCCCCTTCTGCATGACCATGATCACCGACGGCCTCAAGGCCAAAAACGTCGACGACACCGTCCGCGTGCGCGACGTCGCCGAATACCTTGCCGACACGCTATAAGAAGATTCCACGGATTGAACCACAGAGACACGGAGACCACAGAGAAAAGCGATCTCTGTGATCTCTGTGTTCTCTCCGGAAACTTACCCATGCGTGTATTGGCAAACAGGCGCAAATGAAAAAGCGGCCACGGATTTCACGGATTTCACGGAGCGGAGAAAACCCGGCGCGGCCATGCCCCCACACCGGCGGCCTTCGGGTGTGCGCTGGTTTCATTCGTGCTTTGATCCGTGAAATCCGTGGCTGCTTTATTTTTTGCGGCTTCATGAATGCAACTGAGTTTCTGATGTCAATGAACGACGACCCGCCGCAAGAGCTCTGTGGTTCAATTATGAGCCTTGGTCCAGCCGCTGATTCCAGGATTCGAGGCGCATTTTGAGAGCGGCCATTGCCTGATCGGCGACGGCGCCGTCGATGACACGATGATCGAACGACAGCACCAGGTAGGCCATGGTGCGGATCGCGATCGCGTCGTTGATCACCACGGCGCGCTTCTGGAGGCTGCCGGCGCCCAGGATCGCCACCTGCGGCTGATTGATGATCGGAGTGCCGAAAAGCGAACCGTAGATTCCCGGATTGGTGATTGTGATCGTGCCGTTTTGAACCTCTTCCGGCTTCAGCTTCCTGGCGCGCGCGCGCCCGGCCACATCCCGGATGGCACGCGCCAGGGCCGTGAACGATTTCAGGTGGGCATCCTTGACCACAGGCACGATGAGCCCGGCTTCCAAAGCGACCGCAATCCCCAGGTTGACGGCTTTTTTGAAGATGATCTTATCCTCTGCAACCGAGCTGTTCAGGATCGGGAAATCGCCTACCACATCGACAAGCGCCTTGGCAAAGAACGGCGTGTAGGTGAGTTTGATGCCTTCGCGCGTTTCAAACTCGTCCTTGTGCTTTTCCCTCAGTCTCACGATAGCAGTCATGTCCACTTCGAACACGGTTTGCACATGCGCCGAAATTCGCCTGCTCGCGATCATGTGGTCGGCTATGGCCCTGCGCATCGTTGTCATGGCCACGATTTCGATATCACCGGATGCCTGCGGCGTCTCCAGGACCGGCGGTGCCGGCGCGGCTTCCCGAGCACGCGCGGATTCCGCCGCGGCGGGCCCGGCAGAAACGGCTCTTGCGACTGCCGGCGCAGAGGCGCGCTTCAGCTTTCCCTGCTCCTCAAGATACTTGTGGAGGTCATTGCGAGTAATGCGGCCGGACAAGCCGGTCCCCCGGATGTCGGATAGTTCGACGCCATATTCCCGCGCGATGCGCCGCACGAGCGGGGAGGTGTGGATGAATCCCTGCTCCCCGGCGGCAGGACGCTGAGAAACGGCCGGCCCGGCCGTATCCACGGCGCCGGCCACGTCGGCCGGCGGCTCCTCCACTCCGGCAGCCGCATTTCCGGATGCACCGACGGCTTGCTGAATTTCAGGGATCATCTCCTGCTCTATCGCAGGCTGCGCAACCGGCTCAGGCATGGCCTCATCATGCGGGACAACCCTCTGAGCAGCTTCCTCAGTTCCTGCTTCCTTTTCGGCCACAGATTCCGGCAGCGACTGGCCGGCCGGCACAGGTTCGGCCGCATCGGCCGGATGTTCAACGATTTTTGCCACAATCGTCCCCACCTTCACGGTTTCCCCTTCAGGCACGAGAAGTTCGCTGAGTACGCCGTCGGCGGGGGAAGGGATCTCCGAATCCACCTTGTCGGTTGATACTTCAAACAGCGATTCATCGCGCTGGACCCGGTCACCGGCTTTTTTCAGCCATTTGGTGAGGGTTCCTTCCAGTATCGATTCCCCCATTTGCGGCATCACAACATCGATTGCCATGAATCCCCCGTTTCATGTAGGTAATGCTCGGCATTAGCCTGCCCCGCAAAGCGGGACGCACCCAGAATCATAAGGTCCCGATGCAGCCATTCCACTAAGACCGTTATGCGAAGCGTAACGGGAATTTTGTTCTCGTTATAAGCAAGCACTGCGATTCAGACAGTGGGCATTGCACGCATGATGGCATATTGGCGAACAGAGCCGCGCGCGTCAGCAAGCGGATATCTGCATTCCTTGCCGCCGCATTGGACACGAGTGGTTTGACTTTTAAATATCCGCTTGCTGACGCGCGCGGCTCTGTATCCTCCTGGCTGTTGGCTTCCATATCCCGCCGCCTTTTACCGGGATATCAAGGGCGCAGCCCCTTGGTTAGTTATTTGCATTCAGCTTTCCGGCAACACGAGCAGCGCCGCGAGATCTTCGTCGGAAATCGGGACCATTTTTCGCGCGAACACCCTCCCGAAATGTTCCGCCAGTTTTCGGGACACATTGCCGAGGTCGAGTTTCCGTCCGAGGACTGCCTGCATGCTCGACACCGGCTTGCCGACCAGGCCGCAGGGCACAATCAGCTCATAGAACGACAGATCCGTGTTGACATTCAGCGCCAGGCCGTGCCGGGTGATCCATCGGCTGATGTGAACTCCCATGGCGCAGATCTTGCCGGAGTCAGTCCAGACACCGGTGAGATTACCCTCACGGCGAGCTTCGATGCCAAAATCGCCGGCGGTCCGGATGACGGTTTCCTCCAGATTGCGCATGTACCGATGAACATCCTTTTCACGCGCTTCGAGTTTGAGCAGCGGATATCCGATCAGCTGGCCGGGCCCGTGAAATGTAATATCACCCCCACGGTCTGCCTGAAACCGAGTCACGCCTCTATCCTGGAGCATCTCCTCTGAAACCACCAGATTATGCCAGTTGCCGTTGCGACCGAGCGTGATCACCGGCGGATGCTCGAGCAGGAGCAGGAAATCCTCCGGCATTCCCCTTTTTTTCAGCTCGCAGATCTTCATTTGAAGCGCGAGCGCCGATTCGTATTCCACGGGCTCACGAAAGAAAACGGCATGGCAGGTCTTTTCCGATCCGGCTAACAAGGCATTCAAAAGTGGATCGCCGCTCCATAGATCGCCTCCGCCGCCTCCATGATCGCCTCGGAAACGGTAGGATGCGCGTGGATGATGTGGGCTACATCCTCGGCCGTCGCTTCCAGCCCCAGCAAGGCGGTCCCCTCCCCTATGAGTTCGGTCGCATGCGGCCCGATCATGTGGACACCCAGAATCTGACCATATTTCCCGTCACAGACGAGCTTTACAAAGCCGTCAGTCTCACCGAGGATGGACGCCTTGCCGATTGCCGCGAACGGGAAATGGCTGGTCTTTACCTCATATCCTCGGTTGCGAGCCTCATGCTCGGTAAGTCCGACACTGGCGACTTCGGGCGAACAGAAGGTACAATTCGGAACCTGGTCGTAGTTCAAAGGAACCGTGCTTTGACCGGCGATATGGCGCATTACCTGAATGCCCTCATGGGAGGCGAGGTGCGCAAGTTGCTGGGTCGGCACGATATCGCCGATCGCGAAGATGCCGGGCACATTGGTTCCCATGTCCGAAGTGACTGGAATCCGACCGTTGACAATATTCACGCCCAGGTCTTCGAGGCCGATTCCCCCGGTCATCGGTCTGCGCCCGATGGCGACCAGAGCCTTCTCGGCTTCGAGGGTTTGGACCTCACCCGTCTCTGTCTGCATTGCGGCTACGGCCTTTCCATCTCGAACTGTCAGATTCTCCAGCCGCGCATGGGTCAGGATCTTGATTTTCCGCTTGGTCAAAAGCTTATGCAGTTCCGCGGATATTTCCTCATCCTCCAGCGGCAGGATGCGCGGCAGCATTTCCACGACCGTCACATCGGAACCGAAACGCGCGAACAGCGACGCGAACTCAATCCCGACGGCGCCCGCGCCCACCACCAGCAGTGATTTCGGTATGCTTTCAAGGGACAGGATCTCCTTGTTGGTCAGGATCACCTTTCCGTCCGACTCGAGGCCCGGCATCAGCATCGCCTCGGTTCCGGTCGCAACCACAATATTCCTCGCCATGATCTCAACCGGCGCTTCACCGGCGACCTGGACCGTTTGCGGAGCCGAGATCCTCCCCTTTCCCAGGAAGGTCGTCACGTGATTTTTCTTCATCAGAAATGCCGTTCCCATGGCCAGTTTCTTGACGATTCTTTCCTTGCGCGCCATGATGAGACGAAAGTCCAGCCTGACTTCCCTGCAGAGAACGCCGAATTCCCTCCCTTTGAGAGCCTTCTCGAAAATATCTGCGCTATAAAGCAAAGATTTTGTGGGGATGCAGCCCCAATGGAGGCAGGTGCCGCCGAATTTAGGATATTTTTCCACCAGAGCGACCCTTAATCCAAGCTGGCTTGCCTTGATGGCGGCGACATATCCGCCGGGGCCGCTGCCGATAACCGCCACATCGTACGCATTCAGTGCAGTGCTCAAAGATCACCTTCTAGGGATCGAGTTTTGAATAGTTTACCAGCGCATTCGTTCGCAGACACAGCCGATACTATCACCCCCATAGTGGATTATCAATGGCACGCCTCCCAGCCCGAATTACCCTGCATCCGCTGGACAGCACAACCTGAGAATGCCAAAACATTGAGCCCCGAGGAAGAAACCGACCGCATTTTTGAACCACAGAGCTCTTGCGGCGGGGCGTCGTTCATTAACATCAGAAACTCAGTTGCATTTATGAGGCCGCAAAAAATACAGCAGCCACGGATTTCACGGATCAAAGCACGAATGAAACCGGCGCACACCCGAAGTCCGAGCAGCCCTACCCCCCACACCGGCGGCCTTCGGCCAACATCCTGGCTCCCGTCGCGCAGGCAAACGCATCCGAATGCCAATTTCTTCAGGAAGCTACCCGTCGCGCTTGCCTGCGCGACGGGAGCCAGGATGTTGCTGCGCGTAGCGCTGCGCTGGTGTGCGGGGTATGGCTGCGCCGGGTTTTCTCCGCTCCGTGAAATCCGTGGCTGCTTTTTCATTTGCGCCTGTTTGCCAATACACGCATTGTGATAGGCTGCTCCTTTGCTATAATCGAGCCGCATGGCAGAGGATATTTACGAAGAAATTGTACAACTGCGGCGTCAGGGACTGCGGGCAGCCCTGGCTACGGTCGTCGTGCGCAGGGGCTCCACGCCGCGCCGGGACGCAGCCAAGATGCTGATCTTTGAAGATGGCCGGCAGGCCGGCACCATCGGCGGCGGCTGCGCCGAGGCCGAGGTCTGCCGCGAGGCGCTGGCGGCAATCCGGTCAGGAAAGCCGCGGATCCTGAAATTCGATCTGACCGGCGATGATGCCGAGGACGGCGGCATGATTTGCGGCGGCAGCATGGAGGTTTACGTGGAACCTATCTTGCCCGATCCCACTCTCATCATTTTCGGCGCCGGCCATATCGGCAAGTGCGTGGCCGCTATCGCAAGAACCGTCGGCTTCCGCATCTCGGTGGTCGATGACCGCATCAAGTACGCAAACCGCGAGCGTTTCTCTTTTGCGGACTCGCTCTACGTGGATGACTGGGAAGTCTCTTTCTCCAAACTGCCGGTGACGGATTCCACCTACCTGCTCATCGTTACCCGCGGCCACCAATATGATCTTGCCTGCCTGCGCTTCGCGCTCAAAACGCCTGCCAGATACATCGGGCTGATCGGCAGCGCGCGAAAAGTAAAACTCTTCCTGGAGACCCTGGAAAAAGAAGGATTCGACCCTGATCAGTTCAAGCGGATCCATTCCCCGGTCGGCCTCGAGATCGGCTCCGAAACGCCGGAGGAGATAGCCGTGAGCATCGCCGCTCAACTGATCGCCGTGCGCAAAAACAAAGCCTGAGCATGGCATGCCGGACCGATCCGCCCGATCCGCCCGGCCCATCCGATCCGGCATGGTCGGGGAATCCGCTGCCACCCGCGGATTCGGCGCCATTTCGGAGCCGCGCGCGTCAGCAAGCGGATGTTTGACAGTTGCAGGCCGCGATTGACAAGGAAATCCGGACCGTCACATATCCGCTTGCTCACGCGCGCGCCTCCGTCACTTCTGCGGAAGTCTTCTGGAGAAATCGAAAATCTCACACCGGGACGGCAGAGCATAGGAGAGCCACTTAGTACAAGGTTTCATAAATACGGTCACGTATTCTGCCACAGGGGCAGAATGGAGCAGGCTTCGCAGTTTCACGGGCTGGAAGCCCGTGCCACGACTGCCTGTTAACGTGGCACGGGCTTCCAGCCCGTGAATCCCCGAGGGGCGAAAATACGTTACCGTATTTATGAACTCCAGTACTTAGGAGGCGGCTTACCCTTATGGGTTACCCCAGGAGTTGATCCATGTGATAGAGCAGCCCTTCGCGGGTGTAGGCTGCCAATTCCACCACGCCTGAATCCATCCGGATGGCGTCTTCCGGACAGGCTTCGACACAGAAACCGCAGAAAACGCAGGTGCCGATATCAATATCAAAAACTGCCGGCGCTTTCTCGATGTTCGGATCAGGGTGTTCGCGGGCGACGATATGAATGCATCTTGCCGGGCAGATCGTCTCGCACATCATACATGCGACGCATCGGGGAGACCCGTCCGTTCGTTTTGCGAGGCGGTGGCGTGTGCGCAGCCGCTTGGCATACTGCCGGCGTTCCTCGGGGTATTCAATGGTAACGGTATTGCCCTTGCCCACCTTGAATCCCAGGCCGCGCGCCACATGCCGGGGCATATTGACGAAAAAATGCCGTGCCGTGAGCGCCACGCCCTGGACAGCCTCGATCAGATAAAAGCGTTGGAGAAACCCGGGAGATTGCCTCATAAGAGCTGGCATGATAGCCAAATCACACTCTGAAGTCCAGTGCAACTAAGTACACGGTTCCATAAATACGATCGCGTATCTTCAAGGACGCAGAAAAACACCGCCTTCGGACGCCGCTGGGATTTCCTTGCAAGGGGCGTGCAAACGCGCCCGGGTGCGTTTGCCTGCGTTCATCCGCGTCCCCCAAATACGTTGCCGCATTTACGAACCACAGTACTAAGGGTTCGCGCTTTTCCTCTCCGGCGGACCCGCAAGGCGCTGAAATATGCGCTTGCCGTCGCAATCTCCGAATCGCTCCGCATACTCCTTGAAGAACGCTGCGCAGCGCGCATCGAGCTGAGCGCCGATCTCACGGGCACGGCGGGCGTCCAAAAGCAATTCACCACCCGCAAGATCCGGCTGCAGACTGGGAACCAATTGCTGGATCTCGCGAGGTTCGAAATGCAGCATCAGCGGCGCATGCTCGAGCCCCCTCTCCTTCCGGTGCAAAAGGTCGAGCTCCCTGGACAGAGAATCGGCCCGCTCCCGTTCGGCTTTGGTGATGGCTTCGAACGCAGCACGCCCCTTTGGGTCCTGGTTGAGCACAGCGGCCGATTCATAGAATTCGAGAGTGCGGCTTTTCACTGCCAGAGCAAGGCGCAATGCGTCGCGGGCAAATACCTTGTCACTATCAAGCTTGGGGAAGGTCTTGCCGGGAATCTGGTTCCGGCATTCCCTGCACACGCCCTCGATCTGGATGCGCTGGCGGAAAGGCTGAAAATCGTACCGGCTGACGATGGCTTGCTGGACCCGCTCCAGGTCAGGAGACAGGAATTCAATCACCTTGTGGCACTGCATGCAGACAATGTGGTGGTGCAGCGGATGCAGGTAACAGTGCTCGAAACGGGTCAAACCGTCACCCAACGCGATTTCCTTGGCAATGCCGCAGTCCTTGAGCGCTTTCAGGGTCCTGAACACGGTGACGATGCCTACTTTCCTGTCCAGCTTCTTGGCCAGCGAATAGACGTCCTCGACGCTCATGTGCCCTTCATTGGATAAAAACACTCCCAGGATAAGATCCTTCTGGTGAGTCCTCTTCATCCCGTTGCGGCGCAGGTACTCGTAGAACCACTCTTTCTCTTCCTCGAGCTTTTTCGCGGCCATGAGCAGGCCTCCAATCCGATTCAGAACTCGAAATTATGGATAAGACCCTAATATATTGCAGCGGAAATTTCATCAGAAATTCAGCGGCGCCGGGGCCTGCTGCGTATACGGATCTTGAACCAACGAACGCAGAAAATTCGTGAAAAGGCATTTTGGACGCGGAAAAACGCTGGCGGGAAAAGCTCCGCACGCCGCTTACCAGGAAATCCCGGCGGCGTCCGAAGGCGGCGTTTTTCCGCGTTCCATTGTGTATTTCGTTCTATTCTCCGGTCATCAGGCCGGTGACGGATGTGTAGAAATGCATAGGAGGATCAGGCCGGGGCGCCGCACTCCAGAGGCGCCTTCGGCGCCCGTCCGCGCTCACTGCGTGGCAGGCCGCGGCTGACGCGCGGCGAGGAAGGAATAGCTGATGCGGTGGCGTTCGCTCTCGAGAATGTGCAGCCCCTGAAGTTCCAGGCGCCGGATCAGATCCTGTTCGTCAAAAAAGCCGAAACGGATAAAGCGCTCGAGAAAATAGGCCATGCCGCCGGAATGGATGGGGCGAATCGTCGTTTGCACGGAAACACCTCCGGCGGGATCCAACACACGGACGATCTCCGAGAGGGCCAGGTCGGGTTGGTCGAAGAGGTGCAACGCACCGCAACAGTTGACATGCTGGAACGCGCCGTCCACGAACGGCAGACGAAAGGCCGTGCCGCGCATCAGGACCACATTCGACAGGCCCTCCCGTTGCGCCAGGCGCCGGGCCTGATGCAGCATGGGCCAGGAAAGGTCCAGACCTACGACCGCTCCACCCGCCTGCCTCGCCAACGGGCGCGTGAAAACTCCGGGGCCGCAGGCCAAATCCAGTAATCGGCCCGCCGGCTGCGGGCGCTGCAGCCTGAGAATGGTCGCCACCTCCTTTTCAAAAGTCCGGGAACTGGCAAGGAAGTAGCCGAGCCGGCGCCAGAATCGCTCATAAATCGAGACCACCAGCGGCGATTGCATGATCCGCTGAAAAGGCGTGATCACCTCGGCCGCCTCGTCCCCAAGAAAGTCCAGAATGCCGTCGCGGAACGGATACCGGCGCCCGCATGCAGCGCACGCCACCATGCTGGAAGAGCATTCCAGGTGCGTGCTCAGGCACGCGGGACAGCGCATTTGGCTGAGAATATCTTCAAGCATAGGTTTGCCGCAGAGACAGAAGCCGGATTTTTCCTCAATAACCAGCTTGGCGACTGATACTGCCTAGCCCTGCGCGTGCCCCGTAAAGTAGTTGATAGCAATGAGATCGATTGGTTCCTTGCTGAGCAATATAGTTCCCAGCGCAATATCCTGAAAGCGCTTGAGCCCGCGTA
>Ga0315277_10005929_pt1 | contig 16063 bp, 15 predicted proteins | sample YL17G05_15_MG_FD_203695 | JGI IMG/M metagenome (GOLD analysis project Ga0315277, IMG submission 203695) | Sediment microbial communities from Yellowstone Lake, YNP, Wyoming, USA - YL17G05_15 | ecosystem: Environmental > Aquatic > Freshwater > Lake > Sediment | place: USA: Wyoming | collected...
CGCTACCATGCAACTATTCATCGACACCGCGAACATCGACCAGATCCGCACCGCCTGGAGCTGGGGAATCATTGACGGAGTGACCACCAACCCGACCCACATCGCCGCGACGGGCCGGGACTTCGAGGAAGTCCTGGCCGAGATCTTCCAGATCGCCGACGGGCCGATCAGCGTCGAAAGCGTCAGTCTGGACGCCGAGGGCATCGTCCGCGAAGGCCGGCGCATCGCGGCCCTGCACAAGAACGCCGTCGTGAAGGTCCCCATCATCGTCGAGGGACTGAAGGCGGTGAAGGTCCTGTCGGCCGAGGGCATCCGCACCAACGTCACGCTGTGCTTCAGCCCCTTGCAGGCGTTTCTGGCCGCCAAGGCCGGCGCAACCTACATCAGCCCCTTCGTTCACCGGCTGGACATGGTGGGTCACCAGGGGGGCGAACTGATCGGCGAGATTCGCCAGATCTACGACAACTACGGCTACCAGACCAAGATCCTGGCGGCTAGCATCCGGAGCTGCCGGCAGGTGCTCGACGCGGCGCTGGCCGGCGCCGACGTCGCCACCATGCCGTTCGACATGCTCGAAGCCCTGTATCAGCACCCGCTGACCGAAGACGGCCTGCGCATGTTCCTCGACGACTGGAAAAAGGTGCCCCCGAGCAGACTATTCGCTTGATCAGAATTCAGAATTCAGAAGTCAGAATTCAGAAGTCAGAATGGCTCGCGAATAGGCCTCCAACCGCTTGCCGACCTCTTCGAGCAACTGGCAAGTCCTCGACTCTCGTCGTCGGCGTCCTCATTCTGACTTCTGAATTCTGACTTCTGACTTCTGAATTCTGATTTCTGGCTACCTGCGTAGTTACGATATGTGATATGTTAAGCTCTAGATCCGTGAAGAAGATCCGCATCCCCGAGAACTTGACCAGCATGGCCTACCGGGCGATCAAGGATTACATCCTCGACGGACGCCTGGATGAAAACACCCGCCTGACCGAGGAGTTCCTGTCGCAGCGGCTGGGAATCAGCAAGTCGCCGGTGCGGGAAGCCCTGACGCGCCTGGAAAGCGAGCGGTTGATCCAGATCGAACCCCGCCGCGGCGCCTACCTGCGGAAGTTCTCGATCAAGGAGATCGGCGATCTGTACGACCTGCGCGAGGCTCTCGAGGTCTACGCCGTCGGCAAGGCGGAATTGTCGCCCGCTCTTCTGGCCGGCCTTCGGGAGTGCGTGGAACGCTCCCGGGCACACCTGGAAGCCAACGACAAGCGGCGCTATATCGAGGAGGACGTCAACTTCCACGCCTCGCTCACCGCGGCCTCGGGGAATGAACTGCTGACCGAGATCCTGCGGAACATCCAACACCAAGTCTGGTTGTTCCGCCGCAAGACCTACGACCTGTCCCGATCCAAGGCGACGGAGACCCACGCTGCAATCGTCCAGGCGCTGGAGAAGGGCGACAAGGACCAGGCGCAGCGCCTGATGCGCGAGCACATCACCGAAGTCCGGGACAAACTGATTCGCTATCTCGAAGATCAGGGCGAGCGATGATGCGTGCGGTGACCATGCCGTTCGGGCACGGCGCTGTCGATGTCGAGCTGGAAGCGGACCTGCTCCTGCCTCGCCTCCAGAGACCCGTCGCGGATGAGACCGCCGCCGTTCACCAGGCCCTCGAGCATCCGATCGGGACCCCGCCGCTGGCCGGGATCGTGCGTCCCGGCGAGAAGATCGTGGTCGTCGTCAACGACCACACCCGCCTGGCGCGAACCGATCTGGTGCTGCCTCCGATTGTGACGGCGCTCAATCGGGCGGGCGTTCCCGACACCGGCATTCTGGTGGTCTTCGCCCTGGGCAACCATCGGCGGCCGACAGATGCAGAGCGAAAGCGGATTCTGGGCGAGGAAATGCTTCGCCGGCTGCGGACGCTGGATCACGACTCGCGCGAGGAAGCGAACCTGGTCACCATCGGCAAGACCGGTTTCGGCAACGTCGTCCGGATCAACCGGCAGGTTTGGGAGGCGGACCGCATCATTCTCACCGGCGAGATCATCTACCACCAGATCGCCGGCTACAGCGGCGGCCGCAAGAGCCTGCTGCCGGGCGTCGCGGGTTTCCAAGCCATCGCCTTCAACCACCGGATGGTCCTTGACCCGGGCTGCCGGAGCGGCGCGCTGGATGGCAATCCCGCGCACGAAGACATGCTCGAGGCCTGCCGCTTCGTCGAGCCGGATTTCCTGGTGAACGTCGTGCTGACGCCTTCGGGTGAACTGGCTCGCGCGGTGGCCGGGCATTACGAGCTGGCGCACCGGGAAGGATGCCGGGCGGTGGATTCCGTTCTCGGCGTCGCGCTGGATGCGCCCTACGACTTGGTGGTTGCCTCCGCCGGCGGGCAGCCCTTGGACATCGATCTCCGGCAGGCCCACAAAGGCCTGGAGAACGCCTGCCGCGCGCTTCGCCCGGGCGGCACCATCCTTTTCTTCGCCGAGTGTCCGAACGGGACCGGCGTGGGCGCCATCGACGAGTTCCTCTGGCGCTACGACAGTCCCCTCGCGATGGAACGGGCGCTGCGCGAGGATTTCGTCGTGGGCGGCCACAAGGCGCTCTGGCTGGCCAAGCTCGGGCAAGAGTACGACATCCACCTGGTTTCAACGCTCGATCCGGCGCTGGTCGGGCGTTGCGGATTCCAGCCCGTGGCGCCGGCCGATCACGCCCGGCGCCTGGCCGGGCTGCTCGCCCGCTTGCCCGCCTCGGCGCGCGTGGCGGCCATTCCGCGCGGCGGTTTCACCTTTCCGCGGGTGGGACCTGCGTAGCGCTGAGGGTGGGATTCTGGCGAACAGCCTGAAGGCTGTGCCACCGGGCTGCCTCATGCACGGCCTGAAGGCCGTTCCACCACGGCCAGCCGCACGGCGAATTCGAGCGCGCTGACCAGGCTTTTGGTCGAGGCGACGCCCCGGCCCGCGATGTCGAACGCGGTGCCGTGGTCGACGGAAGTCCGGATGATCGGCAGCCCCAGCGCCACATTGACGCCGCCCTCGAAATCGAGCAGCTTCAACGGAATGTGTCCCTGATCGTGGTACATGCACACCACGGCGTCGAACTTCTTCTTGCGCACCGCCTGGTAGAAGACGGTGTCGGGAGCGATGGGGCCCTCCACCGGCAGGCCCTGGCTCCGCGCCCATTCCACGGCGGGACGGATCTCCTTGATCTCCTCGTCTCCGAACGAGCCGTTTTCACCGGCGTGCGGATTCAAGCCCGCCACCGCGATTCGCGCGTTCGGGTTGAGTTTCAACACCGCGTCGCAGGTCAGCTTGAGCATGGCCGCGACGCGCTCCTTCTTTATCAGCGCGATGGCGCCGGCGAGAGAAACGTGCGTGGTGACGTGCGTGACGATCAGTTGATCGGAGGCGAGCATGATCGTGACATCCTTGACCCCGCACACCGCGCCGATCAACTCGGTGTGCCCGACAAAGCCCGGGTCGGAAAGCCGCGCCGCTTCCTTGTTCATCGGCAGGGTGACCATAGCGGCGATTTCGCCGGCCAGCGCCGCGCGCGCGGCGGCCACCACATACGCGCGCGCCGCCTGCCCCGCCTTGGGGTTCAGCTTGCCAACGGTCACATCCTCACGCCCCAGGATGCCGTGGTCGATCACGTTCAGCGGCCCCGGCAAGTATTCGCCCGCGGCGGCGATCCTTCTCAGCGCCACGCCATAGCCCAGCGCATCGTTGTAGTAATCCAAAACGCCCGCATCGCCGAAGACCACCACCGGATGGCGGAGTTCGCCGTTCCGCCAGGACTTAAGCAGGATCTCAGGGCCGATGCCGCTCGCATCGCCCATGGTAATTCCGTAAAGCACGGTCATTCGCAGCGCTCCTTCGCTAGAAGCTCCCTGAGGCGGGAGAGAATGTCCGCCGCGCCGAACCCTCCCGCCTTGGTGATCAGGCACCCAAGTCCGGCCGCGGGGAGCCGTGACAAGGCAACGCCCGGCACGACTTCCCGAACCGGAAAGATCGGCGGATCCCCCAGCGCGTGAACAATCCCCGCGGTGGTATCGCCGCCGAAAACAACCAGCGCATCGAGTGGCACACGATTCAGGATCTCGCGAACGACGCCGCCCAGGTTCCGCGCGCGTTCGACTCCCTCGCCGGTTACCGCTTCCCCCGCGCGCAAGATCGCCCAACCCGACGACCGAATTGCTTCCGCGACGCCCTCCGGCGGCGGTGCCGGCCATCCGTGGTCCACCGCGTGCCGCGCCTGGCCGAGGGAGACTTCGTGGAGGCTTCCGTTCACCACCAGGCACGTTCTCACCACCGGCAATCCGGCGCCGGCCGCGCGGGGCAGGTCGATCCGCTCCGCCAGGCGCCCGGCAAATGCGGCCGGTCCCGCAGCCAGGCGAATGCCGTCCGAGGCCAGCAGGAACCGGGCCGCCGCGCGCAAGTCTTCGTCGCTTTCCCCGTCCAGAATGTAGACTCCCGCCTCACGCACCGACGCCAGCGACGTGGAATCAATCGAGCGTGCAAGCACTCGATCCCCGATCGCACGCGAAATATCGCTCTCGCGAATCGGATTGAGTAAGTCGCGAGCGAACGCGGTTTCGCTCACTGGGACCCCATCGACGTACAGGCGGCCGCGACGGACGGTCCGGCCCATCTCCGGGTAAGCCGGCGCATACAGCAGGGGGCCGGCGAAGACATCCACCAGCGCCGCCAGCTCACTTCCGATGTTGCCGCGCAAAGTGGAATCGGTCTTCTTGTACACCAGCCGGGGATTCCCCGGCCGGGCGGACTCGGCCAGCGTTCGAACTCTGCGGTAAGCTTCCTGGGCCGTGAGGTGCCGCGTCTGGGTATCGATGACCAGCACCGGCCGGTCGGCGCGCGGTCGCGTCGCCGCCGTCACCACCGACTGGATTCCGGCGCCCGCGAACTTCGCCCCGATTTCGAGCGCGCCCGTCAGATCGTCCGCCAGCGCCAGCACCGGCGGTTGGCTCACTGTCTCCCTGGACTGCATCGCATGCTAATTCGATCCTCGCACAGGACCACCCCCCAGTGGCACGCCAGTAGCACAGCCTTCAGGCTGTGGCCCTTGCCGTGGAAGTAACCGGGATAGTAAGCCGGCGCCGGCCCCCGGATGCCTTCGACCAGTAACTTAGTTACTGAATCCGGAACAGGATGCCGGCTCCAGGCGCGAGCCAGTCCATCTCGCGGCCGAACTCCTCCTCCTGCCCCGAGTAGTTGCAGATGCGGATCAGTTTGCGCCCTTCCTGCCGCAACTCGATGGCGAACTGAAAGCTGTTGTTCAGGTCCTTGTTGACGATCATCAAGTAGGGCCGGCCCTGCCCGTCCTCGAATTCGCCGATCAGGAAGCGTCCCTGTACCGGCGGCCGGACGTAGCGCTGGAGCATCGACACGCCGCGCACCAGCTTGCTCTGCGCCAGCGGCCGGCAATACTCGGGCACGTCGGGATAGTGATACACGCCCGTGCTCCGCAGCTTCACCATCGTCGGCGCCAGCGCGTGGATCTGGAGGTTGACTCGCCGCAGCGCGTCCCAGGTCGCGGTTTTGTTGCCGAACTGGTCGATGGCGCCCAGCCGGTAGTTGCCGTTATGCGGCGAGTAGTAAGTGAAATACTGGATGCCCCTGCCGCCGTAAGCCAGCGTGGCGTAGACCTGGAGGTGGAAGGTGGCGTCCGACGGCTCCATGTAGTTGAAGTGGGCGTTCGCCAGGACGCAGTTCCAGAAGGGTGTCTTAGTCTCCTGTGAAATGCGGCGGACGATCTCCAGGTTGTTGTAGAAGTACTCGAGCATCTCGCCGCCGACCAGCGAGTAATTGTCGTAACTCAGGAACGGCTGGCCGATGGTGTCGACCAGCATCTTGGCGTACGTGTCGTAGTCCGGCGTCCCCATGCGCTCCTTGCTGACCCGGTAGGGGAACAGGTTCACGTAAGGCCACATGCCGGGCGCCAGTTCCTTCAGGATTCCGGTCACGCGCCCCATGGCCGGCATCAGGGAGGCGTGCGGCTCGTCGCGCATGTAGAAGCCGAGCACGGCGGGGTTTTCGCCCACCGCCTTGACCACCTCGGCCACGTTTTTCCGGATCTCCGGCTCCGGCGGCAGGTGGCTCCAGTCGTATCCGTTGACTCGCCTGTCGGTGACGAAGCAGGAAAGTCCGGCGTCCCGGACCTTGTCCGCGTCGTCCACGCGGCAGAAACCCGCCGCGTTCAGGCCGGCCTCGCGCATGAGTTTGAGTTGCTCGGGTTGCGACGGCGCGCCGCCCCACGCCATGATCGGGAACGTGCGCGCCGGCGTCCGTTCCGGGCTGTGAAACATCTGCGGCTGGGCCGCCAGAGCCCCGGCCAGCAGCAAGATGCATGGTCGCATGGTATTCCTCCCGGGCCAGTATACCCTGCCGCCTGGGTTGTCTTCCGCGATGCAACAGGCGTAGGCTTGCTTCATATGATCTCACCCAAGGTCTTGCCGTTGCTGCTGGCCATGCTGGCCGGATTGCCCGCGCAGACACTCCAGCGGCCGGGCGTCACCTTCAAGATCTTCCAATTCCCCGCCGACAAAATCCCGCGCATCGACGGCAACCCGGAAGATTGGGCTATCGTGCCCGAGGAGTACGTCGTCGGAACCAACCAGCTCATGGACACCGTGCATGGCCGCGGCACGAACTTCGATCCGAAGGACCTGGACGTGCGCGTGAAGGTCGGTTGGGTGAAGGGCATGAACCGCCTCTACTTTCTGTATGAGGCCTACGACAACTACTGGGACTTCTCGCGCAACGATCTGCACAACGACATCTTCGAGGTGGTCGTGGACGGCGATCTCTCGGGCGGCCCGCTGATCGCGCAATTGCATCCCAACAAAGACGTGGACCGTTGGGACGCGCATTTCTCCATGCACGGCGTGCACGCGCAGAACTACCACATCTTCACGCCCGCGGTGGGCAAGGACTGGGCGATGGCCTGGGGCTGCCAGCCTTGGATCAAAGACCTGCCCTGGGCCAACGCGGCATACAACTACAACTTCAAGCCGGGCGAATCCGGCAAGCTCACGCTCGAGTTCTGGATCACGCCATTCGACTACGCCAGTTGCGACGGGCCGCGGGATTCCGTGGAATCCAAGCTCTGGGAGAACAAGATCATCGGCCTGTCGTGGGCCATCCTGGATTACGACGATGTGAACGCCAAGACTCACGCCGGATTCTGGAACCTCTCGCACAAGCACACCATGTACGGCAACGCCTCCGACCTGGTGGCGTTCAGGCGGATGCCGCTCGAGCCGCGATTCCGCAAGGCAATCGAGGCGCAATGGTCCTTCGTGTTGGTGGACATGAGCCGCCGGCTGGTGGCATTCAAGGACCTTTCCGAAGGCCGGGTGACGAGCTGGAAGTGGGACTTCGGCGATGGCACGGGTTCAACCGAACAGCACCCGATCCACGCCTACGCGAAGGCCGGCCAGTACATCGTCACGCTGTATGTGGAAGGCCCCGCGGGCGCCTCGCGCCGGGCCAAGGTCTGGGATGTCACGCTGAAGTGAGCCCCGATGGGGCGCAAAAGGAGGTTGTATGGGCAACGATCGCTTCTCGCGCCGCTCTCTGCTGACCGAGTCGGCGGCGCTTGCGGCCGGGGCCGCCGCGTCAATCGCGGACCCCGCGCGCGCGGCGGCGCAGGCGGTGGGGGTGAAGCCGGCGGACCTGCCGGACCTGACCATCAAAGAGGTGAAGGTCTACCTTGTCGCCCCCCGCCAGCGCGGCGTCGCGGTCACCAATGCCGGCTACTCGCAGATCGCCGCGGTGGTCACCAACAGCGGCATCGAGGGCAATTACACGCTCGCCCGGCGCTACTGGCACCCGAACTGGAGCAACGAAGGCTGGCTCGACTACGCCAAACGCCTGCTGACCGGCAAGAGCGTGCTCGATCTGCCCGCGCTGACTTCGCAGTACGACCCGCCCAAGCGCCGCCTGGGGCAGAGTTCCTACGCCTCCGCGATCGACGCCTGCTTGTGGGACATCCTGGGCAAGGCGGTGGGCCTGCCGATCTACAGGATCCTGGGCGCTTACCGGCGCCGCGTGCTCGCCTACGCCAGCTCGCAGCATCACAAGACGGTGGATGAGTTCGCCGCCGAGGTGCGCCAGTGCAAGGGCGAAGGCTTCACGGCCTACAAGATCCACCCGCCGAGCATGCCGGACGGCGGCTCCGATCTGAAGCTGGACATCGAGGTGTGCAAGGCGGTGCGGCGCGCCGCCGGCGACGACTTCATCCTGCTGATGGACCCAGTGGGCGTCTACAACCGCGAGCAAGCGATGAAGATCGGCCGGTTGCTCGAGGATCTGGACTTCGCCGGCTTCGAGGACCCCATCCCGACCAGCGACATCGATGGCCTGGTGCAATTGTGCGCAGCCCTGGACATTCCCGTCCACATCGGCGAGTTCATCTTCTCGCCGTACAATTATGCCGATTACCTCCGCCGCGGAGCGATGGACGTCGTGCGTTTCATTACCGACAACGTGGGCGGCATCACCGGCGGCATGAAGATCGCGCGGATGGCCGAGTGCTTCGGCATGGAATGCGCCCCTCACAATTGGGGGGAGACCTTCGACCACGCCGTCCACTTCCACTGCGAGCTCGCGATGCCGAACAACGTCTGGTTCGAGATGACCGTGCCGCAGGGTATCGGCGACCGCCCGTACATCAAAGACCGCATCCGCATCGCCAAGGACGGTTATGTCGACGCCCCCACCAAGCCCGGGTTGGGTTATGAGATCGACCGCGCCGTTCTGGACGGGATGACCAAGTCGATTCAGAGGTAGCTCGCCATGGCGCATCTTTCTTCACATCGCGAATTCCCGAACGGCGCTGTCGCGCTGCCGGTCCTGTTGCTGCTTGCCTGCGCCGCGGCCCAAGCCGCGGTTTACGACGTCCAGGCGCACGGCGCCAAGGGCGACGGCAAGACGCTCGACACAGCGGCAATCAACAAGGCCATCGAAGCCGCGGCGGCAGCCGGAGGCGGGACGGTCCGGTTCCCCGCGGGCACTTACGTTTCCGGCTCCATCCGCCTGAGGAGCAACATCACCCTGCAATTGGATACCGGCTCGATCATCGAGGCCACGACCGAGGGCACGGCCTACGACCAGCCCGAGCCGAACGCATGGACCAAGTACCAGGATTTCGGGCACAGCCATTGGCACAACAGCCTCATCTGGGGCGATGGGATCGAGAACGTCGCCATCCTGGGAGGCGGCATGCTCCACGGCAAGGGGCTCAGCCGCGGCGAGAGCGGGCGCGGAGGGAACAAGGCCATCGCGTTGAAGCTCTGCCGGAACGTGACGCTGAGGGATTTTTCGATCCTCAACGGCGGGCACTTCGGCATCCTGGCGACTGGCGTGAACAACCTGACCATCGACAACCTGAGAATCGACACCAATCGCGACGGCATCGATATCGACGCTTGCAGCAATGTGCGGATCTCCAATTGCAGCATCAATTCCCCGAACGACGACGCGATCGTGCTCAAGAGTTCTTATGCCTTGGGCTCGGCGCGTCCGGTCGAGCACGTCACGATTGCCAACTGCTTCGTGAGCGGCTACGACATTGGCTCACTGCTGGATGGGACGTACAAGCGCGGCGTGACGCGGGCTCCGGATCGCGATGGTCCGACGGGGCGGGTGAAGTTCGGCACGGAATCCAACGGCGGTTTCAAGAACATCACCATCTCCAACGTGGTCTTCGACCGTTCCCGCGGGCTGGCGTTCGAGACGGTGGACGGCGGGCCGATCGAGGACATTGCGGTTTCCAACATCACCATGCGCGACGTGTCCAACGCGCCGATCTTCATCCGGTTGGGCAGCCGTATGCGCGCCCCCGAGGGCACGCCGGTGGGCACGGTGCGCGGGGTAAGCATCAGCAACGTGGTTGTCTCGGGCGCCGATCCGCGCTACGCCTCCATCATCAGCGGCATCCCGGGTCACGACATCGAAGGCGTGAAGATCGGCGACATCCGCATTCTCTATCGGGGAGGTCTGACGCTGGACCACGTGGCCAGGCAGCCGGCCAACCTGGTCAACACCTTTTTTTTTGGGCACAAGGCGGGGTGCCGCCGCGGGAGCCCTATGACACGCCCGAGCGCGAAAAAGAATACCCCGAGCCTTCGATGTTCGGATTGCTGCCGGCCTACGGCTTTTTCATCCGCCACGCGAAGGAAGTGCAACTGCACAACGTCGAGGTGGGGTTCATGGAACAGGACCGCCGGCCGGCGTTCGTCATCGAAGACGTGAAGGGCGTCGATTTCCAGCACGTCAAAGCGCAGAAGGCGGAGGGCGTGCCGACGTTCGTGCTGAAGAACGTGGAAGGCTTCGGCGTCCACGGGTCGGCGCCGGTGGCCGACACGCACCTTGCCAGCGTGAAACAGAAGGAGCTTTAGAAACCCGGTTTCGGGGTTTGGCGTGACGCCCCGCGCGCGGGCTTCCGCGCCAGCATCGCGAAGAGTGCTCCGGGCGCGCTGGCCCTCATCCAACGGTCCCCCCACCGGCGGGCTTCGGCGGCCTGAGGTGGTGGTTCCGCTGCCCCGAGTGCGGCTCCAGGGTACGGTACCTCTTGCTGCCACCCGGTGCTGACCGGTTCCCGTGCCGCCGCCGCCACGGGCTCGCCTGTCGGAGGCAGCGTCAGAATCGCTTCACGCGGGCGCCGACGCGGAAGCGCCGCCCCGGTTCCCATCCCCGTTCATCAGCAGGGTCGAGGATTGGCCGTGCTCCGCATTGACCGGCAAAAGTCGGCGCCAGGTCAGGCTCCAGGGCGCCGTGGCGGAAGCCTTGCGGGATCACGGACGCTCGCCGGAGGAGGAGAAGGCCGTCGGCGGCGAACGCTGGCTGGAGCTCGATGTGGTCTTCACCAACGAGCTGGGCGGCCCGGTGGACCGGCACAACCTGGCGCGGCGGAACTTCCGCCGGATACTGGAAATCGCCGCTATGCTCCAGATCCGGCTCTACGACCTCCGACACACGGCTGGCACTCGCTGCCGGCGTGCCGATCAAGGTCGTCAGCGAGATGCTCAGGCGCACCAGTACGGCGTTCGCAGTGGAGAGGCTGTTGATGGGGGATGAGCCAGAGCGAGACCCCCGAGTCCGGGAAACGGCACACTATGGGCACGCAGAGGGTGCAGTGAGTCTCCGGGTCTTTCTGTAAGCGAATGGTACGCCCGGTTGGATTTGAACCAACGACCTCTTGCTCCGGAGGCAAGCGCTCTATCCGGACTGAGCTACGGGCGCGCTGACAGCTACCAGTTTATCAGACAATCCCAGCCTCTCGACAGGATAAAACGAACTCCCGCTTGATTTTCTCTTTTTATTCGCCATAATGAGGGTATGGCTCTTACGCGGCGGCAGAAGGAGGTGCTCGACTACATCGCCGAATTTGTCGAGCACAACGGATACAGCCCCAGCTACGACGAGATCGCCGGAGGAATGAAGCTGGCGTCGCTGGCCACGGTGCACAAGCACGTCTCGGCGCTGGAGGCGAAGCACTACGTTCGAAGGAGTTTCAATCGCAGCCGGTCGTTGGAAGTGACGTCGAAGCACCGCGACGAGATGCGGCGTCTGCGCCGCGAGGCTCCCGCCGAGATCGAGATTCCGCTGGTTGGCCGCATCGCGGCGGGCGCGCCGGTGGAGGCGGCGGCCGGGCGCGAAACGCTGAGCTTCTCGGATTTCGCCGGACGCGAGGACATGTTCGCCCTGGAAGTGCGCGGCGATTCGATGATCGACGACCACATCCTCAGCGGCGACTACGTGCTGGTCGACCGCGGCGGCGAGGCCCGCGACGGCGATATCGTGGTCGCCCTGGTGCGCGGCACGGAAACGACGCTGAAGCGATTCTATCGTGAGCCGGGCGGTCAGGCCAGACTACAGCCCGCCAATTCGGAGATGGCGCCGATTGTCGTCCCCCTGTCCGATCTTCAGATTCAGGGCCGCGTGCTCGCCGTGCTGCGCAAGTACCGATAAGGAAAGCCCGCTCAGGCTTTGCCGGCGGTGACGCGACGCGCGCGCAGTTCCTGCTCGGCGCGGTACCAATCGTCTTCGGGCGAGCCACCCTGACCGCCGCGAGCTTCCCAAAGGGCGTGGGCCAGACTGGCAATCTCGTTCGGATCGACGCTGGCGTGCGGCGCGCCGTTCGACGTAGCCGGTTCGGTCTTCTTCCCCGCCGTGCTGCGCGGGGAGGCCGTCGAGCGACTGCGCGCCCGTTTCGGCTTCTCGGCCTGGGTAACCGGGCTCACGGCGCCGGCGGCTTCAGACGCTTTGGGGGTCGTATCAGGGGTGCTGTTTGTTGGCATTAGAGTGTTAGTTTCCTCATTGCGGATTTAACTGCCCAGTTGCCATTTATTCTACCAGAAATCGCGCCTGCCGGGGTGACTTCGCCGGGCCGGTCACCTTTCCCCCTGCCGGCGGTACTCCTTCACTGCGTCGCGGACGCCCTGGATCGACTTCCCCCGGTCGCGCATTCGCGCGGACTTCGCGCGGCCGCGCGGCGTTCGGCGCAAAGGCTGCGCCGGGTGCGGGCTATCGATTGCCGTAGTTCAGCTCGTAGTAGCTCTGGTACTCGCCGCTCTTGACGTGACGGACCCAATCCGCGTTGGAGCGGTACCACTCGATGGTTCGCGCCAGCCCTTCGTCAAAGGAGACTTGCGGCGACCAGCCGGTCTCGCGCGCGAGTTTTTCGCCGGACAGCGCATAGCGCCGGTCGTGGCCCGGGCGGTCGGTCACATAGCGGATCAGGTCGTCCGGACGGCCGGTGGCGCTGAGGATGCGCCGCACCACCTCGAGATTCGGCAGCGAGCAATTCCCGCCAATGTTGTAAATCTCGCCGGGACGGCCCTTTTCGAGCGCCGCGAAGATGGCGCGGCAGTGATCTTCGACGAACAGCCAGTCGCGGATCTGCATGCCGTCGCCGTAGACCGGCAGCGGCAGGCCGTCGAAGGCGTTGGTCAGCATCAGCGGGATGAGCTTCTCGGGGAACTGATACGGCCCGTAGTTGTTCGAAGCGCGGGTCACCGTTACCGGCACGCGATACGTAACGTAGTAGGACAACGCCAGCAGATCGGAACCGGCTTTGGACGCCGAATAGGGGCTGCTTGGCCGGAGCGGGTAGTTCTCATCGGCTTCGGCGGGCGGCCCGATGCTGCCGTAAACCTCGTCGGTCGAGACGTGCAGGAAGCGCGGAATCCGGTTCAGCCGCGCGGCTTCCAGCAGCGTGAACGTTCCGCGCAGGTTGGCCTCAAACACCGGGGCCGGCGAAAGAATGGAACGGTCGACGTGCGATTCGGCGGCGAAGTGAACGATGGCATCGGGCCGGATATCGGCCACCAACGCGTCGACCAGTCGCGCATCGCAGATGTCGCCGCGCACGAACCGGTAGCGTGAATCGCCGGCCACCGGAACCAGGTTCTCGAGGTTCCCCGCATAAGTCAGCCGGTCCAGGTTGACCACCAGCGCGGCCCGGCTCCCGGCGATCGCCATGCGGACAAAGGCCGACCCGATGAATCCGGCGCCTCCCGTAACCAGTAGTTTCATTTGTGCTGCGTCTCCCAGTCGTAGGCGATTTGCGGCTGGTTGTAAGGAATGCGGCCTTCGTCGGCCGGGTCGTAGAACCGGTTGGTAATGTATACCAGGGCCGCGGGCTCGACGCCCACAACCTTGTAGCCGTGCCCGACCCCGGCCGGCACCAGGATCTGCCAGGGGCGCAGCGAGCCCACATACAGCGTGTTGCGCCGGCCGAAGGTAGGCGAATCCTTGCGCAGATCGACCAGGGCGACCTGAAGCGTCCCCGCCACCGGAATCCACAGGTCCGCTTGAAACCGGTGATAGTGGAAAGCCTTGATCGCGCCCGGATAGCTCAGCGCATACGAAACCTGGGTGGTGTCGCGCGGAAACGAGGCGGCCAGGCCCTGGCCCACGCGCAGGATTTCGAGAAAACAGCCACGGTCGTCGGGCCAGACCGAAAATGGGTTCACCAGGACCCCGTCGATCAGCCCATCCGACCCGGTTCGCAGAATCACCTCTCCGATGCCTTTCTCGCACCGCGGGATCGCCAGCACGGACACCGGCCCGAGGTTCGGATCCGCGGGAATCACGGCCAGGTTATCGTCAGTCATCATGCCTCACTTGCCGCCTGAAACGCGGCGCGCCCCGCGTATGCGTCCAGCACTTCACCCACCGGGCCGTCCAGCATCAGCCGTCCATGGTCGAGCCAAAGAGCGCGCTCGCAAAGCGCCTCCACCGCCGCCCGGGCGTGGGAGACAAACACAATGGTTGTGCCGCGGCGCTTGAGTTCCCGTATCCTCTCCATGCACTTGCCCTGAAACCTCTGGTCCCCGACGGCGAGGATCTCGTCCACCAGCAGGATCTCCGGATTGCGGCTGACCGCGATCGAGAAGCCCAGGCGCATAACCATCCCGGAGGAGTAGGTTCGCAGCGGCTCCCGGATGAAGTCCCGCAACTCGGAGAACTCGACGATCCGGTCGTGAAGCAGACCGGCCTCCCGCCGTGTCATCCCCAGCAGCGAGGCGTTCAACCGCAGGTTCTCCTCGCCGGTGAGATCGGGATGGAAACCCGCGCCCAGCTCCAGCAGGGGCGAGACGCTCCCTTCCACCCGAATGACGCCGCTGTCCGGCCAACTGACACCCGCGATCAGCCCCAGCAGGGTGGTCTTTCCGGCGCCGTTGGAACCGGCCACGGCGACCGTCTCGCCGTGCTCGATCGAGAAACCGATCCCCCTCAGCGCGGCGAAACTGTCCGTGGGACTGATTCCCAGCCACTGGCGAACCAGGCTGCGCAGCACCAGCCGGCTGTTCGAGCGCGGATAGGTTTTCGTGACGTCGTCCAGTAAAATCGCGGGCATACGGTTACAGGTAGTCGGCGAACCTCCGCTTCAGCCGGCCGAATACGAACAGGCCAATCCCCAGCATCGCCGTCGAGACCAGGGCGAGTTTCACCAGCAGCACCTCCGGAGGCGCCTTGGCCTCCAGGAGAATGTGGCGAAACGCCAGCACCACCGCCGCGATCGGGTTCAGTTGATAGACCTCGCGATACTGCGCCGGGATGATGGCGAAGGAATAGAACACCGGAACCAGCCAGAACATCACCAGGTTCGCCGATTCGACCACGTACTTGACGTCGCGAATGTAGACGTCGATGGCCGACGACAGCAGCGCCAGCCCGCAAACAAACACGATCTCGAAAGCCATCACCACGGGCAGCCACAGCCAGGACAGATGAACGCCCTTTCCGAAGCCCAGGGTGAACACGATCAGCAATCCGGTCTGCACCCCGAAATGAACGGTGTTTCCAAGGACCGTGGAGACCGGCACGATTTCACGCGGGAAGCCGACCTTCTTGATCAGCCCGCCGTTGTCGAAGACCGAGGTCGAGCCGTTGAGCCATGCCACGGTGAAGAAGTTAAGCGGAACCAGCCCCGAGAGCACGAACAAGGGGAAATCGGCGATCGCGTCGTTGGACAGGATCTTGCGAAAAACAAACGTGAGAACGCTCATCATCACCAGGGGGTTCGCCAGCGACCAAAACACGCCCAGCGACATGTTCCGGTACCGTAGCTTGAAGTCCTTGGCAACGAAGTTCCGCAACAGAAAAGACCACTCGCCGCTCCAACCTTGCCTCTTGGTGCGGTTGCCCGGCGCGCGCCGGGCGGTGTCCGAATCGGTTTGAAACATTGGAAATCGGTTCTGTCAAAGCCAGTTTAGCGTAGAACCGCCCCGTGAATGCCGATAGGCTGCTGCCGGCCGCCTTAAGCCGGGGACGGAGTCCTCATTCCCCATTCATTCTGTGGCACGGCCTTCAGGCCGTGGAAGAGTGGCACAACCTTCAGGCCGTGGAAGAGTGGCACAACCTTCAGGCCGTGGAAAAGTGGCACGGCCTTCAGGCCGTGGAAGAAATGGGGAATGAGTACTCCGGGGTGTGCGACATAAAAGTGGAACTCAAGCCCGACGGGCCTCCCAGTAATCCTCGAAGCGGCCGTTGAACTGGCAGCAGCGCAGAGCCAGGATGGCGTTCGCCCCGCGCACCGTCCAGAACATGCC
>Ga0315277_10005930_pt1 | contig 16061 bp, 13 predicted proteins | sample YL17G05_15_MG_FD_203695 | JGI IMG/M metagenome (GOLD analysis project Ga0315277, IMG submission 203695) | Sediment microbial communities from Yellowstone Lake, YNP, Wyoming, USA - YL17G05_15 | ecosystem: Environmental > Aquatic > Freshwater > Lake > Sediment | place: USA: Wyoming | collected...
CGGCGATGTTGGCCCCTAAACGAAGGCCCATCAAGACGAGGCTACGAAGAGGGGTCATGCTGTGGAAATCCTCGATTACGCTCCAGGAGTCGTTGATCCAGTCCTGTGGGCGCGTGTTTTTGAAATTCCCTTCGCTATCGCCCGTGCCGAGGTAATCGAACCGAGCGACGCAGCAACCCCGCTTCCAAAGCTCCCGGGAAAAGCGCTGAAGCACGGAAAACGAGGATTTCGCTTCTTCACCGAGCGGATTGCAGACGATCAGCGCATCGCGAGGTGTTGAGCCAGGATGAAGCGCATAGGCACGAAACAACCGACCTCTTGGAGTGGGAATATAGTTGCAGTCCCAGGTTGCGCAAGGGGTTTGGCTGATCGAGCTCAGTGGCATTCAGGAATCCAAGGCCAAGCGTCATCAAGTATCACAGCGTGATCCGAGTCATCCTTGTTCAGGCCAAGGAGGCACAGGACACAGTTCGCCTCGACCTGCGGATCGGCCGCGTCAGTCTGCCTCACCGGTTTCAGATCGACCGCGCCCACAAGGAGAGCCTCGGCCCGGCGGCGGGCCAGGATAATGCGGGCATACCGCAATACCTCAATGGAACTTGTTCCGGCGCAGAGCGTTGCGGTGAAGCCGCGACATCCGAGCTCCGCCGCGACGAGCGCGACCGGAACGTTCCACCCGGCGTGAGCGAAAAGGAGCGGCCCGGCGCGTTTTCCCGAGAGGCGCGCCGTTTCGTAGAGCGCGACAGAATAGGCGTTGCCGGTGCGAGTGGCGAGAAGGCACCCGAGACGCTCTGCAGGGACGGGGGGAATGCGGTCCTTGAGCGCTCGAGCAGCAGCCACGGCGGCGCGAGAAGCCGGATCAATGTATCGCCCTCCGGACATTTGGGGCGGGACAAACAGGTCTTCTGCCCCCTCAATCCGGCGCCACGTTCCTCGCTCACGGATCCGTACTTGACAGTGTTCCACGCGCACGCCATTCGGCCCGGAGACAGTGACTTCGGCAAGAGCAACAGCATGAGTGTTTAGAAACGTTCCCATCGTAGTTTCTTGCATCCACAGATCAGGCAATCAGCCGTCAGTATCCGCGTGAGACATCCGCCACTCAACGCCAGACCATCGTCTGCAAATGCCCGAGGCGAGAGTTTCTAGAAGAGCTGGAGTAAGACTGACATCGAAGCCATGTCTCCTGCTGCTCCTTTCTACTTAGAAGACCCTTCGTCACACCCTCCGCTACTTCCGAATTCGAACCATCATCGACCCCGAAAGACCCAGCGAACGGAAAACGCGGTCGACCAGACGGCCTAGACGTTCCACCGACGTGGGACTCCGGCGGCTGTCGAGATATCGGCGGATAGCCGTTGGAATGTCCGCGCGTGCTCCTTCTGTCAATCCCACCCGGGCGTAGTCCTTGCGTGAACGCAAGCGGTGAACCGTCTCCCCAAGCCCAAGAACCCGGACGCCCCATCGTAACGGCGCAAGGACATCCCAGTAGTGCCGCAGGATCTTGGCAAGACGCAAAGGATTGTCCGGCATCATCGAAACTTCGAACCATTGGACGGGCAGCCTCTGCAGGAGAATCCCCAGACTCTTGGGGGTGTACATCTGGATGTGGTCTGGAATGTTCAAGCTTCTCCAATGCCGGCCAAGAATCCGCCGCTGCAACGATGACGCGTTCGGAAGTGACAGAAGAACAGTTCCTCCTTCCGCGCACCTCGACAAGAGGAATCGCAGAAATCCCTCGCCGTCTCTCTGATGCTCAAGCACATAGTTGGCCACAATCCACTCGAATTTCTCCGGGAAAACCCCTTCTGTCCATTCAGTATACACCTTCAGGTTCATCTTCTCCCGCGCGATTCTCGCGGATTCCGGATCGATCTCGATTCCGCACGACTCAAAGCCATGGTGCTGAGCAACCTTCAGAAACCATCCTTTCCCACAGCCGACATCCAGCAAAGTGCCGCCTCGAGGCTCGGGAAACAGCGCACAGAACCTCTCGCATTCATCCACGATCACGCGGTGCCAGCCCGTGTCCCACTCCTTTGTCTGATAGTGCTCTGCCCGTGTTTCTCCCACCCAGAATTTCCGCAGAACGGTCTCCTCCAGTTCGGGCAACACTTTGAGATGCCCGCACGCGATACAGACATACCAGCGGTGCTCCCCATCAATCGCGAAAGAAACGCCGAAACTCTTCCGATATCTTCTCCGCAATTCACCGCCGCAAATACTGCAGGAGACCATTTCCTTGTTCCTTTGTCCACCACCGATCTACCAGGTTCTCGACAGGCGACAGGCTGGCTCGCTTTGCTCAGTTCCCAAGAAAGACAACAGCCCGTTCTCCGGAAATCCATGGAAACGTCGAATTACCCAGCGATGGATATGTCTCAATTCCTGAAATTGCCCCACGCCTTTTCAGCTTCCTGGTCTGCCAATTCACAGATCGCAGCCACGGCATCCATCGTTGCTACTCGTATCGTTCTACAACAAGCGACACGTTCCCACCTCCAAAACCAAAATTGTTGCAGAGTGCGGCCATAATCCTGCGCTCGAGCGGGCACTTGAGAACTAGCGGGAGAGAGCAAGCCGGATCGGGCTTTTCGCATCCGACGGCTGGCGGCGCTTGCCCTTTTTGAATCGCCAGAACGACCAGAATCGCGCTCAAGGGACCGGAGGCGCCGAAGGTATGGCCGATTGCCCCTTTGTCGGCCGAAACGGTTATTCCATCTGTGTGCGGGCCGATAACCTGTCGGATACTACGCGCTTCGATGGCATCGTTGAGACGCGTGCCAGTAGCGTGTCCCTGGACGTGATCGATCTGCTCAGGTGCGAGCCCCGCGTCAGCAAGCGCTGCGCGCATCGCGATCACCGCCCCTCTCCCTTCGGGGTCCGGCGCGGTGAGACTCCCCGTATCGGTGCCGACTCCGTAACCCCTGACCAGCGCGAGAGGACGACCGCCTCTATTGAGGCAGTGCTCCAGACTCTCCAGAAAGAGGAATCCGGCCCCTTCCCGAAAAGCAGTTCCGTCGCGCCCCGCATCAAAGGGGCGCACCCGGCCAGAAGGGCTGGACGTTCGAAGCGCAAGATGCCCGGAGGCCTTGAACGCTGTCTCCTCGTCTGCGCCCCCGGCCAGCGCCATTTCGCATTGGCCTGAGGCAACAAAGTCAAAGGCATAGCCGAGCGCAAGCGCCCCAGAAGTGCAGGCGCCAGTCAACGTCACCGCGCTATCGACTTCGCAGCCCAGACTCGCCGCCAGAGTGCGGGCTATGACATGATGATCCGCCCATTCCTCCAGGACGCCGGGAGAAAGAGCCCGGCCGAGGTCATTCCGTGATAATCGCGAGAGACGCGCGACGCGGCCGACATTCGTTCCAAACGCAAGCTGAACGTCGCAAAGAGGCAAAGACCAACCGGCCGAAGTAACGGCTTCCGTCGCGGCCGAAAGGGATAGTTCCGCGACACGATCACCCCCGGCAGCTTCAGTATCGCCGGCTGATTTCACCCCGACACAAGTGCGGCCTGCCGCAAGGGCCTCCCACAGGATGGAGACGCCGGAGCCAAAGCCCGTCACGGCGCCAATGCCGCTGATTGCGACAGTGCGTGTTGTTATCATTCGCCGTCTCTCTCGCCCTGGGCTTGCGAAACAACTTCCGCCAGTTTACGCACGGTGGGGGCGGAAAGCCGGGTCAGACCGGGGTTCTCAATTTCCACGTCGAACTCATCCTCAAGCGCCGTGAGCACTTCGAGAAATCCCACGCTGTCGAGTCCGAGTTTTTCGCTCAGGTTCTCATCGTCCCCCAACTCCTCGGGTGCAAGATCGAGCATCAACGCTTCGACCACCGTCCGCTTTACTCTTTCATTGATACTTGCCATGTGGCGACCTGATCCTTTCTGCGGTCTTGAACGACGGGGAAACTCACATCCGAAGCCCGCCATCAATCTGCAAGACCTGACCGGTAATGTAAGCTGCTGCCTCGGAGCAAAGAAACGCGATCAGCGCGGCGACCTCCCGCGGTTCACCGAAACGCTGCAGCGGGATGGATGTCTCCAGCCGGCGACGCGTGTCTTCAGGCCACGTTTCGATGCGCGGCGTGCGGATCATCCCGGGTGCGACGCTGTTTGCGGTAACCCCGAAGGGAGCCAGCTCACGAGCAACCGACTTCGTCAGGCCGACCACTCCCGCCTTGGCGGCGGAGTAGTTGGCGCGCATGGGTGCGCCCATCAGCGCCGCATCGCTCGATAGGGTGACAATTCGCCCCGTCCGCCTGGCGCTCATAATGCGCGCCGTCGCGTGTAGACAGTGGAAACACCCGGTCAGGTGAACATCGATCGCGCTCCGCCATATCTCAGAGGACATTTCTCGGAGATAGGCATCTTCGGACACGCCGGCCAGATAGACAAGAGCGTCCAGACGAGCGTCTTTGGGGCGAAAACGGTCAAAGAATGCCGCAACCGCCTGGGCGTCGCGTACGTCTAGCGGAAAACACTCGATCTCAACTCTGCGATCGCTCGCGAGGATCTCCTCCTTCAGGTTCGACGCCACCTCTGCCGAGTGAAAATACGTGAAGAGAATACGCCAGCCGAGCGCGGCAAACTCCGCCGCAACCGCCCGGCCGATACCGGAAGTCCCGCCGATCAACACCGCAGTCTTGCAGGCGTTCCCTGTATTCCGTTCGAGATTGCACAATTCGCCCATGCTAAACACCGCCCGGCGCGGCATCCTGGTGGATCGGCCACGCAATAACCTTACATAGCAGGAATTCCCCCTGTTTTGTCAAGGAGTTTCTTTAGATTCATTCACCGTCGGGCGGAATGGGCGCAGGCTTCCCCTCGTCGGTAAGGTGAAAAGGATCGTATTTCGCTCCCGGCTTGAAGTCCAGCCATTCGATAGGCCCTGCGTTGCCCAGTTGCTGCAGGATTCGGCTGTTCAGGAGATTCCAGTATCGCCCCAAGTACCGCAGCAAGTGGAATTCGCCTCCGTAGCCTTGACCAATGTGAGCCTCGCCCCCCCTTTATCCCGATCGGCTCTTGATCACTCCTTCAGTTCCTCCACGATGGTTTGGAACTGCTCGAGGGCGGTTTGGAGGTCGTCGGCGATTTCCTGGGCCAGCACCCCCGGCTCGGGCAGGTCGTCCGCGTCCTCCAGGCTCTTGTCCTTCAGCCAAAAGATGTCGAGGTTGATCTTGTCGCGCTTGATGAGGTCGTCGTAATCGAACGCCCTCCAGCGCCCTGCCTGTGCTTCGCGCCCGGACAGACCGTCTGGGTTTTTCTCGGCGTCCCAGGTGGCCCGTCGTTTCTCGCGCGGCTGGCCCGGCTTGAAGCACTCGACAAAATCGTCGAGGTCGCTCCGTTTCAGCGTGTTGGTTTTCTGCGTGAAGTGCATGTTGGTGCGCAGGTCATAGACCCAGAGTCGTTTCGTCCACGGCTTCTCCTGCGCGGGCTTCGCGTCAAAGAAGAGTACGTTCGCCTTCACACCCTGGGCGTAAAAGATGCCGGTCGGCAGGCGCAGCAGCGTATGCACGTCGAACTGCTTCAGGAGGTTTCGCCGCACCGTCTCGCCCGCGCCGCCCTCGAAGAGCACGTTGTCCGGTACGACGATGGCGCATCGCCCGTTGATCCTAAGCAGCGTCTTGACGTGCTGAAGGAAGTTCAGTTGCTTGTTCTTCGTCGTTGTCCAGAAGTCCTGCCGCTCGTAGGCGTGGTCCTCCTTCTCCAAGTCCCCGTCTTCACCCACGATGGTGATGGACGATTTCTTGCCGAAGGGAGGATTTGTCAGGACCATCGAGAAGCGATCTCCCGGATCGCTCGCGAGGGAGTCGAGGCCCGACACGATCGGACAGGCCGCGCCTTTGGTCGCTTCCTCTCCCGACGGGCCGATCCCGTGGAGATACAGATTCATGATGCAGAGCCGCGCCGTCGCGGGAACCAGCTCCCATCCCCGGACAAAACCCGACCGCAAGTGCTTCTTTTGATCCGGGTTCAGGCCAGGCCCGCCCGTCTGCCGAGCCCCCGGCGCGGGTAGATACGAGCGAACCGCGTAATCGTGGGCCGCCAGCAGGAAGCCGCCCGTGCCGCAGGCCGGGTCGCAGACCGTGTCATCCGGTCCCGGCTGCATCACGTCCACGATGGCCTTGATCAGTTCGCGCGGAGTGAAGTACTGCCCCGCGCCCTTGGGCGACTCGGAGGCGCTCTTGGCAAGCAGGCCCTCGTAGATGTCGCCCTTGACGTCCGCCTCGAGCGACGACCATTGCTCCGTGCCGATCAGGTCCACGATCAGCCGCTTGAGCGTCGCCGGGTTCTGAATCTCCTGCCGCGCCTTCTTGAAGATTTCCCCCAGCATCCCCGGCTTCCTCCCCAGTTCCTCCAGGATATGCCGGTAATGGACCTCGAGATCGTCGCCGTCCTTCGCCAGGAGCGAGGGCCAGTCCAGCCCCTTGGGAACGATGGGTTTCCGATTGTAGGGTGGTTCCGTCTGTTCATGGGCCATTTTCAGGAACAGCAGAAACGTGATCTGCTCCGTGTAGGCCATGTAGGATAGGCCGTCGTCCCGCAAGACGTGCGCGAAGTTCCAGGCTTTGTTGACGATTTGTTGGGTGTTGTTGGTCATTTCACTTCGAGGACTTGTGCTTGATGTAGATGCGCCGCAGAAACTGGCTGTCCAAAACGTCGAAATCCCGGTCGGTGGTCAGAAGGATGGCGCCCGATGCCCTGCAAGTTGCGGCGATCCAGATGTCATTTTGCCCGATCGGCCTGGCGCTCTTTGCAAGGAAATGATCTATCTCTCCATAGGCGTCAAAGATCGCCGGGGTGTTGATGTCCACCCACACCACTTCCTCCAGCAAGGTCTGCATTTTTTCGACTTTTCCCAGCGGCCATTTCCATTTCCGCGCCAGGGAGTGCATTTCACCGACGGTTACCACGGAGATAAGCGCTTTTCCGAGGTTGGCCGTCAGATTGTAAGCGTGCTCGATTCTCTGCCCCAGTTCTTTTTGCCTGAGAAGGGCAACCAGCACACAGGTGTCGAGCAGGAATGGTGGAGGGGCGGTCATCAGCTCACCTCCTCAAGGGCACGTTCCACCTCCTCATCGGACTCGTCACCCGGCCATTCGCCCAGGATCGCAGCCAGCCCCTTCTTGTGTTGCTGTTCCCGGACGATTTCCTTCAGGTCGAGTCTCTTTCGCGTGGGTTTTGGGATTTCCGAGTAAAACCGGTCCGCTTCGGACGCTGGGGACATCTCGTCGGCGTCTATGCGCAGAAGACGGCCGGAAGAACGGTACACCGCTTTTCCGAGAACCACGATCTCCCTCTGAAAGTGCTCGTGTAGTTTGTCTGCGTTGCCTTGCTGCAAAACGCCGCGCACCTCCTGGCCGTCGGCAAGCTTCAGGGCGAAGCCCAGCGTGCTCGCCCGGATCATGTCGAGAACGCCGGAGATGCGCAGGCGGCGGGGACTCGGCGTGTTCTCGCGCAGTTGCCGGGCGATCTCGATCACGTCGCTATCAATATGCACGCTTGCCCCTTCCTCGAAACGATTGCCCCAAAATGAAGCGCGTTGAAAATCGCCATCCAGCCCTTTTTGGAAATGCCCGATCTGGTTGAGAAGAGGCACGTCAAACCGGTCGCTTTCACCGTTCCCTTCCGCCACGTCCACAAGGATATCGCCCAGAAGATCGAATCCCGTGTCCTCTGGCCTGGGTAGAGGGGTGAACATGTCGGGCTGGCGGTAGATTTCCTCCGCCGCTTCCCCGAGCACGGGCGCCTCGAAAACCAGCGTGGTGGTTTCCTCGCCGTAATGGTCAATGAACCGCACGTCCGAAGCACTCTCCAGCCACACCGCTTGGCGGCCCACCGCGGTGCTGCGACCTTCAAATCGCATCCGGATGGCGCGTTGAATGACTGTTGGGATGACCATGAGCAGCGCTCCGGTGGCGCGCGGCGGGACACGCCGCCCATAGCCCGAAGTGCTGTCTAATTGTATCTGGTGCTGAACATATCGCATGGTTCGATACCTCCCCTCTGGGACTTCGCAGCATTATCCTTCGCACACGTCGTTTACGCAAGGGCGCTCTTACCTGGCAGGGCACAATAAGGCGCCACTTTTGCTCTATCTTTTCCATTCATCTTCCCAATCATCCAACAACATCGGGAGGATACGCTTCCCTCGTCGCTCGTCTACCTGTCTTGCCTCGCCCTCCTGTATCCCAAACGCCAAGTACATTAAGGCGGCTCTGGCAAGTCGCAGCATCTTCATTCCCTTGAACGCAAATTCCTCACGGCCAATTGAATAGGCCAGCGTGTCTGATAGGCCTCGCCGGGATTCCTCCTTCGTCTGAGTTGGTGGATTCCAAAGACGGTCATGCACTTTCAAGTACTTATGCTCCAGATGATTCCTTATGTCCCGTAGGCCTTGAGCATCTGGTTCAATGGCGTTTCTGTATTCGGAGGAATCTTCCCATATATCCTTTGCAAGCCAAAACAGCCCGCGTAGTGACCAGTTCTGTAGGTTTGAAAAGACATCTCTTAGTTGAGGCTTCTTGCCTCTTTTCTCGTACCATATCCTTTTGATGCTCACTTCGTGTTCGGGAATATCAAGGCCCATGTACTGGTTGAGAAAGAACGCAATCTTATCCAAAATGGAATAGGCCGAACGAAATGCAAGCTTCTGTTTTTCTGTTGACAGGCAAAAGGCAGGGAAATCGAGCGTATTCACTAACGACACCCTGCGATCAGAATAATGCACGTCGTCGCTGAAAAGGCCATCAAAGAACAGGAAACGGGCGGAGACATATTCCTGCTTTATCTGCGAAAACAGGCCATGATAAATGGGGCCGGTATCTACACGCGTTACGACGCTCCGGCACTGAACCGAATCAGAGGCTGCAATTGAATGTGGTCCGAGATCGTTCAATGGATTCAAGAAGAGTTTGTTGTCAAGACACCATTTTCTGTACCTTCCCTCTTCACCGTCTCCGAGGGAATGGCCCAGGTCCAACTCGAGGGGTCGGTTCAAGAAGCCGGGATCAAGACGAGATTCGATTGACTGTACATGCTTTCGAAAATCAACAGCTGCATCGCCCTCAAGCGGCTTTTCCAAAGCCTGCACAAGCATTCTGTGCGCTTCATGCAGGAATATCTCAGTTACGCCCCCATCCACATTGTAGAAGTATTTGGTGTAATTGCACAGTCCTTCTCCGAGGTTCCCAATAGCCATTCCGTAACCCGGAACGATTTCCAAAGCCTTGGCCCAGTAATCTATTGCCTCAATAAAACGGCCCACGTGGCTCATGACGTTGCCCAGATTCGTATAGATACGTGGAAGGAGGTCGTCTTTACCGGTGTAAGCATCTGCGTTGCGCACTGCCGATCGAAGGTGGAATATCTCCTTTTCGATTTCTTCTCTTTCCCATCCCCACGATTCATCCCCTTTGCCGTATCGCAGGCGATACAAAGAAGTCCAACCGCCACCAAGAAAGTAATGTGCGCAGCGTTTGAGGTCTGGGTGGGCCATGTTGGGGAGTTGGGTCTCTATGGCCGTTATCGCTTGGATTAACCCTTCTTCTTGGTTCATGTCAGTAGCAAGGTCAACCAATTTCCCCATATTCTCAATGAACAAAGAGGTAGGACTGCCAGGCTGGCGAGCAGTATTCAGGAGATCTTGGTAGACGTCGTTCATGAGACAATGGTCATTCAGAGTATTCCGTTAAATGCAGAAGTGAGAATTGCCTGCCGCAATCGCGCCTCGCGCCTTTGATTCAGCTGCAGTTCCTCTTCCGTCTTCTCTGATATGGAGATGCAATCCTCAACTTGCGCGAGGATCTCCCCAATCTCGGGCTCCGGGGGGATTGGAATCGGAAGAGCTGCGAATCTTCCTTTGTTCAGAATCGGGAGCGTTGTGGCCGAAGCGTTAGTCCTGATCTGCTTTTGACCGAAGGGGCTAGAAAAAACCCAATAGAGCCAGCGCGAGAGCGAATCCCCGCCGTATTGCACAACGGCGTTTATCTGTTGGTTCGTGGCGCAGGGAACACGCGCAAGGCCCGTCTTGCCAATGGTAGCACCGATACAGGTAACAAGAACTGTTTCGGCTGGGAGCATTCGTGCGTGCTCGGCTCCTGCTTCGGTCAGGGAATCGTCAGATTCTCGGACGTAGTATCCCACATTGAGGTCGGTCGGCTTCATGAACGGAATGGGCCCGCCGAAGTATTCGCTCTTGCTCTTCGAGGGTGTCGAGCCTGTGATGACCTCGGCCAGTTGCTCCACGGTCGCCCAGCACCAGCCGTTTGGCAAGGCAGAAGCGGGAAGGGAAGAAGGAGGTCCTACCGGTTCTCTGTATCTATCCTTCCAGCCTTGCGGGGGCTTCTTGCCTTTGGCTTCGTAGGCTTCGAGTTGGGCTTGTTCCCATCGGCGGCGGCGTTCGGCGAGGATGCGTTTGAGGAGTTCGGAGGCGGGCTCTATCGATTGCGGATTGCGGATTGTGGATTGCGGATTTCGGATTTGTGATTTCGGATTGTGGACGGGATGGGACTTTCTCCACTCTTCCGTGAGTTTGCCTTCGACGGAGGCTTTGAGGAGGGCGGCGCGGTAGCGTTTGAGGTTGGTCCGGGCGCGCTGGAGGGCGGCCACCCCGGCGTCGAGGGCGGAAAACAACTCCTCTATCCTCGCCACGATGCGCTCTTGCTGCGGAATGGGGGCAATGCGAAGTGGGATCTGCCGCATGGAATTCTGGGTGAGTTTCAGCCGGGTCGTTCCATTTACGTGTGTCCGGTAGTCCACGTCGTTCAGCATATGGAGAAGGTATCGGTTGAGCAGGACGCCGTCCTTGCCGCGCAGGACATGGGCGTGGTTGTTGACCCAACACTTTCCGCGGACGAGGTAGGCTTTGGGCTTCGTGAGTTCAAGAAACGGCGCCCCGTCTTCGCCCAGAAGGACGTATTCACCGTCCTGTCGGAAGTCGTCTATCCAGCCGACTTGGCCGGTGGCACCGTAGTAAGGGTAAGAACCGGCGCGCTTAGAGCGTTCCTTGGCATTGACAGGCATGCGCAGATGGTCACACACCTCCACGGCCTCTCCGAGAGGAAGCTCCATCCACCCTTTTGGCAATCTATCAGTCATCCGGCATTTCCTTCTTTTTTACAGGACTTACAGGATGGACAAGATGGAATCCTGTCAATCTTGTTTATCGTGTCTGATATTCTATGCGACCAGGCGTTCATTGAGTTCCTCCAGGATCTCATTCAGGCGGTCTCCGAAGAGACGGTGCGCTTTGCCCATGCCGCCCATTTGGCTGAAGGGCGCGTAGTCGAAGTCTTCGGGGGCGACGTGGAGGGATTGGGCGATGTGGTCCTTGATGGCGTCGAGCCATTGGCGCTGTTCGGGGGTGAAGGCCTGCGCGTCCTGTCTGCCGCTTTCGCGGCGCTGGTGAGCATCGCACTCGGCCAGCCAGTCGCGGTAGCGCTCCTCGACGGTCATGCCGACGGGAACAAGGGGCTGGGCGGGGTCTATGGCGTGGCGGACTAGGGCGACGAGGTCAACGAGGGCTCTCCCGCCGTGGGCCTTGACTTTCTCGGGTTCGACGGCCTCGTGGGCGCGCCAGAGGGGTTCGACGCTGTCGGGCTGGTCGGCGCGGACGTGGAACGGGGCCACGGCGAGTTTGCGGGCGAGTTCCTTGACGTGGCCGTAGCGCAGCCCGGCGCGATGGGGGCGGCTGTAGAGGATGCGGAGCGCCTCGATTTCGTCCTTGTGCTCGTCGCAGAAGCGGCGGAAGTCGGCGAGGATGGTGCGGGCCTTTTCCTTTGCGGCGGCGTCGAAACCGGCGGTGAGAAGCGTGTCCTGGGTGACCTCGTCAATGACCTGCTCGGTGTTGGTCTTGATACGGATAATCGTCTCGCGCAGGTCGGGGTTGTGGAAGGGCTTGAGGGCGGCGGCCATGGCCTCGCGCTCGACCTCGCGGATTTGGGCGTCGGTGGGGTCGGCGAGGTTGCCGATGGCGAACTTTTCGCGCGCGCGCTGGTCGTTCTTGTCGGGATCAAGGCTGTCGAGGAGGCCGGAGGTGAGAGATTCGAGGGCGTGCCCGCCGGAAGCCTTCTGAATCTCCTCGGCCTCATCCGGCTCGATCTCCTGGGCCAGCCGCGCCAAGCGGGCCGCAAGGGTCGAGACAACGTCCTCGTGGACGATGCCCTGGGCGACGGCCTGGAGGACCTTTTCGAGCGGGACGGAGGGTTTGCGGTCAAGGGGCTTGGAGGCGGTCTTGTCCTGCTCGCAGACACCGACGGCGTCAACAATAACATAGCGGGCCTTGTGGCGGGCGTCGGGGGTGACGCCGCGAAGGTCGTCAGGCGAGATGACGCGGCAGCCGCGGCCCTTCATCTGCTCGAAATAAGTGGCGGAGCGGATGTTGCGCATGAAGAGGAGGCATTCGAGCGGCTTGACGTCGGTGCCGGTGGCGATCATGTCAACGGTGACCGCGATTCGGGGGTTGTAGGAGTTGCGGAACTCGTTGAGGAGGTCGTCGGGTTTCTTGCCGGTCGTGCGATAGGTTATCTTCTGGCAGAAGTCGTTGCCCTTGCCGAATTCCTCGCGCATGACGCGCACGATGTCGTCGGCGTGGAGGTCGGTCTTGGCGAAGACGAGGGTCTTGGGAACCTCGGTGCGGCCGGGGAAGATGTCGGTGAAGAGGCGGTCGCGGAAGGTCTGGACGACGAGGCGAATCTGGGACTCGGAAACGACGTCGCGGTCGAGCTGGTCGCCGGTGTAGATGAGGTCCTCGTCGAGTTCCTGGTACCGTTTCCGACGGGTGCGGCGGTCGCGGTGGGGTACGAAGTAGCCGGGCTCGCGCTGGAGGGTGGCGCCGGCTGCGGTGATCTCGGTGGCGATGCGATAGACGTCGTAACCGACGTTGACCCCATCGGCGACCGCTCTTTCGTGGGAATAGTCCTGAACGAGATTGCCGTGGAAGAAGCCGAGGGTCTGGGCCGAAGGGGTTGCGGTCAGGCCGATCAGAAAGGCGTCGAAGTATTCGAGCACCTGGCGCCAGACGTTGTAGATCGAGCGGTGGCACTCGTCCACGACGATGAAGTCGAAGGTCTCGATGGGGACGGCGGTGTTGTAAACGACCGGGAGCGGCTCGCGGAGAAGGGGGCTTTCGGACTCGAAGAGGGAGCCTTCCTCGTTGGCCTCGTCGAACTGCTCTTCGCCCTGGAGGATCGAATAGAGGCGCTGGATCGTCGTGACGCAGACCTTGGAGGCGGGGTCTATCGTGTTGCGGGTGAGGCGCTGAACGGGGAATTCCTCGGTAAAGAGGTAGTTGGTGTAAGGGCTTTTGTATTGCTGGAATTCGTTGATGGCCTGCTTGCCGAGATTATTGCGGTCCACCAGGAAAAGGACCCGCTTGGCGTGGGCAAACTTGATGAGGCGGTAGCAGAAAGAGCAGGCGGTGTAGGTTTTGCCGCTACCGGTGGCCATCTGGATAAGGGCGCGGGGCTTGGCGGCGGCCAGGGAGGCTTCGAGGTTGCGGATCGCCTCGATCTGGATGTTCCAGAGACCCTCGGTGCGCAGTTCGGGAAGGGCGCGGAGTGCGGAGCGGACCTGGGGCTCGGCGGTGGCGAGGCGGATCAACTCCTCGGGGCGATGAAAGGTGAAGACTTCGCGGCTGGCGGGCTGGGGGTCGAGGTAGTTCGAGAAGCGGGTTTCCTTGCCGGTTGACTCGTATGAAAAGGGGAGTGGATTACGATAATGGGGGACGCCGGCCGGGAGCCCCACGAGGTATTTGGCGGATTGCGGTTCGGCGGCGATCAGGGAATGCCCTTCGGGCTTGGCCTCGACGGCGGCGACTGCCTTGCCGTCGGCGTAGAGGAGATAGTCGGCCACGCCGGTCTTCAGAGGGAACTCGCGGACCGCTACACCGAGAGAGGCGGACAGATTCATCCGGGCGGGGTCCTGGACCTGCCAGCCGGCTGCTTCGAGCCTGGCGTCAATGAGTTGTCGGGCTTTTTGCTCGGGGAGCAGCATCCGGTTCTCTCCGACGTTTCGCGGATCGGGGGCAATTGGATTGGAGGGACACGAGTTCTCCCGCCTGCCGAAAAGAATACCCCTAACCCGATGTATCATCAAGAGCCTTCTGCTTGAGACCACAGCCCCGTCTTAACCCAGCGGTAGGGTAGGAGGGACAGGGCGAGTGCGCAATGGAAAAGATCACATGAAGGCCGTGGCCCCCACCAGCGAAAGGGAAGTCAGATCTGCCGTGGCCAGTTCTGATCCGGTGTCCGCAGGGTACTTTGCTGGCGCTCCGGGAGAGCCCAGAGACATACTGGACACTTCGACAAGCATCGAAAGGGCAGAAAGAGGGGCACGCTGTACCAAGGGACTTGCGACGACACGGCTTCTCCGCGTCGGATATTGTTTAACGCACTTCTGTCTGCCGGGAAAGATGAGACGGTACCGAAACATTCTCTGTAACTCTGCCGCTATCGTCGGTGAGGCTCAGAAAGCGGGGGATGGGAATGCTCCTAAGACTCAAGAAAACCGATCAGAATCTGCTTATGACCTTGGCGGATTATGGGGTCCTGACGACAACGCAGATTGCCGCCCTGGACGAATGCGTCAAGCAGCGCAACTTCCCCAAAAGGAGTAGACTGAAAGACCTTCAACGAGCGCCTCAGATAAGCCGAGATCCCTCTTGAGACAACAGCGCCACTTGGTTTCCTGTTTGGCGACGTGTTTCGCATTCCAGAGCCACTCCGAGTCGTTTATCCCGAGAATGAGATTTGAAGGAAGGGGTCAGGACTCCTACAGTCAGCTCAGGTTCCTCTGCTACCCGTGTGATGCAACAATAGGCCCTCTTACTTGGTGAAGGGGACAACAGGCCGAGCCAATGGACTGGGCATAGTGTTCTTACTCAAAAGGTCGTGAAGCACTTTGGAAATGGGAAACTGGCTATCTCTTGTCGGTTAGCTCCGGGCGAAGAGTCGCTCATAGGAGTACATCTCTTGGCGTTGGCCAAGGGGTATTCGTTTCCAGTATCTCCTACATAGGGAAATGATTCCACCCCGTTTGGTTCGTTCGACTTGCGACCGGTTAGGCCCCATGTGCGGGTAGCCTTTGAAATGGCGTTCTTCGGCCCAAGAGGCCAGGGGAGAAATCCCCTGTGTTGCAGGACGCCTCCCCAGGGTTTTCTCTCGGCGGGGGTCGGCTTGGGTCCGGGGACCACTCATTGTTGCGCTGGTTGGCCCGGTTCCTGGGACTGGGAATCGTAGACGTCGTCCAAGAGGCCGTGAAACACGGCCAGGATCTCGACGTTTGCGGCGAAGTCCGTGACCTCCTGTTTCGGTGTTGCGTCACTAGCCCTTAAACAAGCGAAGTCTATGTCCGTTTCCGTTTCGTGGCGACAACGGCGATCGGGTAGAGGCAAAGGCGAGGAAAATGGCCGTGCGAGGCAAATTTAGACCCTTTTTCGGCGCAGCCCTCCCCGTGCTTTCCGATCTCGTGCCGCCTTGGTTTTGTTTCTCTTGGCGTTTGGCTCCTTGCCCGCAACTTGTTTTTTTCGAGCCGCTGGAATGGGCCGTTCCGGCGACCGCGCGCGGTCAGGTGAACTTCATGCGCCGGATCCGCTCGAAGGTCCGAAGGAAAACCTCGAGATGATGATTGTAGCCGAGGATCCGGCAGACGAGGCGGCGTCCCGCGCGGACGATCTGGCAGGGAAGCGCGATGAAGCGCTGGAGGAAGTTCTTGAACTCCATGCGCAATGCGCGGCGGCTTTCCCGATCGTCGGGGATGAGCATCGCGTACCACGCCTTCAGGCTCCAAGCCAGCGACGCGATCACCATGTACGCCCAGTTGGAAACGAGATCGCCCACCGGCATGCGGAAAGCGCCCACGCCGCCGTTGTGTTGCGCGATCAGGTTTTCCTGGTTGCAGCGGTCGTTGCATTCGAAAACGATTTGCTCGCGCGCCGACAACCGGTCGTTGCTGATGTAGAAGAAGTAGCGGATGTCGTCGAAGAGAACCGACTCGCCGCGCTCAACGCTCAAGTTCTTGCGCAAGACTGCCATCCGGTATTCTTTTGTGCAACGTGCGGG